>OLQQ01000095.1_pt1 | contig 56924 bp, 59 predicted proteins | sample 1672041 | NCBI WGS metagenome assembly OLQQ01 (sample SAMEA3136639, study PRJEB25190) | human gut metagenome
GCATCAGGGTTTCCCCCATTGTGCAATATTCCCCACTGCTGCCTCCCGTAGGAGTTTGGGCCGTGTCTCAGTCCCAATGTGGCCGGTCACCCTCTCAGGTCGGCTACTGATCGTCGGCTTGGTAGGCCGTTACCCCACCAACTACCTAATCAGACGCGGGTCCATCTCATACCACCGGAGTTTTTACCCCTGCACCATGCGGTGCTGTGGTCTTATGCGGTATTAGCAGTCATTTCTAACTGTTATCCCCCTGTATGAGGCAGGTTACCCACGCGTTACTCACCCGTCCGCCACTCAGTCACCAAGATCTTCATCCGAAGAATCAAATCAAGGTGCTTCGTTCGACTTGCATGTGTTAAGCACGCCGCCAGCGTTCATCCTGAGCCAGGATCAAACTCTCGTTAAAAGTGTTTGTATCCAGTTCAGAACCAACTAACTAGCTAATTCTTCCCTTTTTACTGTTGTTTTGGTTTGTTTAAAAACCGTTCTTAAAAATCTTCTCTTAAAGAAATTTTCAAGGGTTGTTGTTGTCTATTGTTCAGTTATCAAGGTTCTTTGTTTGTGTCGTTCTTTTCAAGCGACAGCTTTTATATTTTATCAAAAGCTTTTGTCTTTGTCAAGAACTTTTTTATTTTTCTTTGTCGCTCGCATTTGTCAAGTGTTACTGCATATATTTTTTAAAAAATTTTCAATTCTTTAATTTTATCCAATTTTCCTTTAAAATCATGCAGATTTTCTACTGTGCCAGATCTCAAAGTGTATTGAATTACATAGTTGTTGCAACGTCAACTAAGCCTTTAAACTTCAGCTCGTTTAAAGGCTCTTTCTAATATTCAGTTTCTCATCTTATGCCATTCTAACCTCCATTTCTTCTTCTCGGAAGGCTTTATAGACTTCTCCTGCAGTCTTTCCATCAAACATTTTTCTGGCATAGTCATTCATCCATGTTTCGATTTCTTTCACTTCTTTTCTGGTTATATGGTCAAAGTTGACTCCTTTCGGGTAGAAGCGTCTTATAAAACGATTCTGATTTTCGTTTCTGGCACGTTCACAGGAACGATATGCATGACAATAATATACTGTAGTTCTTTTCTTTTTATTTCTTCTTGAGCGTTCTATTCCATCAAAATCACTAAATTCCACCCCATTATCCACAGTTATTGACTTAAATGTTTCTCTGAACTTTTTCTCTCCCATCTCACGTTCCAACCGATCCAACGCACGAACTACCTCATTTGAAGTATGATCTTTTAACGGCTCAACAATTTCCTTCAGACTTTTCCTTTCAGTAAGAACCAGGAAAGTCTTTTTTGATTTTCCTTGAGGACCTACAACACTATCCATTTCCCAGTGTCCGATTGTCTCCCTATTATTTATCTCTTCTGGACGTTGATCTATACTCGTTCCAACACTTGCCCGTTTTTGCTTTTTTATCTTATGATTTTTTCTTTTCTTTTTTCTTGGCATTGGCATATCAGCCATTGTTATATTGTAGAACATGCCCGATCGAACATAATTATACAGCGTACTCAGACACACATCTGTATCAAAAGTCAAGTTTTCACGACGGATATCATATAAAGCCACCTGCAGAGATTTCTTTTCTTCCAAGATTTTCCGTTCAATATATTCAACAAATTTATAATCTTTTCCAAGTTTCAACCCTTTACCATGGGCAAGTTTATTTTTATCGCATATCTCTTGTGCAAGATCAGAACTGTAACGTTCTTCTTCTATCCAATTGGTATCTCTATGTACATACTTTCCCTTTTGTAATTCCCTCCAAATTGTTGAATAGTTCTTATCTAATTGCTCTGCTATTTCTCGAATGCTATGTCCTGCTCTCATCAGAGCCTCAATCTGTATACGGTCATAATTTGTTATATGTTTATATTTTTTCATGTGATATCAAACCAACCTTTATATGAAAATCATTTTTCTACAAGAATACATGTATACAAAATACTATGTAATACTTTCATTTTCAATAGTTGGCTTTTCACATATTCCAATACTATTTTTTGGTGATTTTTCATAAAAAAAGATTTCCAAAAGTACATCCATTCACTTTTGGAAATTACTTTTGGAAATTCTCTTTATAATTTGGGACTTATCGGTTTCACTTTCTTCCGATAAAATTCTTCTTTTGAAACAGGTTTTGCATCCATCTTTTTTTGAAAATTTATTCCACTAACAGAACTTTCATATACAAATTGTTTTATTTCATCCATTTGATTTGTTTCATAATATTTTACGAGCATCACAAAAAACTGTTCTTGATGTTCTACTGGAATACTAATGATTCCTTTTCCATTCTGAATCATCACCTGATTTGCTGCAAGTTGCGCAACACGTTTATTTCCATCATAGAAAATTTGACTTCTCATTAAAAAGAGCATTAATGTAATTGCTTTTTCTGTTATAGAAGTATCTTGATTCATAATATTATGCACTTCATCCGATATTCTGATCATATCAGGAATTTCTGGTTTCCACGTAGTTCCTCCAATATTTACATCCGAACTTCTTAGTTCGCCTGCAAGTGGAACAATCTTATCTCCTATAATTTGGCTTAATTGGCGAATATAGCGCAGATCAATCGGATATTCCACTGTCTCAAGTACAAACTCCCATGCATGTTTTAAATTGTTGACTTTGACAATATCATCAACTGACATACCTGCCACTGCTCTTCCTTCATAGATTTCATTAGTTTCCGGAAATGTAATTGCAATTCCTTCCAGTTTAGATTCCTTATATATACTGTCAACAATATTTCTCTTTGCAAGAAAAATATTTTCTTCCAGCGTAAGTTGATATTTATCTAACATCCGTTTTCTTCCTTTCTCCAGTTCACCACTGATAACTTGTAAGTTATTGATCTTCCAAGTATTATCTAAAATATTTCCAATGCGCTATTCTTTAATTTTAGAGATTATTTTTTTTCTGTCATCTTCCGTCTCTACATATTTTATTATATCTCTTGGTTGCATTTCCAGTACTGCGCATAATCTATTCAAGTTATCCAATGTTATAGATGTATCTTTTTCACGGAATTTTTTCATTGTTGTTTGCCCAAAAATCCCTGTTTTTTTTGCTATTGTCGTATTTACACCTATTCTATCAAGTTCCTTTATAACATCGATCTTATACTCTAACATATTTTCACCTCTCCCATATAACTCTAGATATAGTTTACTATCAAAAGAAAAATTAGTCAATTCTCTTTCTTTAAAATTAGTGATTTTTTTATTGACATTCACTAATTTTAGTGATAATATAGTTATAGAGAGAATCAAACAAGTATTAATTTGATTCATGCTATGGAGGTAACCCTATGAAATTAAACAAAGAAGATTTCTTAAATTCTGAACTTGGCAGCAATTTGCTGGAATGTATAGAATCATGGGACTGGGCTTTAAGAGGTGGAGTTAAAACAAAACCTCTTGCAGATTGGTGCCAGGCTCAATGGGAAGTATACCAGATCATGTTTAGACAGATTTTCCATATTAATTATCATTTCACTAGAACAGACGAACGTTTTGGAATTTGCACAGAAAACGAAAAAGATTGGCTTATAAAAGAGGTAAAAAAATGAGAAGAAAAACAATAAAAAAAATAATCATAGCAGCAATTATTTCTGCTGAACTTTCTAGTTGGGCTACACGAATATACATGATCAATACAGCTCAACCAGACCGACCATGTAAGATTACTTGGAGTGGCGAAACAACAACATATGATCAAAACTATTAACAATCCGACCAACACATCTTTCAATTATAGCCCCATAAGATAACAGGGGCTATAATTGGTGAAATCCTATTACTCTCCCACAATCATTGCATAAACTGATATGCTCTGCGATACTGGTTCATTTTTTCTACTGGAAATGTAAAGTAGGATTTTACTTCTTCTTCAGTGAGTCCATTCTCCAATCCAAGCAAGATTTCATTTAATTGATCTTCCGTAAGTCGCTCTGCATACCGCTGAATACACTGATTGATTGTCCCGGACAAATCCCATTCATCCTCTTGCTTTTCCTCAACAACTCCTTCTGTACCGAAATTCGGTACAACGGAAATATTGTCTTGTGTTGATTGTTCTTCCATTTCTATTGCTTTTTCTTGTAATCCAGTATCTTTCTTACTTTGTTCAAACATTTGAATCAGTTCTTCTTCTGTCGGAGTAGGATTTGTATCAAAATTCAAATATAGGAAATCTTCTTCATTTATTTCACAGACTTTAATGCTTCTATCCGTCTTTTCAGCTTCTTTGTAAAACTCCACATCTTTTTTATCAAGCACCTGGAAGTCCTGTTTGTTCCGGATTGTTCGATAAGTCATTGTTTTTGGATTGTACACAACACGTACAGGATGTTTATAGCCTGTATTTCCTGCGAGCCGTTTAGATTCTTTCCATACTGCTGTATCAAACGGAAGGTTCTTCCAGTCCATAATCGGATACTGACCTTCCATAAAGATAAGGCATTTCTTGCGATCCATTCTTTTTACTTCACCCGGAGTCATCAGTCCTCTTCCGGCTCTCTGATTATTAAGACTTGAATTTCCATGAACACCCGTAGTAACTCCATCATTTCTTGTATCAATTGTCATTTCGCCTAGAAGTTTTGATATGTACTCATGTGTTGAAAATGCTGCAGGTCCTGATCCCAGATAAATCATCACAGCACAGTTATCCAGGAATACCTCCCATTTATCTTGTGGGAAGATTGCTTTAATTTGAGCGATCGACTGAAGGATAGGAACAATAGACATATTTCTGCTTCGTATTGTTCCCATCAAGACTTCCGTATTTGTTGGTTTTGGTCCTGCATAGAACTCGTCTGCCCACAATCTGACGTGGATCGGCAGACTTCCATTACATTTATGGTCTGCAATTCGGATCAAAACATCAAATAATTGCGTGTAAAACATAGAAATCAAGAAATTGAACGATTGATCATTATCCGGCATGACAAGAAACAATGCTGTTTTCTTATTCGGATTACCATCCACACCCAACCCAAGACTTGGAATATCAATATCATCATCTTCGAATAATCGTTTTAATGCAGATGTTTCACATAATCTCAACATTGCATTCACCATGATAATAATGGAACGTACCGTCTCTGCAGCACCTTCTTTTAGTTTACGGTAATCACGCACTGGCGGATAATCATCCCCATGATTTTTAGCAAGCCGATCCATCTCTATCTGTAATTCTGTTCTATCATCATCTTCGTCACCAACATGCTTCGATTCCATGTTTACAAGTTTCAAAATATTATTCAGTGTTGGTTTTCGATTCTCTTCTTTCGCTGTCAGCCATTCATGAAAGAACATCGACTGCAGATAAAGCGCTACTCCGTCATCCCAGAAAGGATCGCCTTTTTGGGCATCCGGCGGTTTAACGGATGCCTGCATATTTGTGATCAATCGTATGACATCGGTTTCCGTCTCAAGATAATACATTGGATTATAACGATCTGATTCTTCCGGATTGATCAAATTGAAGGATTTCACTGTTACACCGTGAGCTTTCAAATAATTACCATGTTTTCTCAATAGATCACCCTTAATATCAAGTATCACATTTGTCATTCCGGCTAATAATATATTCGGTGTTAATACTGAGGTTGTTTTATAAGATCCGGATCCACCAATTACCAACATATTCATATTTGACAATGCATGATTAGAAACTGCAATTCGTTCACTCAGATATGTATTATTCTGTTCATTTTTGTCCCGCAATGTTTTACTTAACTTATCCACATCAGCCCACTGTTCCGAACCATTTTCTACTCCAAAATGATAGTTACGGTTCTGATCCAAATAATAGGCTATAAACATGATCCAGGCTATAAAGACAATTCCCATAAAAGCAGGTGTCTTGTTTGTCCACCAGTTTCGTAACGGATGCATTATAATATACAATAATTTTTCCTGGTAATTTGACATGGTGACACCATCTAATTTCATCAATCCACAGCCAAAATACGCTCCAATGATTAATATTACAAGAATAATAAGGAAGATTCCCCATGGAGTTTTTCTTTTTTCAATCATCTATTCTCCCTCCGGATTATCTTGCTTTCAAAGGCGGTTTCGGCGATTTTACAGGTTTCTTACGAGCTGTATTTTCAACTGTTTTTCCTGCTTTATTCTGTGATCGATCTGTTGCTTTCTGCTCTCTTTCCGACAGATTATAATGCTTCTCATATAATTCACTCGCAAATGGACGTTGTTCGAGTTTAATAGGAAGTTTCAAGCCTTTATCGTACATCAATGGCTTTTTATCTTTCTCCAAAAATGCCGTATAGTATTTTGAATCGACAGAATGGAATACTTGATCTCCTGGAATCACCAAATATTGTACATTTTCTCCAAAAGTTCCCGGTATTCTGCTAACAAAATACTTTTCTTCTCTGAAAGATTTAATTGTTTCCTTGTCTAATTGGTTTACTAATGTATCCGGATCAATTGTAAATTTTTGATACATTTGATTTTCTTCGTAATCCTCATATGTCATATTTCCTTCGTCTAAAGCTATTTTAGGAGCAGACGACTTTTCTTTTTCATATTTTTGATTTGCTTCCTTCACTTTTTCATCCCCGGTATTGATGTATTCCTCTGTAGACATTTTTCCCGTATTCCGATAGGTAGACATATCAATCATATTTAGATCCGGAACTTTTTCTCCTCGTTGAAGCATATCTTTCTGATACAATTGATACCAGTGTTGTACTTTCGGGATATCACTGTTTGCTACAATAATCTGTATATTACCATCCCCGATCTTTAAATCTGGTAATACACTATAATTTATTTTTAATTTGTCAAAATCTTCTTTATACACCTCCTCTTTCCCTTCAAATGGTACACTAAATATACTTGTTTTTCCTTCTGTAAATGCGTTCAAACTTTCTTCCGTTCTTTCTCCTCCAACCATTTTTTTGTTTAAATACCTCTTATACCATAGATCAAAAACATTTTCATCATCTCTACATACTGCAATCTGTATATAGTTATCAGCCTTATTTAGATCCGGCATTTCATAGAAGCGTACTCCTTTTTTCTTTAAGTCCGCAAACTCTTCGATATCCTCTAATTTAATATCATCCCCTGTTTGATCTATCGGAATATTAAATACATCAAAGTTTCCTTCTGTTCGTTTGGCAAAATTTTGGAAGTCTTTAAATTCCCTTTTGTCAATGATTTTCTCCTTCACCATTCTGGCAAGAAACTGCACAATTTTTGCAAGTCCTTTCGTTGCTATTTTCATAATTGGATCTGCAAACATGGTTGCCTTTTTGATCACCATTAAGACTTCTTCCACATCTCTGTATTCTTCGTTCATTTCTCCGCTCCTGTCAATTATTTTTCTTCATGATTTCTACTCATATTTGATGGATTGTACCGAAATTCGGTACAATCATAGTTTCGGTGAAATTGCTTTTACCTGTTTTCTCTGCTTTGATTCTGTTTTCACCTCTGGCAATACAGATATATCCTTTTTTTCTTCTTCCTGCATTGGAATATTATATTTTTTCATAAAGCTCTTAAAATATGCTGTATTTTCTTTAATTTCTCCTAGCATCTTTCGGATTTCTTCCATCTCTGATTTAATCTGTTCTAATTCCTTATTTGATTTAATCATAATTTTTCTCCTTTATCGTGTACCGAATTTCGGTACAACTTCATTTCTTTGCGTTTTATTGGTTACTTCTGCTGTTTCTTGTTCTTCAATCTGTTCTTCAGCAACAATCTCATGATTGGATTGATCCATATTAAGAAGTGCATTAAGTTCCGACAGACGATCTGTTTTTTCTTTTAAATCAGCTTCTTTGGGGAACTCTTTCATTACCTCGATTTTTGCATCCTCTAGCTGTGATTCATAGGTCTGCAGATTCTGTTTTGCCCTTGCAATATGCTTTGGAATATTATCCAATGCATTATTAATTCGTATAATATTTCCCAGACCATTTTCACCTAACTCAATAAGATAACTTCGTTGATTCTGTAATTTCAAATTATATGAATTGCTTATATGGTTATAACTGACAAACATAGTAAATCCCTGGTAAGTTCCTATCTCAACAGATTCACCTAACCTGTTTTCTTTTTTGGCTGCTGTCCGGATTGCCTTTCCTGCCAACTCTTTATCATCAAAAGTTACGTTTTCAATTATCATTTCAAACCGATCTTGATTTTTCATCTGATAGGATTGGTAGCATTTTAAATCCTCTTGCAGCTGCTGAATTCTTACTTTTTCATTAGAGATTTTCAAAGGATAATCATGTACAATCTGATTTTCCAATCTGTATCTATTGGCATTATGGTTTGCTTTTAACACCTTCAGCTTTGCAACCTCAATATCCAGTTCCATCTTCTCCTTAATGTATGGATTTCCGGTAGCCAATGCTTTTATTTCAGCGAATGATAATACTGCTTCATCCACATCCTCACAACTTCTGACTGGTGATTTGCTTGTCATGATTTGACCAACAAACTTCTGCTTATTCTCCAAAAGCTGCCACATATAACTGTCAAACGTTCCTTCTGTAACATAACGGAAAATCTGTACTTTCTCATTCTGGTTCCCCTGACGTAAGATACGTCCTTCCTGTTGTTCAATATCCGAAGGTTTCCAAGGCACATCCAAATGATGAAGAGCAATCAGTCTGTCCTGCACATTCGTGCCAGCTCCCATTTTAGCGGTCGAGCCAAACAAAAAGCGAACCTGTCCACTTCTTACTTTCGAGAACAGCTCCGCTTTCCTTGTATCTGTATTTGCATGATGAATATAAGCAATTTCTTCTTCCGGAACACCCATATCCATTAATTTTTGTTTCAAATCATCATACACATTAAATGTTCCATCATTTTTCGGTGTTGACAAATCACAGAACACCAATTGTGCTGATTTCATGTCTTTGGTATTTTCCCATATATCGTAACACTGTCTTGCACATTCAGATACCTTTCCATCCACTGAATCAGGGAACGCATCACTTATTAATCTCTGATCTAATGCAAGTTTTCGACCATCATTGGTTATTTTCAGCATGTTATCAATGGAAGAATCAACTCCTCCATTTCTTACTTGCTCTGCACGCTCACCTAATTCTGCCACATATTCTTTTTGTTCTTCTGTTGGCTTGATAACAATCGTTTTATATTCCACTTCCGGAACAGGAAGATTTAATTGATCAGATGTTTTGATATCTGCAACTTCCTTAAACATGCTCATAAGTTCCGGAACATTGAAGAAACGTGAAAATCTCGTTTTTGTTCGATAGCCCGTTCCTTCCGGTGCTAATTCAATTGCTGTAACCGTCTCGCCAAACGTGGCTGCCCAGGCATCAAATTGTGTGAGACCAGTCTTTTGCAGTTCCTCCATCTGAAGGTAACGCTGTATCGTAAACAATTCTGTCATACTATTGCTGATCGGCGTTCCAGTTGCAAATGTAATACCACTTCCCTCTGTAATTTCATTCATATATTGACACTTATTAAACATGTCCGTTGATTTCTGTGCTTCCGTCTGTGATACTCCTGCAACATTTCTCATCTTTGTATACAAAAAAAGATTCTTATAGTAATGACTCTCATCTACAAAAAGCCTGTCTACGCCCAACTCCTCAAACGTGATTGTATTATCCTTTTTTTCTTTCTTATTTAGCTTTTCTAATCTTACCGCTAATTGTTTTTTGGTTTTCTCCATCTGCTTGATGGTAAAGTTTTCTGTATTGCTTTCTTTTGCCAGCTCAATTGCTGCAATAATATCATCAATCTGACCATTCAGCATTTTCTTCAGACGTTCATCGCTCAGTGGAATCTTTTCAAATTGACTATGACCTATAATCACTGCATCATAATTTCCAAGTGCAATTCTGGCACAGAACTTTTTCCGGTTCATTGGCTGAAAGTCCTTTTTCGTTGCAACCAGGATATTTGCCCCGGGATATAGCTGTAAAAATTCCGATCCCCACTGCTCCGTCAGATGATTTGGCACAACAAACAGTGATTTTTGCGACAGCCCAAGTCTTTTCGACTCCATTGCTGCAGCAATCATTTCATATGTTTTTCCAGCGCCAACACAATGAGCCAATAAAGTATTTTTCCCATACAACTGATGTGCAACCGCATTTTTCTGATGTGGTTTTAATGTAATTTCGGTATTCATTCCTGGAAATACCAGGTAACTTCCATCATATTCCCGTGGACGGATCGAGTTAAACCTTTCATTATATGTTTTACAGATCGTTTCTCTTCTCTGTAGATCGGCATAAATCCATTCCTGGAAAGCTTCTTTTATAGCGTCCTGCTTCTGGGCTGCATACATTGTTTCTGTCTTATTTACGACATATCTGACAGTTCCATCGGTTTCTACCCTATCATACACTCTGGCATCCCGTAGATTTAATGTTGCTTCAAGAATTTCATATGCGTTAATTCTCTGCGTTCCATAGGTGTTATAAGCGATTGTATTTCCAATACTATCCAGGTTTTTCCCTTTAATCCGCCATTCTCCGGTTGTTTTGGAATATTCGATTGCAATTCTCCGGTTATTCAGATGATATTTTGGTGTATGGAAGACCTCTTCCATAAACTGTTCATACATTTCCGGTTCAATCCAGGTAGCACCGATCCTGACTTCAATTTCAGACGCATCAAGATCTTTGGGCTGTATCTTTTCTAAGGCATCTACATTTTCCTGATATCTGGAATCTGTCTGTAGATGTTCTTTTGCGACTTGTAATTTTTCTCTGACATTCCCGGATAAATATTCATCATTATTTTCCCAACGATTGGTTTCCGGATTAAAGAAGATTATCCCCTTCAGTTCTTCTATTACAGTTTCTTCACTTCTACCCGTCAGTTGCGCCATAAATAGCAGATTTACTCTTGCATATTCACTCATTGAAACCGTCAGTGACTCAATCGCCGTATCCACCTTGGTAACCGGCACCGCTTTACTGATCGTGCGCTTTGAAAACATGTCCGCTTTCCGTTCCAGATTTCCATTTTCATCCAGTATTTCCAATGAACACAATAAGCAATAGGATGCATCTGATGAAAAAGCCCTCTTATTTCCAGTACTACTTATAACACCATACTTTTTATAGAATTCATCATAGACTCTATTCAGCTTTTCTTGTTCCGTTTTAATCGCTTCATCTGTTCCATTTTCATCCATCTGTAGAGAAATCAATCTCCTTACTGATTCTCGGATTTCAATCATTCCACGCACACGTTCCTCTGTAGCCTTTGAAAGATTCACTGGATACATTCTGGAATTTTCCCGGAAATATAATTGTTCATCAACTAATGTATAAGAGTAATTTTTTACATCTGGATTTGCAGGAATGTCTCTTTGATCTTCCTCGATTACAACTTCCGGATTTTCCACAAAAATCTGTCCTTTAACCTTCGTGATTGCAACATCTAGTTGTTCTTTCAGATCTGCCCCTTCAAGCGGTATACATGCGGTTTCTTTTCCATATGGTCCACTTACCTCTTCCATGTGTCCGAGTACCATTTCTGGATGGTTTAAGAAATATTGATTTAACTCAATACCATCTTCATTTACTCCAATGTCCAGCCACTCCGGAGAATCATAAGAAATTCCTTCTCTTTTCTGGAAAAACAAAATATCCGATGTTACTTCTGTTCCTGCATTGCCCTTAAATGCAGTGTTTGGTAAGCGAATTGCTCCTAATAATTCTGCTCGCTGTGACAAGTAGGAACGAACCAAATTATTTTTTTTATCCATTGTTCCCTTGGATGTAATAAACGCTGCTACTCCACCACTTCTTAACTGATCTAAAGTTTTCGCCAAAAAATAATCATGGATCAGAAAATGATGTTGTTCATATCGCCTGTCATACACCTGATAATTACCAAACGGAACATTTCCAAGCACAACATCAAAAAAATCATCCGGATATCCGGAAGTTTCATAACCAGTAATCCGGATGTCTGCATCCGGATACAGTTGTTTTGCAATTCTACCACTGATACTGTCTAACTCCACACCATATAGCTTTGAATCACGCAAGGATTCCGGCATTGCTCCAAAAAAATTTCCTACTCCCATTGCAGGCTCTAGCACATTTCCGTTTTTAAATCCCATTTGTTCCAACGCCTTATACATACTTTTAATAATCACAGGTTGCGTATAATGTGCATTCAATACAGATTCTCGTGCAGATTTATATTCGGACTCTGTGAGCAGCTCTTTTAGTTCTTTATATTCATCCGCCCAATTAGATTTTCCTTCATCAAATGCATAGGCAAGACCTCCCCATCCAACATACTGTGAGAGAACTTCCTGTTCATACCGATCAGCCTGCCGATGCTCCTGCTCCAATTGCTTTAACAATCGAATTGCATCGACATTTCTTTGATATTTTTCCTTTGCAGTTCCATTTCCCAACTGATTATCTGTAATATAGAAATTACCAGGACGAATTGTTTGCGTATTGTTTTTGCTTTCTTTCTGTAATACTTCCTGGATCTGCTTCTGTTCCTCTGGTGTAGTTGGTCTGTTTTTCAGCACACTTGCCATTGCTTCATGTACAATGGCATCATATTCTATCACCTCAAGAATCTCCGCATGTTCTGTTATATACTCACCAACCGCAGCCTGGTTAATAAAGAATCGATTTGCTGAAGGATATACCTCTAACTTCCCATCCTCACCAATGCGTACCAGACGGAAACGTATTCCATCTCTTCCATCTGGATAATGATATGTAAAAAATCCAATGTCCCGTTCTTCTACATCCTCACTGCTTTCGATTGCTACTCGTATGCGCTCATTTTCTGCAGATGCCATTTGTTCTGTACCGAAATTCGGTACACTATCCTGTTGATCTGCAGTATCCGGTTTTAGAGAACTCTGTTCTTGTTCTGTAACCACCGTTTCAGATTCCGATTTTTCTGTTAGATATTGGTTCTTCTGTATCATGGTTTCGATACGGCGTAAAACCATGTTCCATTTTAATATGACCTTTCCACAAAATTCCTTTTCAATGACAATCCCTTTTGCATCATGGTTTTCAGATGAAAACCAGCTTCCGATGACTCCCGGCGTACGTCCTCCTATCCCATATTCATTTTTTAGGAACTCTATTTTTTCTTTTATACTATGTTCCTTTGTCAGGAAGTTATAGATGCGTTTTTTTCCACCCTCTACCCCAGAACCATTCCCTAATATAGCATTGATTTCGTCTTCTGTAATAAATTGCTTTTCCGGCATAAAAATATCGGAAGATTGCAGAATATAATGTTTTTCTTCCGATATTAATTCTTCAAATATTTTTTGATATTTGGCATTATTTATTTTTATCCAACTTGGCATAGAAGAATCAGTTTGAATCATTTTATCTATTGTGTCAAACACTGTTTTTATTTTTTCCTGTCCATTTTTTTCGGACAATTCTTGTTGGATAACATCGCCCCATTCTTCCTTATACTTTAGCCCCTCCGGCAGCACACCCGCATCTCGAAATAATAATTCTACCCTCTGAGCATACTTTTTTTCTGTCACTTGCAAGGCATTTACTACAATCGAATTGGGCAGATATTTCCCATCTTCATATAATTTTTTAATTCTATCTGCCGCTTCTTGCCAGCGGATTAATTGATCATATCTATCCTGTGCCGATTCACCTCTTGCAAACCGTAGTCCTGATTGATCATACCATACTGATATCTTTCGGTTATTTAGGTATACCCCTTTACCACCAGTACCATATTCTCTGCTTAGGAATTCCGCAAATTCTTCCTTATCCAAACCATTAATCAAACGGGCAGCAATTGAATGCTGTGAATTTTCCTCTCCTCCTCCAAGTCGCAATATCGCATCTATTTCTGAATCCAAGATATACCCTGCATCATTCTCTGTCTTACGTGAAGCAATTTCAAGTTGGATTTGTTCGCTTTGTTCCGCTTCTGATGGAATGAACTCTAATTGTGTATAGTCATCATCTGCTTCGATCACTTCATCTACTCGAACTGGAGCTTTTGGTACTGTTCGCAAAACATGATTATCTGGTTCTTCCTCTTCTGCATGTTCTTCTTTCTGCGTACCGAAGTTCGGTACACGCTTTTCTGCAGATATTTTTGTTAAAACTTCTGGTGTTGTCTCCGGTTGTGTTATTTTCTGATCTATATTTTTCTGATTTCTGATCAAGAATACGGTAATACCATGCAAAATTGAATTACACGTTTCAGTCGTAGCATAGCCTAAATGTCGAAGCACTGAAATATCATTGAAGTTTGTAATAAACTGAAAAGAATCTGAGGAAAGATACATTTCCGGATCATATCCACATTTTGACAAACAGACATAAAATATACTATTTTCCAGCAGTTCTTGAAAATCATGTTTTAATTGATCTTCTTCCAGGTCTTCCAGATATGTGCCTTCAACATCTTCTTTAAGCGCATCTTGCAGATCATCGATCACATCATCGACACTTTCTCTGGTTAGTTCATGTAGCAACTCTGGGATAGATTCCATCCCTTCTTCAATATCAATCGTATTCTGCAGATATGTTCTAACAAGAGTTTCATTCTTTTCGGTAACTTTCCATATATTTAAGGATCGAGAATCATATTTTTCTGCTGTCTGAGTTACGTCAAACACATAATCAATCTTTTCATACCGCCTTTTCGTATGAATCAGACCAATTCCACAGCTTCCCTTCTTTACTGCCCTGTGCATAATTTTGTTCCAGACATCGTACGTTGCAACTGCTGTTGCTTTTGGTGCTTGCGCATAGATCAGAAGCTGATCCTCAAAAGAATATCGAAAAATATTTGGTGCTGCATTTAAATATTTTTTCCAGGCATCCGGACTTTTTACAATCGCTTCAATTGTTTGTTGGGATAATTCTTTTAATTTCAATAACGTTGTTGCCATAGTAAATCCTCTCTGTACTGAATTTCGGTACAACAAAAAAGACTTCTATCTATGAAGTCCTTGATAAATGCTCTTTTGTTTTTTCTTTCTATTTGTTTCTTGTTGTCTTTCTACTGACTTATCTGCAGAAGTCTCGCAATACTGTTCCAATGCATCTAATGCTTTCTGAATCACTGGATTATCTTTATAATATTGAATCATCTCAACATTTTCTCGATCTACCCGACCATGATACATCAACCCATATTTGCCCTCGTAATCACTTCCATCTTCTAGTTCAAATCCAATTCCTTTCACCCCATGCATCCGTTCTTCTGGAATACTTTCATATTTTTTTATCGCTTCATCCAAAGTAAGATTTTCGTGAAGTTCTCCAAAATCTGGAAATTCCATACATTCAGCTGCATAGAAACTGACATTAGTTTCGTCAGATATAAATACTCTCTCCACTTCTTCCAGACGAGAATACAATGAGCGTGCAGTTATAACATCATTATCTATCTCTGAATTTTCCGACACCTCTATCAGCCATTTTTTTATATCACCTGTTTTCCTCGTCAGAATATCCTCTGTAAGTTTATCAATCTGCTCTTCTCTATCTTCAATGCTATCTTTATACTCGTATGTATCATATTCATAACTGAATTTGTCTAAATCCACAGCGAGTTGTTTAATTTCTTCTGCATACTCAACTTTGGCATCCAATTCTTCATAATCCATCCATTCTGCATCATCTAACGAAATTCCTGCATCTTCCAGAATATCCTCTACCACCTGCTTTATAGGACTGTCTGGATTATCATAGATACCGCCATCTATATCTTCATAATCTTTCGTATAGAAAGTGTAGTCATAACCTCCGTCTGTGCGGTGAATAGAAAAATATCCATCATGAATTTTATATGCCAATTCATCCGGTTCTTTGTATATTTCCTCTTTTGATATCCCCTTGTCCTGCAGATATTCTGATATAGCTTCCAATGCCTCCTTATCAAACCCATTCCACAAATCCTCTGCCACAAGTTGTCCATTTTCTGTCACAATAATTTCTGCTACATTTGAGCCGAACTCATTATGTTCCATGAGAAAGAACTTCTCCCCGGCATATTTCCTTTCCTCAATCGTATGCCAGGCTCCCTCATGTCCATCTGCTACATAATCATTTGTATCTGCAGTAATCGGTACCTCTGCATCTTCAATTGCCCGCTCAATTTTCAGCATCCGAATTTCAAATCTTGCCATTGAAATAAAGTCATCTAATACAACCGGATGACTTTCAATTATATAATCAAGATTTAAGTTCCTTCCATGACTGATATTTTCCGGAATATTAATATGTTCTGCCCATTCTTTATTCTGCTTAGAAAATCGTCCCTCTAAAAAGCTTTCCCGAATTGTATTTGCCATCACAAAATTCATACGTTCTTCTCCAAAACGTCTCACAACGTCTTTCGCTGCATCATCCTTCAAACGTATTCCATCATAGTTTTCTTGAATTGCTTCTTCTATCGCTTTTTTACAATCAATATTTAATTTTCTTGAATCCAAATATGCATCCGCATCCTTCTGTCTTACCGCCTGTTCCAGTGTTCCTGCATAAACTGGAGAATCATTTGACCTATCTATAATCTGCTCTCTTTGCTTCGTGAATTCCGGAAGTTCAGAAAATCCAACATCATCCACGTAATACGCTTTCATTTCTCCATTACGTTTCATTATAACAACGTCGGAAACAGACAATGAATGTCCATCAAACCCTTCTGGTCGTTCAGCATTGAACCTATGATATAATTCATCCAGGGAATCATGTTCATGCAATTGCTCCATGAATATCATACGGTAATCTTTCCCATCCACAGATAATCCCATATTACTTATGATGCTCAGTCCCATGAATTTGTATCCCCAATTTCCATCTGTGTTATCATATTGATAGATTGCATAAGAATCATCTGTACGTTCAAAAAAACTGTTTTCATTTGTTCGATCTTCCTGCTCAGTTTCATCCCGTTCTTTCTCCGAAACACTTTCCATAATTTCTTCCTCTTCCATCGCTTTTTCTTTTCGTAATTCTATAAGTTTCTCTGTGATGTCTTCAATTAGTTTAGATGAAGTCACTCGGATCGTATCCATGGAATTTCTAAGCTCTGACATTTCTTTATTTGAGGACCAGCCTGCAATATAAGAAAATGAATATTCGGAAGTATCTAAACCGAAATGACTACATACAACATATGCTACACTTTCTGCTTCTACTTCTTTTGTTGTCCGGTCTTTTGAAACCCCATTTTCCTGCATAATATCTCTATCATGTAATATCGTATGAGCAGTTTCATGAACGGCAGTTTTCATTGTTTGAGCATTGCTCATATCACGCTGTATCGCAATATATTTTTCGCTGTAATATCCCTTTGCACCGTTTCCAATATCTTCAAATCGGAAAGGGACTGGCGATAATTCTTCCAGTCCCTTCATAAAATCCTCATATATGACCACATTCCCTTCCAGTTCTGTTGTTCCCAGTGTTGGCAACGGTTCTCCTTCAGTCTGACTCACATCAAATACAGTTGTTACTCGAAATCGAGGAGTCATACGTTCAACAATCTCTGTCTCCGGTTGACCATCATCTCCTATCACAATCTCTTGTGTTTCTTCATCAACTTTTTCTACTCTTCTTTTTTCTTTGATTGGAGCTGGAGCTATGATTTTAATTCCTTTTTCCCCACGCTGTACCTGCCGGTTAAATTTTTTCTTCCAAGTCTGATATCCCGCAACAAGTGTTGCATCCGGTCGCTGCATTGCAATCAGCAGTGTATTATTGAAAGAATAATTATGGAATTTAGACATCGTATTCAAATATATGTGATATTTCTCTGACGTAAATATCTCGTGAACCCCTTTTTCCAGAGAGTTCATAATTGTGTCCATCTTTAATTCTGTCACATCGCTGTTTTGACCTCCATATGAAGTACTCTCCGCTACACTTGACTGCTGTGTCCATCTCAGCTTAGATATATCCGAAGTATATTGCATATCGTTTTGGTACGAAAATACATTGTTTTCCCGAATAGAAAAAAATTCCTGATGTCTCCCAACTATAATATGATCAAGAACAGGAATTCCCATTAAGGATGCTGCACTTTGGATTTGATCTGTAATTTTGATATCTTCTTTTGATGGTGTCATTGAACCAGATGGATGATTATGTATTAGCATCATATATGCCGCATTAGAAAGAATTGCACTTTTCATTGCATCTCTTGGGTGCACATACGCCACATTTAAAGCTCCCATACTGACTACATTCATATTGATTGGTGTAAGATTGGAATTCAAGTTCACAACACAAAACAGCTCCCTGTCCATCTCACTAAGCCATTCTCCTAAGACCCGCACTGCAGCTTCTGGTGAAGACATAGGTTCAGGACTTAACAATGGTGGCTCTTCTATTAATCGTATACCTACCTGTCTTAACGACTCTTGTACTTCTTTATTCTTCATCCTCTTCCACTCCTTCCATAAAACTGATGGAAATAAATATCTCTTCGTCTGTTGTTTGAATCACTCTTGTTAACTCTTCCAGTGTAATATATTCTTGTTTCTCTATAACATTAAACATCTCCTCAGTTCACCTCCATTCTGTATAGTAAAACTCATAGAATCGATCCATCGAAAATAAGCAATGTTCATACCCGTCTTCTCTATAATCCTAACTTGACTTTTTGAAGAATCCTCTCTGCTAAATGCTCCAATCATTTCGAATTCTACTTTATCAGTTCTTGTATTAATTACTGCAAATCTTCTTAATACATTGAAGTTTTCAGCTTCTTGCTTCATATTGTGAGTGACTTTTTCTGATTCTGTGCCACACCCTGTCATACAAAAACATATTGACAACCCAAGAGCAATCGCTGCAATTTTCTTTTTCAAAATCTCACCACCTTGTTATTCTCCAATCAGAATCCATAATCTTCTCTTCTTACTTACTTTTAGATTATCAACAAAATCAAGCTTGTCTAAACTTATCACAAGATTTGGTTTGTTCCGACGGATCTCACTGATTGATGGATAGATACCTAATTCCACAAGAATCTTTGGAAGAAATCTCTCTTCTGTATAATAAGTTTTCTCCTCTTCCATCCTTGTCCAATCATCTTCGTCCGAAGCAAACATATCTTTTGGATCTACTATTGGAGTTCCTATTACTACATTCTCTATGTAAGCCATACTTTCACCCCAGACTTTAATATTCAATATTTAATAAAAATTCTTCTAAAGTAACAGAATCCTCATTATATTCCGATCCATCTTCTTTTTTAAACCACTCTTTACCATCAACATGAACATTAATCATAACTTTTACATTCTGTAAATTTGCATTTAGAATATTTTTATAGATGACAGTTAAAAGATCTACACCTTTTTCGTCAAATGTAATTTCGTCACAACGTATATTTAATAAATTATCATCTATAAAATCTACATATGGAGAGCAATTATCATAGTCTAAAATATCTTCTAATTTTCCTTCCAATTCTTCACCATATTCTTCAAGCTCATCTTCGTCATTAATATCAACGATTTCAATTTCTATTAATAACTCTGCTTCTGTGTTATCTTTTAATTCAATACCTTTAAATTTCATGCGTTACCTCTTTAATTTTTTATTATGAAATCTATGATTCCTTATGTACGTAATTATAACTGTTTGGAATAATTACATTAAAAGGAACTTCAATTTCTGTACTAATGCTTTCTCTATTTATTTCAACATCTTTCAAAGCTAAATTGTCATCTGTTATTTTTATGATTCTTCCAATATAATAATCCATATAGCAGGTTGTTGTATTGAATACTTTAAAAGCGATATCATCGCCCACGGAGAATTTTTTACTAAAAAAGACTACGCTTTTACACGTAACCTTTTCTAGTCTTACAGCATCTGTGACATCAGTTCTTTCTTGCTCATTTTGATCTAAATGCACTTGGTAGACAACGCTAGATTATCGGTCTTCCAATCAGTGCCATAATCCTACTGTAATGTTCTATGACTGCTCTTCTGTATCCTTGAAAGTCTTTTCTCTGCATTGGAATGTATTCTTTTTTGCAGATACTGTCATAGCCTAAGCCAGTACTCTGAATAATTTTCTTCATACATCATTTTTTCCTCGCTTTCCGACTCTTGTGCTAAATATAGGAATTAACTTTCTAGAAAAACATTTTTCTACAATCGGATTGAAAATTTCAAACTTTTATCTTCTTTTTTCTCTGATTCTGATTTATCTTTGCCTTCAGCTAATTCCTTTTTCTCTTGAGTGTCCTCTGTTTTGTCTTCAAAATACTCCTCTCTTTCCGTAGCAAGCTCTAATCTGCGTTCCTGCTGATTGTAAAATAAAACCTTATCGGACAACCTATCCTTCGGCAACACGTCTGTAGCATTGACACTTTTTACCATTTCTTGCAATTGTGTTATTGATATAACTCCATTATCGGGATACACCAGCAATTCATGTACAGTAGACGGAAGTATATAATAATCCATTTGTAACAGATTACCTATTTTTTGTGCCATTTCATCATGTGCAATCATCGCTGCGCCATTATACAGCTTATAATTTGTTAGCACGTACAGCCCGGTATCATCAATTTTGTCTGCTGATAGCAGATTATCCGGTCTTGTCCCCCCATTCAAATAAGCTCCCATTTCCAATAGATCTGCCAGTAAAGGTTGATTCCATGCTGCCTGAACCTTTATCGTGTCTTGATATAGTTGATCTGCCGTAATCCCCCAACGTTTGGTTAACTTATCGGTTATTGGTATAGATATATGTTCCGCATCATTTTTGTCCATATTAATCTCATACAACGCAACATAACTTCCCAGCTCCGTTTTTATCTGATTCATCGGAATTTCAGTAAAATCCGGATCTCGCAACACGAACTGCAGATGTTTCTTTACCTCTGTGTAATTATTCACGAATTCTATCGCCTGTCTTTTTTCGTCTTTAATTTTCCCAACAGTATGCCACCCCTGCGTAATGTTATTTGCAACAGTTTCCATGACTGGAAATATATTTTTGTTCTCCATAAATTTTTCATATGCTTCATCCAAATATATTTTTATTGTGTTAGGAGAATTTTTTTCTGATATCACTAACCCCATGTGCTTTCCAACTTCAATTTTGAAATCTTTGAATTCAGATGGAAGATGATATTTAATATTCTTAGCTACAAATTGTATGAATTCTTCCTTTTTCATTTTGTCATTCCTCCCTCTGTACCGAAATTCGGTACGCCCATTATTTTCTGATATTCCTGAAGAACACACTCCGAAATTTTCTTCTGCATTGCTTTCCCTATGGCATAGATCACATCATGATACCCATCCGAACTTTTATATTGTGGCATATTAATAAAATAGCCTCTTTGTCCTTTTTTAATAGTGATTCCATTAATTGTAAGTCCTAGCAATTGAACAGATGCAACACCACATATATATGCTTTCGCATTCGGTGGATACCGTGGAACAATTGGGCTGATGGAAAGTATTTCTATCTCTGGAAGATACAAATCTTTTCTCATTTCCTCTTTGATTTTTTCTCCTACAGCCTTTTCAATTTCTTCCCTTAATTTTTTTTCGGGTACAAGTATATTTTCCCATTTTCCACAACGTTCTCTTCTGGGATAACTAAGAAACGAAGTCTCTTCTCCCGTATCTTTATTTTTAAATTTACGAAGCTGAACCGGAAATCGGATGATATTTTCTAAAGTGACCATTCCATATGCCCACACATCCGTCTCATAAGATAAGTGCATCTCTACATGAATATCCATCCTTTATTCCTTCCTTTTTTCATTTATCTTTCTTAAACGTTCCATTTGTTCAACCGTCAGATTTTCAAATGCAAATTCTGACATTTCTTTTATACCAACTCCACTTTCCAGGCACTCCAACAGATAATCCTTTTGTTCCTTCGTCATCTTATCATTCTCCAAATATTTCCCGATAAATTTCTTTGTATCTGTTGACGGAAAAAGATAATTACGAATACGTTTTCCTATACTCTTTTTTCTCTCTTCTAGTTGAATTTCTTCCCGTCTGACTTCTATCTTATTTTCAATATTTTCCTCTTCACTTAGTTGTTTTTCTATTTGTATTTCTGCATCCTTCCTGTCTGCAGGATTACTCGTTGCTGCCACTACCGATGTTGACTGCTTTTCCAATTCATTTACCTTTGCTTTTAATTCTTCATTTTGTCGTTGCAAGTCCACTTTTTGCATATTTATCATTGTAATCATTTCATCTTTTGCTTCGATCAGTTTATTCGATTTTTCAATCTGCTCTTGAATTGCTTTGTCTAGTCCAGCTTCAACAGAAGTTCGTACATCTCTGTTTTCCTTCACCACATCCATAACCTGTTTTTTTAACATCTGAATTTCATTGGATAAGGAAGTCTTTGCCTGATATTTTTGTTTCAGAAATTTTGTCCTGGCATCTTGGATTTGAGGAATTGTATATCCTGAAAGTTCCAGTATTTCCTGATCTCCCATTCCATCTAATGCGCATATGAGATACCACATACATTTCTTACTATCTTTTGTCTCATTTAAAAGATTTCCGATTAGATCTGTCTTTACATCTTGAAAAATATCATTTAAATTAATCGTATTTATTTTGTTTTCGCCCACTGCGTCTGCACCTCTTTCTTTTTACTGTTTTGATAAGTATGTTCCGTTGGCTGTCCCCATGCGGTATAGAATAATTTGTCTTCCTCTTCCTCTTTTTTTATCTGCCTGATAATTCTTTTTTCATCCCGAATGGACTGTAACTTCTTTTCCATTTGTTCAACTTTCTCACTTCCATCCAATATTGCATCTGGAAAATCCTGTTCCAATTCTTCCAATTCATCCAATATTTTTTCAAAACTATCATCGGATTCTGGCACTTCACTTAACATTTCTTTTAATTTCTTATATCTTATATACGCTTCATTGTCCTGTAGAAAATCCTTATTGTATATTTGATTCTTTAATGCTTTTTCCTGTTCTTTTATTTTCGCTTCTCTATCTAAAAGCTCCGCATAGGAACTAATTTGAAATTGTTTCAAATAATTAATGTTTTCCCACAATTGGTCAATGTGTAGCAGACTTTTTCGTACTTCCCGATAATCTACGGCATATGGATTTTTTATATTATGATATTGGACAGATACAAAATATATTTTCCGGATTCTTTTTTTCTGAAATTGTGTTACCGCCTGATGCGTATTTATCCTTTTCATTTTATAGAATCTTATTCGAGGACTCCTTGGATTTTTATATACAAATTTTTCTCTTCGAATTCTTGAAAGGATCTCCTCATAATGATACCCAGATCCAAGGTTGTAACTTCTCCAACCTCTTTTTTGTTCCATTGCACGAAATGAAAAATACGCACCATGCTTTTGAGAATCTCCCTTACGAATCTGATAACCGATTTTTTCCATATTAGAAATAAATTCTGCTTCATTGCCGGAGATAGAAATAATATAATCAATATCAGCACGAATAATTTTTTTCCAGGTTGGCGCACCTTTTTTGTCTGCCTGCCATTGTGCATAAGATTTTCCTTTTCTTGTTTCTGCATCGAATTCCAGTGGTGGCAGTCCATACTTCTCACAAATTTTATTTGTGATCGGCTGAATATATTTCTCCCAGTCTCCATTTTCGTATCGGTACTTATATCCACTCATTCGATTCACTGAATTGAAAACAATGTGTCCATGCATGTGCTTCTGATCATTATGAATTGAAAAAACATAATCGAAATCGTCACCAAGATATTCTTCACAAAATTCTTTTATGACTTGATATGCTATTTCTTCATTTACCTCTCCAGGTTGAAAACTGATAACAAAATGATATCCCTGTCTTCCTTCCAGCTTATCCCAGTCAAGTTTGGTATCCATCATAATCTGATAAACTTCTTGCGGTGTGAATCCTGAGTTTCCACCAATCAATTCACCATCATTTGTTTTTTTAGGATTCATAATATAACGAATCGAATTATTTAAATGTTTGCTGCCACCTCTCCTACCTTGTTTAATGTTCATCAATTTTGTGATTGCCACGATCTTCCTCCAGTTTTTCAATCAGCTTTTTTACCTCTTCTTCAACCTGTAGAAGATTTTTTTGCAAATAAAAAACAGAGTCGATATTCCCGTGACCGCTGTTGATCTTTGCAGCCACCTGATTGATATTGACTCCGATTTTTCGTATTTGATAAGTTAAGTTTTTTAATTCCCGGTAATATGCCAGTTCTTTTATTTCTTCTCGAAATAATTTTTCCCGGATAAATGCAGATACATTTACGCTTCCTTCTTTTGTTCCATATTTAAATTTCCACGCATCCTCTTTCTTAATTTTTTCTTCTAATATTTCCCATTCCTTTTCTGAAAATCGAATCGTATATCGAATGTCTCGTCGACTCATGGCTCATTGCTTTCATATGAATATCCTTGCTCTTCTACACTTTGCTGTGTACCGGAATTCGGTAGATCATCGGAAACTACTTCATTATTTTCCTCAAAGTTTTCTAATGCAATTTCCATCTCCATCGAAAATTCCTCACTGTTTTTTTTCAGAATATCCAAGAAAGTATCAATATTTTTTTCATTGATTTTTCCGAAGCTGTCTTGAACGGCACGTAATATTTTTTCTTCCTGTTCTCTCTGAATTTTATTTTCGAGTTCCTTTTTCTTTGTCAGAATTTTTTTCCGTTTTTCATCATAATCCGCCAAAAATTTTTCTTTTTTTCTTTCCAGCTTTTCCAAATCTTCCGTTGCTTTTTTTAATTGTTCTTTTAAATCCATTTTTCACTCTACTCCGTTTCCTGTTTTAAAAAAGAGATGCTGAATTGCATCCCTTACCTCTGGTTTTCTAATTTTATTTTATCAAATCCAATCACCTTTATCTAGGTTACTTTAGGTACACATTTTCAATGGAATGGCTGCTCTTCTTCTATTTTTTTATGATACTGTTGAACAAGAAGACTTTCCATTTCTCTTAACTGCGCAGAAATTTTGTGTAACATTTCTGTACTGTTATCTGCTGGTGCCAAAATTTTTGCTTCTAAAAAATCAGTCGCAGTCGGATATAATTTCCGATTTCTGTTTTCAATCGCTTCCACTGCCTGTTCGGATAATCTGAATGTTCTTTTTAATTTTTCCATCTTAGTTGTCTCCTTCTTTTTATTATCTTTTTTCGTGTATGGCTTTCTGTATGTACACTGTATGGCTTTCCTGCTGTACTGTATGGCTTTGTATATGGCATCGTATGGCAATTGAGCCGTACTGTATGGCTTTCGAGCCATCTTGTACAGCTCCTTGTATGGCACTGTATGGCTTTCCTGCTGTACTGTACAGCTTTCTGTATGGCATCGTATGGCAATTGAGCCATCTTGTACAGCTTTGCGTATGGCAACCCTTGTTTTTCGTATGGCTGAGTGTATGGCTTTTGTACAGCTTTCTGTATGGCTTTCCCTGAATCACCGGAGGTGATTTGCAAGATACGCAAAATGTCAGACATTTCACCTTCTTGTTAGGGAACTTCCCTAAGACCCTTTTTTTCGTTATTTAGGTAGTTATTTTTGTAGTTAGTTTCTCCATCCAGAAGCGATCGCACATTCTGTCTGAATTGATTTTTATCAATTTTTTTCTCCTGGTATTTTCCAAGTTCACCCTCCAGTTCATCCAAGATTTTTTCAAACTTCGTCTCTGTTGCTCGAAAATCCACATTCATTTTTTTCTCCTCCATGTGAAATGTCACCGAAACAGGAAGATCTTTTTTATTCAGCTCCATGATCGACAGAATCAAATCTGAAAGTGAAGAAACCGGATGGACTTCATCCAAATTTCCTATATCAAATTCAATCAATTCTTCCATGCTACATTCAACTTCTTCACAAAATTTTTGCATGACTTCAACAGGAATCTCACAGATTAGATTTTCATAATTAGAATATGCAGAAGGGATTAGATTCAATCTTTCTGCCATCTTTTTTTGAGAAATTCCTTTTTCTTTTCTCAAATTTTTCATCTTGGTTCCGATTTTTAAATAAACAGATAATTTCATTTTTTCTTCTCACCTCTAACAAAAATATGTAAAAAAAGAACAGCAGAATTTGTTTCCACTGTTCATACTTTTTATTATTGTCCTTCTCACCTTGACAAGCAAATATTATTTTTCTTCGCCTTTTTTTTCTTCGATTTTGTCTCTGGATTTATTTCTTTTTCGATTTCGTCTGTTTGAAATAATTTATCCAGATTTTCTCTCTTTGACAAATCCATTTCATGAATACACATCAGAAACTTCTCAGCATTCAGATAATCTATTGCTCCGTTTCTTGTCGGTTGTCCATTGTATATTACACAACATTTTTTTACCGGCGCAAAATTTTCACTGATATAATTTATAAAGTCTTCATTTCGCAAATGCCGAGTCTGTTTGTCTACAACTTGATCTGAATGTTTGATTTCAAATAGATAACTTTCTTTTTTCTCCATGTCTACAATGATTAGATCAGCCTCCGCATCCGGCAAGTCATCTACTGGACCAACTGATAATTGTGATACATAAAACCGTTTGCGATCAATCTCTTGATAACATTTATATGTTTCGGAAAGAATAATATTTTCAAGAAGAATTCCCTTCACAAATTGATCTGCCCTCTGCATAAATATTGTTTTGTCTTCAATCTCACACGTATTATTCCATAAATTATCCTGCTCCAATTGATGTAGTAATTCCGTCGCATGTGCATAAATCATTCCTGGCTGTTGCAAGATCTCTAAGTCTCGCCCACCTCCCCGTTTCAGAGATTGAAATGTTGGTATTGTGATATACAAGTCCAAAAATCTCAAATATTTTTTTATCATTTCCAAATCTTCTTGTGTTACTACTGTCTGCATCTCATCATTATTTTTTATTCCTAATGCTGACTTCGTTGCATCATTAATAAACATAATCTCAAGTTTTCCTTGGTATTTTGATTTATCAGTTTGGTATGTAGCATACAGAGGTGCACTTTTATAGGATCGATTGATTGCTTTCATAGTAATTTCATAACTGAATCTGTTAATCATTTTCTGGATTACGGAAACAAGTTCATTTCGATCATAAAGTTCCGTCAAAACTGTAGCATGTTTTCTTTTTTCTTCTCTTCCTTCTAATCCATGCAGGATATTTTCTACGATAGCTGTATTAAGATACTCATTTGCATTTTGGTTATTTTTATAAGTGGTATTAGTAAGTGTTCCACCATACTCGATGTAAGTATCCAAATCTTTTTTACAAATTCTTTTAAACTCCGCATATGGAATCTGTGAAGTATGGATTAGAATTGTGCGATCATAAAGAATATCTGTTTTCGCCATATAGATTCCAAAAGAATCTGTTCCTGCAATAACAATCTTTGCTCCCATTGTACGATAATAATCTGAAAAGACATTTCCATACACCTGTAAATCTTCAATTAATGTCACTTCATCTATAAAGAAAAGACGCTTTCCTTTTTCATACAACTCATCAAGCACCTGCTCCATTTCCAGCATATCACAGGTTTCTTTACATAAAATATAAACGCTCTTTTCTTTCTCTTCTGGTGGCAACTCAGCAATACACTGGTTCATCATAACGGTTTTTCCTGTACGCCTCAGTCCATATAATGCACAGATTTTCCCATTGTAATCTGGATTGTGTTCTGTTATATATTTATATAATTTTGGATAGCAATCTCTTTTTTCAGGATAATCTTCTGCTGAAATATTTCTTCCATCTACAATTCTCATCTTTTTTTTGATCTCTAATAACGCTTTATCCTGCCACTTTTCCATACCATCACCCTCTCTGACAATTATGATTAAGTTTTCTTATTATCAGTGTACAAAATTTTCTAATGTATTTCAATACTTCCTGCAGCCAATAACTTTTATTGTATCATAAACCCAAAGCTTTTTTCTGTGATATGATACGTTACCTGCAACTGTTTTTTGTCAATTCGTGGTGTTATAAAATCTGCTTCAAATGTTATCTCCTGATCTGTTTGGATGATTTTGTCTGCCGAAATTGAAAGTTCTCTTCTCAACTCATTGTTCTCTTCCAAAAATTTTTGCAACTTTGTTTCCAAATAATTCAAGTCTTCTTCCGGAATTTTCCCCTGCAGATTTTCTTTTCCGGATAAAACTACCGGAATATTTTCCTGTCCTTTTTCATTCCATTTGATTGGAAGTTCCTGCGATTCCTCCCAGGAACTTGTATCGACAGCCTTTGTATCTGCTTCTTTTTGTTTCAACCATTCTGCGATCGCCTGTTCAGAATCTTCCTTCTTTTCTGTCCAGAAGAAAAAGCTATTGTCTTCTTTTTTATAGGACGCAAACAAAGTACTTCCATCATCCAATGTAAAATAAAAGCGGATCTGATTTTGTGTTTCATAAATTGCATCGGTGCAAGTAAGCGTAGTGACAGAAGCAAACAATTCATCCTGCTTTAACAACTTTTCTGCTTGCTGTTCCATGCTTTTGATTTCTTCAGCAGAAAAATAAGGCTCCAATAAATTGACATTTACAAAGTCCATCTTCCGCTGTTCTTCTTTTTCTTCTGTCTTCTTCTCAAGCTCAACTATCTGTTCTTCGGATTTTATTTTTTCTTTTTCATTCGCATTTTTTCTAAGCAGAAAAATACCACCAAACAAAATTCCAAACAGCAAAGCTAGTAAAAGAACACTGATTAAAATTCTTTTTTTCATATTCGTCACCATTTCATTATTGCAAATAGTTATAGCCAAGGTTCACCGCCCTAACAACTCTTGAGTTCCATTCTGGTTTACAATTTGGCGTTCCTGGATTCGCATGGGATGGATACCACGTACTGTATTGAACTACAAACTCCACTACACACCGCCCATTTTGATGTCCATACTGGTTACAGCCTGCATCATTTTGATTTTTGATATCTCCGATCACACAATGCAGGACATCTCCATTTTCTCGATAGAAATCGATATAATCTCCAACCTGTCCATACAAGGTGGTACAAGCAATCACATATCTTCCATCGATGATTCCAAATCCTTCACTGTCATAATGCTCTCCACTTTGTTCACGCAGCTGGTACTGTCGGCTGCTTGGACTGGTGATCGTTCTCCATCCCATATAGGTATGAGTTGTTCCCATTCCTTCCGGAATTTCAATCGTAGTTCCTGCCGGATATTCCGGATTACAATAGCCCGTAACATACGAACTATTCAATGCATAGCTTCTTGAATGTACTGCATCCGAAGTATTCCCTTCAATTGTAACAACTCTTCCATTCTCCACATACTGAACAATTCCAATGTGTGTATCCGCACCAAACACAATAAAGTCTCCAGGCTGCGGCGTATAGCCTTCGGATGCGTAATGGAAACGTCCTCTTTCGGCATAGTACCTGTGATACGCTCGAACAGCTGCAGCTTTTGGAACAATACCGGAATCAATCAGTCCTGCTTCGTTTGCACACCAGGAAACAAAACACGCACACCACGGTGTCACATCTCCATTTACAAATTGGCTTCCCATAACATATCGCCAGTACTTTGCTCCACTTGGATTATTTTCTTCCTGCAAAGCGATCTGTACGATTCTTTCTCCACCTCCTGCTATCACAGGAGTCGAAGACATCAGGGAAGCTATAATTCCTATGATTGTTGAAATAATTGTTACCACTACAATGATTGGAACTAAGATTGCAATGATCACTCCAATTATAACTGCAAGGAATGAAAATACTGCCTGAACCACAACGGCAAGTACGGATAGTAATACCGCACAAACTGCCGCACCAATATATTTCAAAGAGGATGGCAAGGAATCCATTTCATGGTTTGCATTCTTGATCTCTGTCATTTTGGATTCTACATTTCTAATTGCCTGCTCACTTGCCATGGAGCGTTCCTGCATATAATCTTTGAACTTATCAGCTGCTTTTTTCCCTGCCGTGACAACCAGACTTCCTCCAGCTGTAGCAGCTCCGGAAGTTGCTGTACTTGTTGCTGTTGCAGAATCAGCTACCGCTTTTCCCGTAGCACTCTCCTTATTGATTCCTGCTTTTATTTGTAGTTTTATCTGCTCCTGCTCTTTGGAAAGATACCTTTCTCCTTTTCGGATGGATTCTTGTCCTGCAGCTGAACTTCTCTTGTCCGTAATTCCTTGTATTTCATTTTCTGATGATAGTTTTTTGTTTTTCTCTCTGTGATTCCAATGATTTTGGAATCTTTTCAACGGATTGTACTCAAATCTTTGATATGTATTTATCCCTGCTGTTTCCTCCATACGATAAAGATCTGCTGTATAAACATTTGCTACTTTTTTTTCAATCTCTTCTGTGAAATCATAATTGTCTTTTAAAATTCCGCTTCTTGCTTTTGAACTTGCTTTAGCTTCTTTTATTCCTTCAGCTATATATCTTTTCTTTAATGATTGCGGTAACTGATTCCATTTATGAATCTCTTTTCCATCTAAAAACCTTGTTGGATCTACATAAGCTGATTGTTCTTCCTGACGGTCTGGTTCATTTCCCATGCTCAGGGCAGTCATATGCTGCTTGGAAGTTTTAACTGACTGCTTTGCAGCATTTAAGGCAAGTGCTGTTGCTTTAAATGTTTTTTCGTCTTTTGCATTAATCCGCATCCTATCCAACCCTTCTGTATCTGCCGTTTACTTCTCTGAGTTCCCCTTTCTCTTCTAACAATTTCAGATATCCAAGACAGGTTTCCGTGTCTTGATTAAACAAACGTTCCACATCTGTTACTGTGATATCCATAATACAGGCAACCTCAAGAATCAGTTCTTCTTCTTTTTTACTCAACACAGAACGTGGCTCTATTTTTTCTTTTGTACCGAAATTCGGTACAACCTCTTCTTCAAAAGATAACCGTTTTTGTTCCTTCGCTTTTTCATGGAAATTGGTGCTGTAATTCTTATACAGTACGTTCTCCTTGCTGATCAGTGCATCAAACATCACAACCTTTTTATTCCACACCATGACACCCTCTCCGACATTTCCGGAAGACAGTGCTTTAAATTCCTTTGCACTAAATTCCTGGATAGCAGCAAGGCTCTGTGCGTCTACACCACCCTGATCGAGAAAAGCTTTGTAGGAACAGTTCTGAAACAGTTCGATCAGTGTCTGATTAGACAAGGCTGCCGTTACATTCTGCATGGCCATTGTAACGATTCCGCCAAACTTACGAAAAGTAATGACCGCATTATTAAGCTGTCTTGCACTTCCCGGTTTTTTAGATACAACCTGTGTTTCATCAATCACAAGATGCGTTGCTTTCTGGAACCTCTTATTGTAATCCATACGGACAGACAAATAATGCAGGATCGTGACCATAACTGCCTCCCAGTTATTCTCTGGCACATTGGACATTCCAAAACCGATCATACGTCGATTCAGACTTACATTGGATGGATGCGCCAGCATATCACAGCTACCTATGGTATATTCTTCCAGACTGTTGTAGATCACACGGATCAGAGCTGCGTCATGCTCATTATCGACTCGTTGTAATTCCTTATAGATTTCCTCCCGCAACCACAAAAGTGTCGGTTGTTTCTTCAATTTTTTCTGTTCAAACACTTCCTTAAACATGCGTTCCGTACATCGGCTGATGATTGAGTCATGCTCCTGTGTGACATTGATGTTTTTCATTGCAGCTGCACACAAGGTCTTGGCATATTCCGTCTGTTGTGCGATAAATTTTTTCTGCACTGCAACCGAAGAGGTAAACACTTCTTCTGATACTTCAAACCCATTTAGGAAGATTCCGCTTTTTGGTGTCAGATCGAAATAACTTCCTTTATCGTTCTCTACAATATCCCGGAATTCGTTTTGTGGGTCGATTATCATAATATCGTCATCTGTTGCGAGCAGCGTCTGTGACAACTCTGTCAGTTTGATCAGCATGGATTTACCGGAACCGGAAAAACCTACGATAATTCCATGTGGGTTCGGCAGTTTTTTTCTATTTCCTACGATAAAGTGCTTTGTAGTACGGTTCAGGCCCATCATCTGTCCACCCGGCTCAATGACATCCTGTGCAAAGAAAGGCTGAAATGCAACAAGGGAAGAAGTTAAGAAGAAACGCATATAATCTACTTGTCTGCCACCAATCGGAAGTGCTGTATTCCATGCTCTTAGCTGTGTATAATCGCAGGTTTCCAGAATTACACCTTCCCGTTTTCCGATTGCCTGCATTTCTTTCATGCGTTCTGCTAATTCTTCTTCATCATGAGCAGTGATTACAACCAACAAATTTAAAAAGAATCCCTTTTCATCATTTTCATCTAGCTGATCGATATAGGACTCGATCTCATTCTTTTTCTTCTCTCTTGGATAGGATGCATTAATGGCCGGAATACCTGCATTTCGCTTCTGTTCAATCTCTTCGGTGATTGCTCTTTCATTATTGACCTGTGCATTGATCAGCTTATCGTTTACCAGGTCTGTCTCAACCGGAGCATAATCCAGTGTAAGAAAAGATGGATAAGAAACATTCGACATGGAATGGATAAACTTGTCGGTATCAATTGCCTGACGATATCTGTGTCCGAATAAAACAGTAACATAGGTATCTCCCATGACCATGTAGTTTGGATACTGTTTGATGCTTCGTGGCAGGATATCATTCTTCCAGTCTTTCTGATGTTTCTTTTTATCGGATGGGAGATTGATATAGTCCTGTTGCTCCGGATGATTCGGACAAATCAGTTTCTGCAGTGATTCCAAACGTTCCAAGGTGCTTAGCTTTTCAATACGACTTCCCCATCCAGCAAATGCTTCCATAATGGTTGTCTCAATCGCATTCAAATACACTCTTGCATTCGCTTCATTATCTGCTCTTGTAGTCACGGTCAGATAACGCAGCGTAGTTACATTCGGATTGGTTTCCTTGATTCTTTCATCCTGCCACTGTCTGATTCCCTTTGCAATGTCCGGATACTCTGCTTTATTCTTTTCTGCACGAATAGACTCCAAAAACTCTTCCATGCTCTGATATTCATTGGCTAATGTAATTTTAAATTCCACATCCATCGAGTTTAACCAGAACATCAGATCCATTAGAAAATCTTTCTGTTCTCCGATATTCTTGTTGATGTAATTGATATCTTCAAAGATATAGCATCTGTCATAAACCGCCATTTTTTCTTTTGGCTCGATCTTAAATATCCCATTCTCAAAGGCTCTGTCAATCTGCAGAGATTGTTTTACATTCTTTGGTACTTTTACTACCGGCATTGTTTTGCTTTTTTTTGACAGAAACAGACTGTTTCCGTTAAAGATTGACATTTATTTCTTCCTCCTTGTAGTTCTTTTTTTCTTTGGCTCATTGATACATTTTGTATCCATAGAAAAGATTCTGTGCTGTGAAACATTCCTTTCTTCCATTTCACAAGGCAGTTCTTTGGTTTGCATATAAAACCACATATTTTTTAATGATTCAATCCAGGTATGTCCCTGGTGCTTCACCATTGCTAGATAAATAATCGGAATCATGAATGGGATTCCGGCATAAATAGAAAGATTGATTGCAAGGCCTGTTGCTTTCCACACAGAAAATGCAATTCCTCCGGCAACAAGCAGAGCAACCACACCATACCCTAGTTCTCTTGCGGTAAATCCTTTCCATAACTCATTTTTATATTGTTCCTCAAAATCTTTATTTAAGTCTATTTTCATGCACGTTCACCTCATTACAAATTGAATGTTTTATTTAAAAACGTTGGTGCTCCTTTTACGGAAACCGCCATCAGGATCATATAAATCATGGAATTAAGTGCCTGGGCAAACCCATCAAACGTATTAAAAATGGCACTATCAGATGTAAAAATGGAGATACCGGAGGTGATTCTTCCTGCGATTGCTATGGCAAGTGCTATAATGACAATTTCAAACGTATTGGATAGAAAGCTTTTCATCCATGCATAGGCTGTTCCTTCGATTCCACGTCCTCCTGTGATAGAAGGCATTGCAAGTGGAAATGTTACAACCAGAAGATACAACTTAATATAGCGGCTGTACAGCGTGATCAGAATCAGAAATGCACAAACCATTGCTACAAGGAAGTAGAACAACCCATATATCCAGAAAAACATAACAGAACCGACATCCACATCACCAGTAAAGAAGGCCGGCGGTTCAATCATGACCGCCGTTCCTGCCATTGCCGATGCCATTTCAAAAATCTTTTTGATCACGTCCAATCCTTTTACCAACAGTACGTTTAAGACAACCACCTTGATCATTGCTTCGATCATAAGTTCAATTGTCATATTTTCTTTGAAGTTTCCAACTGCTTTAAAAAACCCCATCATCACAAAAAAGTTCAGACTCATAATTCCGATGGACAAAGCCCACGGATACAATTCATTGTTTACATAAGTCCATGTAGCAGATGAAAATCCTTCCGGTGTCTTTGTCATGACTCCCATGCATGCTGACATGGCAGTATTCCATATCGCACTGGCAATCTGATAGAATGGTCCGTATAATAAACTGCCATTTAGAAAATCCGGCAACCAGTCTGGCATCTTTCTTCTCCTCCTTTTTATGCTCCTACACTTGAAGTGATCACTGGAATCAACTGTGGTGTGATAACTGCAACAAGACCTCCTGCAATTCGTTTAAATGCCATAGACTGTGCACCACCGTCCTGAGAGTTCATGGATTGTGCCCACTCAAAAACACCCCATAACAGATACAAACTTCCGATGGAGGACACGATTGCTGCAATCAGCCCATAGATTGTATTAAAACCAGTCTTGATTACTGCATTTCCATCAGTTTCTGCAGCAAGTACCGGAAATCCTAACTGCAAAACAAATACTGCAGACATCATTAAAGAAAGTGTCATCAGTGTTACCAGTTTTTTTCGATCCAATTTCATTAATTTCTTTCTCATTTCTTTAATCCCTCCCAATATGTAAAACTTTTACTAAAATAAATACTAATACAAGCAGCACAACTGCAAAGGTTCCAAACCCTACTAAACCTTTCCATATATCCGGTGTAAAGATTGCTGCTACAACACCTGCTACAACACTTAAAATAAATGCAATTACTACTACTACTTTTGTTTTCCAATTACTTCTTCTCATTTTTTGTTCTCCTCTCCAGTATTTTTCTCCTGCTTACATGGAATCCTGCATATTTTTTGTAAATCCTTTAACAGAATCTCTGTGATCACATTTGCTGTATCACTATCTGACAGATAACGATACAAAGCGGTTTCATAATCCTTATAATGACTGTTCTTTAAATAATCCTTAGATGCACGTAAACGTTTTGCTACTTTTCCTTTCGGATATTGCTCCAACAGAAGATCTAGCGTCTGTGAAATGTTTTCCGTCTTTTCATATTGTTCTTTCATATCTTTGTAGAACTGCTCCGGGAATTTCATTCTTCCCAATCGTTCGGTATACAGATAGTGTTTCTGCTTTGTAAGAAGGAAATAAACGATCGCACCCACAAAACAAATTCCGGCAACTAATGCAAAAAGAATGCCTGTTCCCATGTATTGTAAAGCTGTCATCGTTACTCACCTCTACTTCTGACGGAAACAGTCACTTACTTCATGAACTTTTTCCATTAAAGAATCTGGCGCCATGGTATTGCTAAAATATCCGGATGCATAAACCCGATGCTCCTGTTCATCATAATAAAACTTCACTCCCGGATGCTGTGTATTTAAACGAACAAGCAGCTTATCTAATGCTCTGCTTTTCTTCTTTGGAGCTGAAATGTCAAACGCTGCCGGACTTGAAAACAGGAACACATAATCTAAGTTATTGATATTAACATGCAGCTGTTCCCCCTCTTCGGAGTGTTTGATTTCAGCAGAAATATATTTTGGTTCATTTTTTATCAAATATCTGTTTAAAACGGATGCTGTCAGCTCTTCAAATACTTCACTCTTTCGCTCTGACTCATTGGACTCCTGCTTTCTTCCAAAGGTTGGAACATAAGGTTTTTCTTTTGTACCGGAATCCGGTACGTCTTCCTCTTCTTCCTCATTTGTACCAAAATTCGGTATAGCTTCCTCTTCTTTGCTTTGAGAGATACTTGATACCAGTGTTAACAAACGGTTCTTTTCTGCTTCAATTCTCTTAATTTCCTCAGAAAGTTGCTCCTTTTCACTTTGAAGCTGATTGTTTTCCTCTTCAATCTGTTTATTTTTTTTATCCAGCTCTTTGAGTTCCTCTTTTAAAAATTTGCTCTCGTTTTCGTAGGCTTTTTTCTCTTCTTCAAGACTCTGAAGTTCTTCTTCATTCTCCTTATTCATTCCACCAAGTAAGGATTCAAAAAACTTGGTTGCTTCTCCTCCCGGCTTTCCATCTGCGTCCAAAACAAGTCCTAGCATATCTAACTTATGCTCAAAAGTTTCCTTTGACTGTTTTGCCTGGATCTCCATGTTTTTTGCTTTTTCAATCTGCACCTGGTAGCGTACTTCCATGGAATCCTTTGCTGTCTCAAGCTCCTTTTCTTTCTTGTTCAATTCTTCTTTGTCACGTTCAAGCTGTTTTCTTTCTTCACAGAGCTGCTGATACCAGGTTTGCTGATTTTGTTCCTCTTTATGCAGTTCCTCTTGTTGTTTTTTCAGTTCCTGTTCTTTTTTATTCAACGTCTCTTTTTCCTGCTTGATCGATTCGAGTAAGTTATTTAATGTATTTTTCTGTTCCAGATAATCCCGTTCTCTTTGCTGAAACAGTTTCTCCCGTTCTTGGTAGATTGCATTCAAATCTCGGTACAACGGATCCTGGTTTGCTTCATTTATCATAATGTTCCATTCGCTCCCTTTTTCATTTTAATTCTATAAATAGTTCCACCCATCACAGTTACAGACATCCCAAGCAAAACAGAAAACACTAAAATTCTGCTTTCTTCTCCGGTTTTTGGTGCAGGACCACTTAAGATTTCTTCTACTGCTTTTGTTTCCTCCTCTTGTGTACCGAAATTCGGTACATCATCCTTTTCTTTCACTTGTCCGCTATTCTTTGGCTCTTCCTTTTTCTTTTGTTCTTTACTTGCTTTTGTTTTTGTCTTAGGAACTTCTAGCCGCTGTACACTTTTTAGTTCTTCTTTTTTCATATTTCCACCCGTTTTGAGCATAAAAAATGCACCGAAGCCGCAGCCGATGCCAAATAAAAAGATCAGGATGGTAATGATTACTCTTTTCATCCCACTTTTTTCCTCCCTTAAAGGATGAATTTTTCTTTTGTCACTTTGCAATTGACAGCCAAACGATACGGAGTCCTTGAATAGCCGGTACAAGTTGCTAAAGTAAAGGTCTGTACATCCTCTTGATCTGGTTTCCAATCATCCTGGAATACCGCATCCTTTTTGTGACAGGAATATACAGACACGATTGTAAGTCCCTTGGTTCGCTCTGGCGTATAGATATAAATGCTTTGTACTTTGTCTTCATCCACTGTAAGTTCATCTAATTTTCCAAAGATCTGTCCGGACATCATGTTATGTCCGAAAAGACAGATATGCGGATCTGACAAGTTTTCATTTACATGAGCAAAGCTAAATACCGAACCTAGTACACTTCGTTTTCCATCAAATCCTTTGTTTAAGTATTCTGTATCTGTTCTGCCATGTAAGATAGGCTCATCCACTCCGATTTGTGGAATATAAAGCCATCCAATGATATCTGAATTGACTTCCTTAAGTAATTCAAAATCAATCCTCCTGTTCATAGGATCTGATGCATCCTCGTTACTTTCCGGTACTACAGCCGTTTTTTTGATTGCTTCATGACTGATCTTTGCATCCAGAAATGGTTTATGTTCGTGATAGGCAAGAATGCAAAATACTACTGCCATTCCAAGGAATAGCACGCTCAGAAATCTGTATACTCTGTCTCTCATTTAATGTTTCCTCTTATACAATATCGTACAAAACAATGCTCCGCACACACAGATTCCTGCCGCTGTTACATACTTCCAAGTGTTCTCCTGAAGACTTGTCTGCGGTGCAACATTGTCTTCTTTTTCCGGCTTTTCTGTATGTTTTGGTGCGATCATAACATCATACTGCATCTCACCTTCTGAATCATTCCAGGTTGGTACTGCGATCAATGACGGTTCCACCGTGTCATAGGTTTCTGTATCCTGTGCAAAAATCAGATATACACCTACTTCTAAGTTTTTAAATGTTACGAATCCCTCTGCATCTGTCGGTGCTGCACTTGTACTTTCTCCTGCAGTTGCAAGCAATTTTTCTGCCGCAGTTTTTAGATCATTTGCATTCTCGATCGCATTTAAATCTACTTCACTCTTTTTATAAGTATCTGTCAGTACATACTCTCCATCCATAATATCTGCAACTTTCTGACAGCTAATCTTTACGTTACTTTTTTCTGTTCCTGCTTTTCCGTCGGTCAGCACCACCTCAATACTTCCGGTTCTTACCTCTTCGACCTTTGCAAGCTCCTCACTGTCCGGCAACACCTGATCTCCAATGACCGTGACCGTTTTATCGATCACAAGATCATTCTCATTTAATGTTGTCTCTGCCGCAGCTACATTTGATGCACTAAGAGCTGCAAATACACACGCTGCGGCCAGTATCTGCTTATATCTTACCATCTTCATATGTCTCCCTTCTGTTCCATAAATACAATCCGATTGCTATCGCAGCAAACAAAAATGGCAAGAGGAAAAAGATAAGTTCTCTCGCAGATGGAAGTTCCTGTTTGATTGCATCATGCTGTGCCTTCTTATATTCCACACGCTTTCCAGTTACCAGTAACCGGTGGGTGTTGATTCCATACGGTGTACACGTAACCAGTGTCACCAGGTCCTCTCCTGCTTCGATCTGCAGACCGGAGACATCTTCCGGCTCTACGATCTGTATCTTATTTACCTTATATGCAAGTGTTTCATTTCCAATCCTTAAGAAGAACAGATCTCCTTCCACCATCTCATCCAGGCGGATCAATAGTTTGGAGCTTGGAAGTCCTCTGTGTCCGGTCAGAACACAGTGGGTATTTGCTCCGCCCACAGGAAGGCTCGTTCCCTGCAGGTGTCCGATCCCGTTTGACAGTGCGGTATCATCCGTTCCATGATAGATCGGCAGTTCCACATTGATCTTTGGGATATCCAGACTTCCCATTGTTCCATTCCCGGATATGTTCAGCTGCTTTTCATAGCTTTCGTCACTTAAGATCTCGGTATCAGAATTATCTACAACTGCACCGCCTGTCTGGTAAAGCATGTCATTGTATGCAGCTGCATTGTCCATGATCTCCTTAAGCTTTGTATCATCTTTTTTGCTTACTGCGTTTTGGTAAGTAGCAACGGCATCTGATTGATGCCGCTGCTCGATCACATTCCAGATAATTGGTAGACAGCAGAGTGCAAATCCAATGATGAATATGACTCCCGTACTCCATTTTTTTCTCATGCAATCTCCTTCCTTTTTGCTTAGATCTCTTCGTCTTTCTTACGCCCTTTTGCAATGGCAACGCTCATAAGAACAACACCTGCTCCAAGCATGATCACTACTGTAGATGTACCAGTAATTGGAAGCTTCTTTCCAACCTGGTTGACGATTGTAATATTGGCTGAACCATCTTCTACGCTTGTTTCCAGTGTTTTGTCCTCTGACTTACTGATACCATTGTAGAAGGTTTTGATATTGGCTTTTGCATCAAATGCTGTAAGCGTCTTATCTGTTGCACCATCGCCCTTTACATAGCTGTCACGTTCTGTCGTAAATGTAGCTTTTAACTCTAATTTGATTGGATCTGTCAGTAAACGATATCCGTCCGGAGCGTCAGTCTCTTTCAGATAATAAGTACCACTATCAAGTCCGTAGATATTAAATGTTCCATTTGCATTAGATACCATTTCTACAGCTGTATCTGGCTTTGTGCCACCTGTGTGGTCTGTACCTCCAATGGAATCACGGTTGATGACAATATATCCATCCTGTCCTTCTTTTACATATACTTCATTCTTGCAATCAGCATCTGAGTACAGACGGAATTTTGCTCCATCCAGAACTTTATCATGGTCATTGGTCTTGATTGGATTTAAGCGGTAAGTGAAGCAGACTACCGTATCCCATGGAGTATAGCCAGTTTTTCCTTCTCCTTCAGAATCTGCATCATTGGAGAACTCAAGACGTACATCATTTTCAAATCCTGGACGGCCTGTATTCTCTGCCGCTTTGTCATTGAGTGTTGCGTTGTATGTAACGGTAACTGTCTGACCATAAGTATTTTCTTTTCGGTTATCCACTGCATCAAACTCACGGTCTACGATTGCTTTCAGATCTGCAACAGCAATCATAAAAGTATCCCCGTTTCCTGGCTTCTCTTTAACAGCAAACTCTGTGTTACTGAGAGTATATGTTTTTGCCTTTCCATCTACTGTTCCGGAGATTTCAATTTTTACACTGTTTTTATTGAATGTCAGTGCATCGCTCATAACATCATGCCATGCATAGTAATAAGTATCGTATCCATTGATGTCAGGAACGTTGGATGTATACTTGTATGGAACTGTCTGACCAATCTCATAATCTCCGATATCATTCCATCTGTCTCCATCTGTAATATTGGCGTTTGCATCATCTTCCTGAATCTTCTTTGTAACACTTGGATAATCCGATTTGATCTTGATCTGTGCTTCCGGGTTTGCTGTGTTGACCATGCAGAGGGAAGATGCTGAATGTGTTCCCTCTACATTGGATACTTCGTCAATAACATAATATCCATACTGCAGTCCATCCAGACGAATGGAATTATCAGAACGGACGTTTTTTACATTGACAACCTCCGGTGATTCCTTTAAAGTTGTCATCTCATCTCTCAGTTCTTCGATGAAATAACGGAAGTCACTGTAACGGCTTTCTAATGTCTGATCTGTTGTAGCTCCTTCCACTGGATAATTATTTAAGGACTGGATATAGTCAATTACCTGATACTCTGTAACGTCAGCCGCCGAAGTCGTTGTTCCTTTCTTTGTAAGTGCTTTTGCAACAACATTCTTTAAAGCCTGCTCATAGGTTGGATTGAATGTATAATTGATGGATTCCCCACCTTTTGCATTTTCTGCCTCGAACAGCTTATATACATTAAACTTCTTTCCAACCAGTGTCTGTCCCTCATTTCCTGCAATATCAATGTGTGCCTGTCCAGTTCCCATTGTAGCAATACCCTTGACCGTACTATATTCTGTCCCATCTGCCGCATAAACAACCGCAGCCATTCCATTCTGGAACATCGGCATTGGTATCGCACTGATTGCTCCTGTCAGTGCAAGTGTTCCTGTTAACATGATCGCTGCTTTTTTCTTGTTATTAAATCTTGTCATTTTTTTTCATTTCCTTTTCTTCTCCCTTTCTTAAATTGATGAACAATTCCCACAGACATGCAGGCTACACCAAGTAATACTATGAGTAATGTGGTATGAGTACCTGTCTCCGGCATCTGTAGTCCGGTGTGGTTTTCTACCTTCAGATTCACAATTCGCTCATGCGGAGTTCCCTCGATTGCATAATCTCCGGAATCCTTTGTATGAACTTCACCATTTACATAGTATTCATACTGTCTCTTATCATTGATCTTGGTATAGATTTCATAAACATAATCATTCCCGTTGATATCTTTTGGGATTCGATATCCCTGCGGTGCTTTTGTTTCCTTCAGGTAATACTTTTTCTCAACTTCTAACGGATCTGTTGTCACAACACCAGTATTATCTGTAACGATCTTAGAAACCACTTTCGTACCTTCCGCATCTTCGTAGAGCGTAAACTCTGCACCTTCCAGTGTTTTTCCTTTCTCGTTGACTTTTGTTATTTTCAGCTGATATGGAGCTAAGGTATCTTCTACACATAATCGTGCGGTTCCTTCTTTTTCAACCTCAAACTGCATGGAATTATCCTTTGCTGTATTAGAATCTAAAGTGATTTTATTGTCCTTAGCAACGGTAAAGGTTACAACTCCACTATTTACGGTATATTCCTCCGGTGCAGATACCTCTCGTACCTTGTGCTGTCCATAGCCTAATGTCTTGAACTTACATACTCCGTTTGCATCTGTAGTCACGGTCTCTGTTGTTCCGTCCGGTTTTACATGCTCAAACACAGCCCCCTCAATCGCATATTCCTTGCCTTTTTCCTTTTTAACAATGTTTAGATCTAAGGACTGCTCTGGAATTGTCGGTTGATTATAAGTATAAACAAACTCAGATCCATTGTTATTGCTAGTAATCTTGATGGTATATATGTCTGGATTGATTAAATAGCCTTCTGGAGCTTTGGTTTCCTGAATAGTAAGTGTACCAATTGGCAAACTCGGATTTTTGGTGGGTGATAAATATAATTCATCACCAGACTCTAAATATTTCTCCTCATAATAGCAAAATCCATCTTCGTTTGTTCTAAATATCCAGGTTCTGTCAGCAGTCTTTCCCTCTACCGCCGGGTCTGAATCCGATTGTACTCCTTCGTAGAATTTAACCGTAAATAAAGCCCCTTCCAAAGGGAGTGATCCTTCCGGTTTATTCAAATTTGTTTCTTTATCAACCTTGCCAAGTAGTACTCCAACCGGGTCCATCGTGGGATTATCCGATACTTTCAATGTATATGTTTCTCCTGGTTTAATTGTGATTGGATAAACCTTTTTATCCAATGCATAACCCTTAGGAGCTGTTGTTTCTTTCACATAATAATCCCCGACGTTCAAATTTAATGTGTTAGAATTTCCGTTTTCATCGGTAATCAATGTTCCAACTTTTGATGCTGCTGAAAGTGATGAATTATTATATACGCTATATTCAGCTCCTTTTAACGAATAACAATCATTATTTTTTGTTATATCTGACATAGCTGATGTCTTTTGTAAATTTGCTGAACCTGTCTGAAGCGTATTTGTAAGTTTGCCTACCCAACCTTTTTCATACGAACCTTCCCATGACATTTTTCCTGTATAACCTGGAACTGCTTCCTCTTGCGCCGTGTAATCATAGATCGTATCCCCATCTGTACGAAGTAGATCATTCCATGTCACTTTCCAATTCCAATCATTGTTACTTGGAGTAGCGTAAGCGCTATCAACAAGAACCCTTGCTGAATCTTTATTACTCCAACGGTACAAATTGATTTTCACACTGGATGGACGCAAATTATATTTATTATTCTGATCATCCCATACCTTTTGTACAGTTAGACTCGTGTAGGTCTTAGGAGTGTATGTTCCCGACCAGGAAGATAATGGCTGTCCGTTTCCCTGATAGATCACACCTTTCGCATCCGTAAAATACTTATAATTTTCCCAAGCCCACACTAAACCTTTTTTATAATATTCACTCTTATGACCGGATATCCAGCTACCGCACGCACATTTCACACCATTTCCTGTTTCAATATTTACTCCATCTGCAAACCATCCATGCACTGCATTAAGTACCCACCAGACTGCACATTGTTTCATAAGATACTCGTAATCACTATTAATTGATTTGCACATGTAGTGATCATAGTAATACATCATTGCTACTACTGTCTGAATCGTTTCTTTATTATAGATGGTAGATGCATCCACACCTGTTTTTTTTCCTGCTTTGAAATGATCCATAGGATCCGCACAAAAAAGTGGTTCCTTTGTATCTGTGTTTCCTAGCAGTCCTTCTCTCCATGTCAATAATTGTGGCCAAGAAGGGTCATTATAGTCGATCACATCGATTCGACCAATGCTATTGCTTTTTATTCTACCTGTATTAATTACATCACCGGCAGCTCTTGTAGCTTTCGCTCTTCTTGGCATACTCGATGTATTGGCTTGAGCATCTGATTCCGCAAACCCAACTCCAATTTCTTTTAAGAGCTGCTTCATTTGACGTTCTGTCTCTAAATCCTTCTCAACATCTTTCTCCGGTTCTTTGTCCTCCTCTGTTGTGTCTTCACCGGGCGAATCTATATTTGTCTCTTTTTGAACCATGTCTGAAGCCTGATTCTCTTCGGCATAAACCGAACTAAAAGAAAATGACGTCAGCATTACGATCGCAGCCAGTAGAAATGCTAACAGTCGAGCTCTCTTTCCTATTTTCCGTTTCATTTTTTCCTCCTTCCGATGATTCGTCTGATCTGTAACTTGGATGCGGCGGTCCTCTGGAACATCTTTTCATTTACTTTTTTCTCTCTTTCTCTTAAATTGGGGTACAAAAAAAGAACCACGCTTTTTTGTGATTCTTTCCTTGTGTACCGAATTTCGGTACATTTTTATTTTCTTGCTCCACAGGAACAAACATATCCATCTACTACTGTTTCATCATATGCTGCTGTATCCTGCACCCAACGTGTTCCATAAACAGCATCATGATGTACCGTTTTTGTAACTGGTCGTGAATCATATTCGGTATGATGTCCGCCGCCTTCACCTTTAATTGCATGTTGATATGCATGACCACCTGGGTCTGCTGTACAATCCGCACCACATACGTTACAGCAATCCCATGCATAATCCTCATATGTTGTCACCTGTTCATCCCATGCATCCTGGATTACATACTGCTCATTATGTCCAGTTGCTTCATGATGGACAACATGCGTCTGTGCTACATAGTTATGCTGATGAACTGGTTTTGTTTCTGTCTTATTGGAATTATCTTTGTTACTTCCACTATTTGTTGCCGGTTTTGTAGTAGTAGACGTTGATGGGGTAGGCTTTGTTGTTTCCTGTTTTTTATTAGAAGTAGATGTATTTGATGTCTCATTCTTCTTAGAATCATTCTTTGCATGTTTCTCCTGCTTAGAAGGTTCTTTCTTTGTATCATTCTTCTTCGTATCTTCCTTCTTTGACTCTTCTTTCTTGGAATCGGTCTTATTAGACACTTCCTGCTTAGAAGAATCTTCTGTTTTCTTTTCCTCTTCCTTTCCATCATTGGAAGCATTCTTCTTATCTTCTTTTACTTCTACTTTACTGTCATCACCAATGACAGCTGATCCTTTATTCAGAAGATCCTCTGCATCCTTCTTTTCAGCTACAATTACATCTACGGTATCTTTCACTGTATCCGGCTCTTTCTCCGTTGTTGATGCGTCCTGACTTTCTGTGCTGCTTTCTGTTGTTGAGGATGCTATATTCTGTTCTGTAGTTTCAGCTTTCAATTTCACTGTAATTGTAAGAGGATAGGTTCCTGCCTTTGTAGAGTCAACCTTGCTATCGTCTACAGTAACAGATTCTACCTTTGCTTTCTGTTCCTCGGATACCAGACTGTTCACCGCTTTTTCAAGATCCAGGTTCTTAGCATCTTTTACAATTACAATTTCATCTGCATTTTTAATATATTTCTTGATTTCATCATGGTCTGATGTTTCTGTTGATGTTTGAACTTTTTTGCTTTCTGTCTCAGTTGTTTTATTATCTCCACAACCAATTACTGCTGTAGAAACTGTCATTACTGCTAACAGAATTGCTACTATTTTTCTTCTCATACCTTTTCTCCTTCTCATGCTGCTTTCGTACCGAATTTCGGTACATCTATTTCCCTTTGATTTTTAATGTAAACAGTCAATTTTTATTCGTAATTTTCTATTTTCTGACCATATTGCTCTAGTATCATACATGTAATTTCAGTATCTCCACATTCACTGTCCGGATGGAAAATACTAATCAATGCTTTTTTTCTTTTTGCCAATTCTCCAGGAGAATTACAATTTTTAAAGAAATCAAAACTTTCACTCATTTGTCTTTGCTTTTCTTCTTTCAGTTCGTACTCCGTCCATTGTAATAACAAGCGGAAATGATCTCTTTCTGCTTCAAGTTTCTTTAATCTCTCTTGGTAAATTCTTATATCAAAATCACTCTGCTGTTCTTTCAATACTTCAATTGTTTTTTTCGCTTTTAAAAGATTCTGCCGCAGATTCATATTTTCTCCCATTAAATTTATATGCTCTGTCGCTCTTTTCACTTGATCATCTTCCAGAAAATCAATGCGTTTCTTTAATTCTGTAATGAGTTCATCCTTTGATAAAACCCTTTCATAAGCCACATAATTTCGACTATAATTTGGTCTTCCATACATTGTACTTCTTCCCCTTCTTTGAATCTAACATTAACCCTCAAATATTTTTACTATTTTCCAAAAAAACGTAAGTTTTATACACTTTAATTGTTTACTTTATGTAGGAAGTACCTAGCACGTCTCACCCGGAGCATATGCGACCGGATATGGTAGGGCGGCAGCTACTTTAATTTCATTTCTTAAAGGGACAATCATTGAAAAATAGATTTCCCTTTTTTAATTGAAAATGATCTCACTTTTTACATATTCCTCTGCCTGATGTCTGATCTGATTCATATGTCTTGTCCATGCCATACCATCTTTGGCTTTATCCAGTGCCGGATCACGTTCCAGCAATTGTTTTTCCAACACATCCATTCTTTCATCTGCTATCTTCTGAATATCAATCAGATGTTGATTTAATTCATCCATCAAAAGCATCGAAGAATAGACAGCTGGTTTGTGTTTTTGTAGGTACTCTTTTCTCATGATTCCCCATCTTCCTATATATCCATCCACCTTTTCCAGTGACAGATTCGGCAGTAGGAATTCGCCTACTTGAATATATTCCAATTTTGGAATTCCATCCTCGTCCAAATCTAATTCTGTATTATTCCTTTTTTTCTCCATCCTGCTCTCCTTCCACTTGCTTCTCTAAATCTCGTTTATAATTCTCCACCAGTTCACTTGTTTTTATGACATATGCCAGTAATCGTTTTGAAAAATCTGACATTTCTCTCTCTCCAAGTTCCCAGGACTGTAAGGTGCGATACGGAATTTCAAAACTATTGCAGAAATCCTTACGGCTCATCCCCGCTTGTTTTCGTAAGTCTTTTACCGTTACTTCATCCAGATTTCCAACGACACTATCTATGTCAATATATTTCTTTTTTTCATTCATCATTACCACCAACTTTTATACACTTTGTACGTGTTTCTAGTTTTAATATAACACACAGTGTGTGTTTTTTCAATCCCTTTTACGCACATTGTGCACCTTTTTTCCACTCAATGACGTTGTCAAAGAAATCAGAATCATCTCCCGGCATATCTCTTTTTTTCAATAAAAAAAGATTCAATCCAAATTTCTGATCAAATCTTTTTTTGTAATAGATATATTTCCCAGAACACTTAACATTTTTCTGTGCAACATTTTCTTTTATTTCCATTTCGCTAATTATATTATAGCAAAGGCTTTTTTACTTATCTAGGTTACTTTAGGTACACTTTTTTGATTTTCTTTTCTAATCACCTATTATTATTTTCCAACTCTTCTATTCTTTTTTTTAGTTCATCTAATTCTTTTCTTATTTTATTTTCATTTGATTCTTTGAATTCATGATATAAATTTGCAAGTGTTGATATCAAATCCATAATTGCCAGCATTCCTACCAAAAAGGTTGTAACTAACATATCATCTTTTATTGAAAAATCCATTGTCCTACTTTTATAATTCCATCCGAAAACAAAAAATATAATTATTACATTTATTAATATTCTCGGTATGAATTTTATACATTTTATATTAAGATGAAGTGCATCTACTAATTCCTTTTTTGCATAACGGCAAATAATATATAATATAAGTACAACTATATATATCCAAAACACTATATCTAAAATATACGAATAAAACTCTTTTCCCAGTACCAAATTTTCAAAATTCATAATTTATCACTCCCTCGTAATTCTTATTATCTAACCTGTCAAATAATCTGGAAATATTTTATCTTTTGTACTAGTTTCTGTTGTATATCTATACATCTTTCTTATAACATATCTATTTTAAAATCTAAAGACTTTTTATGTTTTATTAATCTTTTATTTATACAATGTATGAAATTATTTCGTAACAGATTGAATATATGGTACATAAAAATAAGAATGTATACAGAATTAATATACTTCAACCGAATATGCTCCATAAACGGCTCTATTAATGGATTATCATCTTTTTCCGATATGCACAAAAATGGACTTTCAAACACAAACTTCTACTTGTTTTTTAGACTTACCACCATCTATTTTTTCAAAAAACACGTTCATATTAGACTGCTCTATATTTTTCTACATATTTTTTAGACCACACAAAACAGCAAAAAAATAAGGCTTCTATCAGAATCACCAAAACATTATTATAATGCTACTGATTTTCTTCTGATCACCCTTTGTTTTCTCCATAAATTTCATTTATCCCTTTTTCTTTATGGACTATCCCCTATTTTTTGCACCATAAAGAAACCATGAGCAAAATGTTCACAGTGAATTTTCCAGTTTTAGGGCTTTTCTAAGCATCTTATGGAAATGTTTGACATCAAATATAATACTTTCCTCTGCATAACGATGTAATACTGCAGATATGATCGATATCGTATCCTCTCCTCTTTCCTTAATGATCTTGCTATACTGATGTGTCAATTTCCCAAGATCTGACGCATCCTCCTCTCGTTTTTTTGCAAGCTGTTCTCGACGCAGCAATACACTTCCCACATACTCTCTTTGCTGATCAGCGGCTGTATTTATACAAACATATGTAGCTCGTTTTCCTTTGATTGATTTTGTTGGTTTTTGAAATAATTTTCCACCCAAAAATTTTATGTAGTATTTACCATTCTTAATATGGACAGAAAAATATTTGCGTAATGTCTGTAAATAGACCTGGATCATTCTTTTTGATACTTGTAATATATTACAATATTTATGGTAAAACTCTTTTACATTAATAACACGAATTCCTCTATTTAATGCCGTAGAACGCATAAGATCAAGAAGCATATATTTTTCATGTGCTTTCATTTTGAAAAATTCTTTGCTTTGAAAAAGTACTTTATTTAGATCTATGTAATCTGGTGTCTTTTGCTGTGAAAATGTTCGATTTTCGAGATAAATATCGAAATCCCCTTTGACATTTTGAGTATATGAAAGTAAATTTTTCTCACTCAAAGAACGCAGAACATTATAAAATGTCTGCTTACTTTTCATCCCTAATACCTGCATGAATTCTTTGTAATAAACACCAATCACTCTTCTGTGCTCGTCTTGATAACGCACACACTGGAGGAAAAAATTCATTTCCATTTTGCTGACACTATTTAATTTTAGCAATGTATCATATGCAAGCTGCATTGTTTTTTCCTCCTGCTGTAATAAGTTACATAATATAGAAGGGTATATTCAACAATGTACCGAAATTCGGTACATGAGAAGAAAACATTTAACGAACTCTTATACCCGATGTTTTTTTGACTTTTTTATTTTCTTTTTTTTCTATGTCAGTTTTTTTATTATCAATAATTTTAAGTAAGTTATCTTTTTCTGACACCCATTTTTTTACATTTTCTATTTCTTCTTCTAAATCAACATTTGACGAATCCCAATTTTCCAACATCATATCTCTTTCTTCTGTCCACTCTCTCAGGTCATCTTTATATGATTCTAGACATTCTTTTTCGTGTTCGATGAATTCTTCCACGTTATTATATGCATGAACAATTTTATAGCTTGTAAAATCATCGTTGTATTTGTGATGATAAATATTCTTCCATTCGTCCGTAGGCTCTGCGATGTCCTTTTGGGATTGCTTTATGTCTCTTTTTGCAGTTTCAATGTTGTTTAATACATCAAGAAAATGCTGTGGTTCATGTCCTTCGGAAAGTAGATGATTGAGAAGCGAAGGTTCCGGGAACATTCCAAACCAACAACGCTCAAACCACTGTTGTGCATACATTCTCTCATCACTTCCGTTGGAGTAAGTACCGTCTACTAAATCTCCGACAAAATTTTCTATCAGCTCTCCGATTGTCAGACCATACTCCCCGCACTTTCTCGCAAGCCGGTCACAATCTGCATCTGATAACTCAAGCTTGATTTGTCTTTTTTTAATTGTTTCAATCTCTTTTCTCTGCTCTTCACCATAACTCATTAATACTTACCTCACATTTCGGATTAGCAATCATTTTATAGATAATCTATTTGTTTTCAGATTTCGTTTGTTCCAAATCATAGTTATATTTTTGACTACGCCAATTTATTGATTCTTTGCATAAACAAAACGCAATTATAAATCCAATAAAAAGCACTAGAATGATTGCTGCAATTATAAAAAAAATCATTTAAAACTCCTTTTCATTTGTACCGAATTTCGGTACAAACAATTAATGAAATGGTAATTCGTCATCATATTCATCTGTAAGATTCATAAATCCATCATCAGCTGATGACTCTTCCACTGGATTAGAAGTGTTTTTACTTTCAGATTTACTTTCTGCAAATTCCTGTTCTTCCACAATTACTACTGTCGTATATACTTTCACGCCATCTTTATTCGTATAGCTTCCTGTCTGGATACGACCGGAAACAGAAATGCGCATTCCCTGGCGAAAATACTTTTCGGCAAACTCTGCTGATTTACCGAACACAACACATTGTATAAAGTCTGCGCTTGGCTCATTATTTCTTTTGAATCTGCGGTCTACAGCAACTGTATATCTTGCAACTGCTGTGGGATTCTCGTCCTGGGAATATCTTACTTCCGGATCTCTTGTCAGCCTTCCTACTAAGATTGCTTTATTCATACTTTCCTCTCCCTTCTGTACCGAAATTCGGTACATACACTTTTAATATGATTGTTTATTAAAAAAACCAACTGTCGCTATTGATAGTTGGTTTTACGATTTATTTTATACAATTTTTGCTAAATTCAAAATAATCTGTTTCCGTGGCTTTTCTTATTTGCTCTATTTTCCTATATGTTACTTCTACCAATGGTTTATCAAAAAATCTAGCAAACCAATAAAACAATGGATACGGACGTTTTATTATTACTTTTTTATCTTTCGATCTGATCAGCATATTTTTCATTAACTCATCTTGCTGTTGTATCGAAACTTTAGGATTTGCAATAATAGCACAGCAATCCATAGTCCCATAAGTCCTACAAATAATCGGTCTGACATTATAAATAGAGCATTTGTGGTGTTTATTCAAAAAAATGCATTTTGGAAAATCTTCCAATCTTTCAGTATCTAAAAAATACTCTGAACTCAAGAAGTCATGTTCCCCTCCAGACATGTTCTTATTCATTTTTTCAATTAATTCCGGATATTGTTCTTGTATAATTTTTTCAGTATTTTTCGCTTTTTCTATGTAAGATTCAATGCTCTCTCCCTCACTCATTAAATTTTCTGCTATCATTAAGAACTCATTCTCACTAACAAAAAAATAATCTGAGCAACATATACTACATCCATCTACACAAAGATTAGTAATTTCTAAGTTTTGACAAGCTTCATCAAATGCTGCATTTTTTCTATACATATCTGCTAATTTGCTTTCTCCAGAAATATGATAATGACATTTTTTATATTTCTTTCCGCTTCCACAAAAACATTTATCATTTCGTTCCATATGATTCCCCCTTTGTTTTTAGGAGTATCATATCATATTCTTATACCAACTTCCAATATTCTATTTTCAAGGTTCTTTCTATTTGTTCAATTTGTCACATTTCGGATCAACAACTACTATCTCCCCCTCCACATTTCTTTTATCAGTAATTTCTTGTAATACTCTATAAAAGGTCATTTTTTTTCGTTTTTTCATATTCTGCTTTTCTTCCGTACCGAAATTCGGTACGCTCACTACTTTTTGTTCCTCTATTCCTGACATTCGCGTACTTCTCCATCCTTATATTCTACACAGATAATATCGCCCTTATTGTCCATAATTTTTGCAGTGTCCTTTCCCGTATATTCCACTCGTAAACAACCCTTAACAAAAGTGTCATCTATCCATTGTTTGATATGAAACTGTTCTATTGTCTGTGGTCTTCTGTTTTCATTTTTCAGAAGAAGTTCCTCTTTTTCTTCTACCCACTTCTTAATGCGTTCGATTTCTTCACCCATGTTCGGCTCTGTCTCTGGCTCCCAGTTTTCTCTCATATCATGCAGTTTTTCTTCCCATTCTGCAATATCGCCATCAATGAAAGACAATTCTTCTTCATCATATTCTTCTGGAACTTCTTTTGCTCGTTCCTTATCGTATTCTGCATATTTGATACAATCCAACAGATCCAGATAGTTCTCTGGTTCATATCCATTACAAAGCAGATGACTTAGGAGTGTCTGTTCTGGAAACATTCCAAACCAGCAACGCTCAAACCATCTATCCGCATAATCTCTTTCATCACTTTCGTTGGAGTAAGTACCTCCTACCAAATCTCCGACAAAATTCTCTATCAGCTCTCCGATTGTCAGACCATGCTCCCCACACTTTCTCGCCAGTCGGTCACAATCTGCGGCTGACAATTTCACTGTGATTTTTCTCTCTCTGATTGTTTCGATTTCTTTCTGCTGTTCACCGTAACTCATCAGTCCATCCTCCTTCACTGGCGTACCGAAATTCGGTACATCTATTTTTCATATAATTTTTTTGCTTCACTGATGGCAGAAATCAATCAAATTTCTGCCATCACCATCAACACAAGCATATATACGGCAATTGCATCGTATATATGCAGTCCACCTTGTGTCTTTGAGACCACGGACTTCACCAATTCATGCAGCAATTCCGCAAGGTGGTATATTAGTTTAATCTTCATTATTACCATGATTATTCATATTTTGGTTTACCGCCATTAACAATCTAATTCCAACAATTAATGCAGCTCCATCTAATCCAATCTGAATCACCAGACTCCAAAGTGCATCCGGCAGATAATCTGCCAGATGTCTAAGGATGAACAATACAATAAATAACGCAAACTTTTTTATTAGTTGTTTCACTCTTCTGTTCATATTTTACTTCCTAACAAAATATTGGTATCATTTCCAGGTTTAGAATCGAATACCCTTTCTCAATTCCGGAATCCTGCTTATTAATATAAGTAATCGTGAACTCGATTGCTTCTGTTTCAGATCCATCAGAACCAATCGCATAAATATCTACCAGCTCTGCTTCTTGATAGGTATCGTCTTTTACAAGAATACATCTCTGTTGTCCGGAAATGAGTCTGTCATATGTCTCATATGAGACTTGCAATTCTCTTTTTTCAAAATACAGTTTTTTCTTTTCTTTTTTTGCCTGAACTTCTACTTGATAAGCTGGTATTACTTTTTCAATCAGTTTTACAAAACGATTCCATGTAATCTCTTTTCCATTAATTGTAATTGTTTTTGGAGTACAAGAAATGTTTATTGTATCCGAAGTTTGTCCCAAGTGTGATTTTCCATATCGTTCGATTAATTTCTTACATGTTTCTTTCCGATCCGGGCAATCTATTTCCCGTATATCAAGTTCGTCATAAGCTGTAAGGATTTCGTTTGAAGTCGGCTCAAGAACTTCTTTTTTATATGCTTTTAGTTCTTTATCTGTTTTTCGCCCCTGGGATAATGCCTGATTCTGGTTTTCCTCCGGCATACTTGCCAATGTTACCGCTGCTGACTTATCAATTTCTCCTTTTTGGAATTCATCCATTGCTGTATCCCCCAAATTTTTGGAGATTGTCAAATATTCACCTACCGTAGATTTACTGAGATTGTATTTTTTTGCAAGACGATCTACCATTCGACCACCTTGAATTTCCGGAAATTCCTCCGGATAATTATTAATTAAATACTGCATTCGTTCCAATTTGTGCATAATCTCATAAGGTGTTTCCTCATGATGACAATTACTGCTATAGATCTGGAATTCTGCCTGAATATCACTAATATTCTGCTCAAAACAAGGCAAGAATTCAAACTCCTTTTTTCCTCGTTCTTCAACCAGTAATTTACATGCAGCATGTCTTTTATGTCCTGCAATAATCTTGTACTCATCCGCATCTAATTTTTTTACCAGTAAATCCTGCAGAACCATTCCGTCTGCTTCAATAATATCTGCCAACCCCTCAATCTCTTCTTTATCTTTTGCATCACAATATTGTTTCTCATTTCTAACAAGCTTTGTGTAATGAATCCATTTCGTAATCCTTTTAGGATGTACCGACTTTTTTACTTCTTCTTTTGAAAACACATTTGATATCTTAGCCATGATTCTTTCCCCCTATGCTTCTATCAATTCTTTTGCCAGTTCCAGGTAATCTTGTGCCACAGAACTATTTTTTCGATGTTTTAACACAGGTTTGTAGAGATTCAATGCATTATCTACAACTGCTGAACGGCTCACACAGGTTTCCATAATCGGATAGTCATGTTTTCCAATTAGATCAGCCATTGTCTCCCTTTGCGATTTTCCATTCGCAACCATATTAGCAAAGATCTTCCATTCCATATTTTCATCCGCATATTCGTTTACGAAACGTTCAACCAATGCCAAATTATCTCTACAGTAATTATCAAACTTAATTGGCGTCAGCATAATATCGGCAACGTGAAAAGCATTTCTTGTCAGACTGTCAAAGACTGGTCGTGTATCTATTAGACAATAATCATATTCTTTCTTTAATTTTCCGAATGCAGTCTGTAACTGATATTCTCCTTGGCAATTTTCTTCTGCTGAACCACGCATAATATCAATTTCTTTATATTTTGTGCGGTAAATACTATGATTAATTACTTCGGGATTCATGAGCACATCCCGTACTGTTTGTCCAGTATAATTCACTTTCGCAAAGAATTTTGTGCTATTACACTGTGGATCTAAGTCAATTAACAGTACTTTTTTTCCCAATGACATCAAGCTGTATGCCAAATTAATTGATGTCGTTGTTTTTCCTACTCCGCCTTTAAGATTTGCAATTGCTATTGTTTTCATTTTAAGCTCCTTTTCCGTACCGAAATTCGGTACATGTTATGTGTTGTGTTGATTGGTTTTATGAATTACTTCATGATTTTATTTTATTATTATTTTTTGTCTTCTTTTATTTATGATTAAAAATAAGAATTCTGTCTGTTACCCATTTCTTAATACGTTCGATTTCTTCATCCATATTTGGCTCATTCTCTGGTTTCCAGTCCTCTCTCATGCTTTTCAGTTCTTCTTCCCAGTCCGCTATATCATCATCAAGATAGCTCGCTTCTTCCTCGTCTGCTTCTTCTGGGTGTTCTTCCAGATACTTCTTTTCTTCCTTAGCGGTTTCGATATTGTCCATTGCGTTCAGATAGTCCTCTGGGTCATATCCCCAACAAAGGAGATGATTCAGAAGTGTAGGCTTTGGGATCATTCCAAACCAACAACGCTCAAACCACTGGTCGGCATAATCTCTTTCATCACTTCCGTTGGAGTAAGTACCGCCCACCAAATCTCCGACAAAATTCTCTATCAGCTCTCCGATTGTTTCAATTTCTTCCTGCTGTTCTTCCTGACAACTCATATTTTTTCCTCTCTTTCATCTCGCCTATTTCTCTATGCTTTAAAAAGATCATTTAATGACATCTGCTCATACTGATATTCTTGTTCGACTTTTCTTTTCCCTTTTTTCCCACAAGCATTCTCTTTCTGAATGCAAATAATTTGCGCATTACTCAGATCACTCTCATACAACTTTTGTATATCTCTGATAGCCTGCTTACGTTTACCCTCGAATATTCGATGATTTAATCCCATATCTTGCTCTACTGATTTATACAATTCACCTTTCACATACAGTCGATCTATAATATCATGTTCCTCCCCGATCAATGTTTGAAAGCATAGATATAATCTGTGAATTCCTTCAGCATGTATAGTAAGAACATGCATTTCAGCAGCTAATTGTTCTTCCTGCTCATTTACAAGCTTTTGATATCTAAGGTATACATCTGCAAGATCTTTATGTGTTCCTCTTCCTCCACCTTCCTGGGACAAATTTATCTTTGGATAAGATGCCATTTCTATCGTTTGCTGTTGTACTTCATCTAATTTTTCCCGAATCTCAAGCACCTGTTTGTGTATCTGCTGGGTTAGTTCACTATGATGCCGAAGTACATCTTTAATTTTTTTACTATCCATTTTAAGATATCCGCCTTCTCCTGACATCTGAACCCTCCCTTCTACAATGTGCCGAATTTCGGCACATTGATTTATTTTTCACCACTTGACAAATATTACAAAATCGATATAATAAAAATGTACAAGGAATTTTTCAAAAGCTAGGAACAATTCCTTAAAGAACACGCTTTGGTCGGGGTGTTCTTTTTTTATTTCTTTTTTACAACCTCTTGATATATCTCATCATAATATTTTTCAACTCGTTCAATCGGAAATCCCGTTGCTATTTTTATATCAATGATGTCAGCCTTGGGATCTAATTTCAAACAAGCCCGAATAATTTTTTTATATTCTTTCTCGTTTTTTTCTATCCGGGTTGCCACTGCAGTTCTGGCCGTCATTTTTTGTCTCTCCTTCGCTTTTTGTATATCTTTCTGTGCTTCGTCCGCAGAATAGTCTCCTATGCATCTCTCCATTTCTCTTGTAATAGAACGGGTACATTTCTCGAAGTGTGCTGCCATTTCTGGAATAGATTTTCCGTCTTTGATCATTTGCTCCAACTCTACTCTATTATTATAAGTAAAACGTTTTCCTTTTGGGGTTATCGTAATATCGTACTTCCCCTTTTTTTTACTATCTGCATCTGCTTGAGCTTTATCTGCAGTGTAATCATCAGGGTATCTATGTAATTCACGATAGACTGTACTGTAGTTTTTTCCGAGTGCATTCGCAATCTTAGGTGTACTCATTCCAGATTTGTACATTTTTTCAATATTTAATCTATCGTCATATGTTAAATATTTGAATTTTGCCATTAACCCAAATACCTCCTTTCCTGTCAACCATGGGGATCTTGGTAAAAAAAATAAGTGCGTAGGAAACTTTTTATTTGTTTCCTATGCACTTAGTATATAATTTGCATTTTTCTTTGTCGCTCTTTTCGAGCTTTCCTTTGCCGTCTCACGCGACAGCCTA
>OLQQ01000098.1_pt1 | contig 55779 bp, 49 predicted proteins | sample 1672041 | NCBI WGS metagenome assembly OLQQ01 (sample SAMEA3136639, study PRJEB25190) | human gut metagenome
TTTCAAAAACAGAATCAACCTACATTATATTATCATAGAAAAAAGAACCCATACCATTCGGTATGAGTCCTTTAAAAGAATCCGATTCTATCTACTTAATTTTCAAAACAAATATTCTTTTAATCCCATATTTTATCAACTGTTTCCAATAATTCTTTCGCTTCTTCAATCTGTGTAATATATTTTTTTTCTCTTCTTCGAATAGCTTTTGATATTTCCTTTTGAACATTGATATCTTGTTTTTCTCCTGCATTATCAATGATAATCATATCTACTTGCTCTGGAGTTAACTCTATTAGTCCTGTTGAACCTGAATAAAAACATGCGATTTGCTTTTCGCCGAAACCACATCTTAAATAATCTGTCAAATAGTACGGATCAATTATTTTTTTATCTACTCTAATTATTGTAACGTGCCCATCTGCAATGGCCGGGATATCTTTATCATAAACACAACATTTTCCAAGCGTACCTTCTCCGGTTGAAGCTAATAACACATCCCCTTTTTTGACAATATTTCTGTTCTCCATATTATCTTCGGATCGTTGAACGTACTCATCATATAATGATTTTTCAATCCAATCAGAATCTGGAGTTATCAAAATTTCTCCAAATCTACTAATATTGCTTCCTGCTTTAACAACTAATGCAAATCCGTCTTTCTCATCAACATAATATTCTGAACTTGGACTTATTCCCCGTACTGTTTCGATTGTATTTAAACTTTTTAGCGATAAACACCCCGTGTTTTCAAGTTGTTCAAATTTCTTTCTAAATTGTGGGTTCCAGTATTTGTAATCTAATCTAAAACCTTTATCATTTGCTATTTTACTTGACCAAATATCATATGCTTTCCAATGATATCCTTCTCTTTCTTCACCTAATTCATGATTTAATACTTTTTTTCTAATCTCATCCAGAAAAATAATATTATCAAAGCCACGTATTTTATCTCCTGATCCCATATATCCTAATGAATCAAGTGCACAAAATGTTACTTTATAATTATCTTCAAGATCCACATCTATAGTCTCTCGTTTTTCCAAGTACAATACACTGGATTTTACATTGATCTTGTTAGGTTTGAATGTTTCTGGTGGCAAGTTTATAACGGCTTTAATGATACAGTTTGCTAATATATACCTTCTTAATTCCCAGCCCTTACTCGTATTAAGAACGCCCTCATCAATTACTGTACAGATTTCTCCTCCTGGAACAGTACAATCGATCATTTTTTGCATAAATAGATATTGTCCTTTTGTTGTACTTATTTGAAACTGCTCTTTATCACTTTTTGATAAAGAATCCCCTTCCGCTGTTCCAAAAGGCGGATTTGTCATAATCAAATTACAATCAGGCTTTGTTACACTCCAATTAACTGCTTTAGCTGAAAGGCTGTCCTCATGGACAATGTGTGTATGTCCATCACCTGCAATTATCATATTCATTTTTGCAGATGCAGCAACCCCTCTATTAGCATCTGAACCATAAAAGATATCTTCCTTTATTCTTTTCACGCATTGGTCATAGCTTTCTTTTGTAATATCTCGATTTTTCAATTTCACTTGTAGTTTGCCTAAAGCTTCTTGCATTAAATAAACCAAAAATCCCCCTGTTCCACAAGCTGGATCCAACACTTTCAATTTACTTCCCATTATCACTGAGTTAATTATTTTATCTTCTCCAATCAAACAAGTCATAACCTGGACTAATTCTCTCGGCGTAAAATATTGCCCCAGTTTTTTACCTTTTAATGTGGCTCTGACATAATATTCGAAGGCAGCACCCTTTGAATCAACACTACAATCACAAAAAGAAACCGATGCTAAGTCTTTAACTAAACCTAAGAATGTTTTTGGATTTTCTAATCTTAATGGCTCTATGAGAACTTCCCCATAAGATGTATCAGTAACTATTTGACTAATCATGCTTTTTATCGCATTTTTTACCTGATCAGCATTTTGTATTGGATATTCCGCCAATTCATAAAATTTATATGAATAAGGTAACGAAAAACTCTCGTCAAGATCGTTTTTTTCTTCTAATAGTTTTAAGAATAAAAGTTTTGAAAAATCCGCAAAGGCATAGTCCTCATCCTTTTCTATTTTTCGAATGGTATTATGACCCCTCGCAAATAATGCATTTAATTGACGCAATGGAAGTCCATGTCTATATGGTAATGACTCATCATTCGAAATATTTATTATCACTTCATCAGGCTTAATTCTTAATGTTTTTACAACTTTTTCAATTTGTGACCGACTTGGTACTTTATCTGACCTTTTTCCGTTCCATATTATTCTTTGTTTATTCTTAGTATTAAAACACTGTATATCTTTTCCATTTGTAACGACTACAAAAGGAACTTTTATTTCTTTTGATCTGGCATACAAAATAGCCTGATCTCTATCTTTTTTCGTTAAATTTTTCCCCAGTCTTTTAGCTTCAATCAAAAAAAATGGTGTTTTTTTACCCAATGTCACCAATATATCAACATATCCTTTTGTATATCTATCAGTTGTTGATACAGCCGTCTCAAAATCAAAATCTTGCTCGATATTATATCCTCTTCTTTTCATGTATGGCAAAATCTTTTTTATAACAGTTTCAGTTTCCGTATTAATGCTACCCATATTCCTAATCCTCCTATGTTTTACTATTAAACTTATTCCTTACTAGAATATCTAAGTATACAGATTTTGTCAGTCCTTTTTCGAACATATGTTTTAATGTATTGCTTATTCCTTTTTATTATACCATTTTCAGTCAACCATATATATAGTATTCTCCCTCAATTATAAGCTATATATAGTACTATGCTATATATTGTTTATGCTTATTTTCTGTTTAAAATCAAAAATTTTTACAAGAAAAAAGAACCCATACCTTCCGGTATGAGTCCTTCAAAAGAATCCGATTCTTTTTTATCTTATTTCACTTTCATTCCCTTAAATATTTTCTCCAGAAATCAACAAATTTTTTAATGCCTTAGATATTGTGCCATTTTCAACAATCTCAGCATGTTTTGAAAAGAAACTTATACTGTCATGTATTACAGGATTATCAACATCTTTCTCTATTAAAAATGACTTTCTATTGACTATTCCATTTTCTATTATAGCTGAAATATACCTATTACTGTTTAATCCATTTATCAATGTTAAATTAAAGAGAATTTTTCCAGAAATATTTTTAAACGCCTTTTGTACCTCATCTAATGTTGAAATCGGGCTAATATATGTGGTAGCGATCACCAAGTAATCATACGAGCTATTTTCTAATCTGCTAACTTCAAAATTTTTCATACTACCACCTTTCTTTCAATTTAATTTCCTATTTTTTGGTATGAATCCTTCATTCTTTGCACAATGTAAGGTAATCGTCTACAGCTCCGTGAAAATCCTCTAGTAATTCTTTTGCTGTTTCACCTTCGTAAGAAATTAAGGAGTGAATTCCCATAACTTTTCCATATAAGATACAATCTTCTTCGGAAAATTCTACACTTCCAATATATCCTTTATATTCCATAGTGTTTTTCATACCAACCCCTCCTGTTCTTAGGGATATCTTATAGTTGCTACAAGAACTCTTCAATTCACAACATCAAAAGTTTCGCACTGAATGATTAGATGACAGCTTCGGATTTCTAGCTTTAAAATGTAGGTCATATCGTATGACTTTCTCTTCAATCGAGCTTAATTCCGTATCATCTCCCTTGATCTGCATACTCTTAATATCGGATACCGGAATATCCTCAAAAGCGATATCATCCATACATGCAATGATTTCTTCCTATCTCATTAAAATATTCTTGTATGCCGCCAACCTCATTAATATGATTCCGTAGCAGGTCCGCTTCATCCTCTGTATCAGCATCACTGATGACTTCATATAAAAACACATTATCTGCATTCAATAAATATTCTGAATATGGAATGATTTTTAAAGTTTTCGTATTATGTTCCTCAACAATTAGATATGATTTCACGATTTTTATATCTCCCTTCTACATATTTTTTTCTAATATTAATGTGTATATTTTAACCCATGCAACTTATATTATTACAGAAAAAAAAGAACCCATACCATCCGGCATGAGTCCTCTAAAAGAATCCGATTCTTTTTATCTTTTTTTCACTTTTATACATAAAAAAAACAGCTATAAAAAGCTGCTTTTTCACTCGGCTGGCGTACTTAAGATACGCTTAATACAAAATATCAGTAATCGAATGTATACAGTGTATTTCTACCTGTATAAATATCATATACTATATAGTTGGAAAAATCAATACGTTTGATGGAGTCATTTTCACAAATTATTGATAAATTTATCGAAATGTGATAAGATAAACTCACCAACAGTAAGTCCTAATCACAGTGCCATTATCGAGGTAAGTGTCATGTGTTGGCATCACTATTAGGCTATTGGGAACTTGGATGTCAAAGATAGTCGCTTAGTTTTGTCAGGACTGGGGCGGCTATTTTTTTGCAGATGTTACCCATAACATCACTTTCTTTGAAACTCTCTCTCAAATCGACCAGGAATAAAAAATAACTGGTCTATCAACTCAAAATCATCATTTGTAGTTTTTAAAATATACTCATATAAATGAATAAATCCCAAAACTTTTTGTTCTGAATTTTCATCTAATGTATTTATGGTGGAAACAATATCGCTATACTCCCCTTGTTCCAACCAGTTTTTTAATCTTTCAACCAGCATTTTATTCTGATCTTCTCCGTCTAACAGAGCATATTTATCGTATATTTTGTCAACAATATCTGCATAATTTCTATAAAAATCCAATAGTTGGGCTCTGTATCCAACTTCACATTCACCACATGCTGATAAAAATTCTTCTCTATTCATCTTTTCTCCTTTTTTTACACATATTTTTATAATCACTAATTTGATAAATTGACATTTTCATAGCTACATGGTAGTATAATTATAGAAAAAGAGTGCTACCGATAGACGGTTAGCCCAATTTACTATTTGGATATCAAAGATAGTCGCTTAGTTTTGTTAGGACTGGGGCGGCTATTTTTGTGTTTTATTATTATCTTTACCGAATGCATATCCGAGACTGAAGCAGGTTAAACCGAAGCTTACTACTGCCATAAAATCTACAATACTCATTGGTTTAGCCCTCCTTTCCAACGGATTCCCTTGCAGGTTTCTATGTAATCAGAGGGTCACAGTCCCTCTGTTGAAGGACTAACCGCCTACCGTTATGGTAACACCCATGTCCAGATTATAACATATATCCTTTATCGTCACAATATGTCATTTTAGTCCCCACAATTTACATTATACTATTACAGAAAAAGAACCCACACCATCCGGCATGAGTCCTTAAAAGAATCGAATTCTTTTTCCTTATTTCACTTTCAATCCTTTAAACATCTTCACATAAGCCTTCTTCATTTTCTTCGGCACCTTGATAACCATCTTCTTGTTTACACCCTTAAACGCTTTCTTATTTGCTGTCTTTTTCGTCAGCAGCACCGATTTAATAGTTACCATCTTTAAGCTCTTGCATTTAAAGAACGCATTGTTGCTGATCTTCTTTATGTTCGCTCCGATCGTTACTTTCTTAAGCTTCTTGTTGCCGTTGAAAGCCTTTGTTCCGATAGCTGTTACTTTGTAAGTGATGCCTTTTGCCTTGATGGTGGCTGGGATGATGACGCTTCTTGCGACTTTGCTGGTCTTATATACCATCACTTCTGCCCCGGCTTTTGTTACCTTGTATGTGCTGCCAGAAACCGTATATCTTGTTCCAACTTTCGGATAAGCAAGTTTCTTTGTAGTAACTGCCTTTTTCTCTTTGCATCGCTTGCAGATGTAAGTGATCGTGCCTTTCTTGGTGTAGGTAGGGGAGATAACGGATTTCTTTTCCCATGTGTGTCCTAACGCTGGGATGTTCTTTCCAATCTTTAAAGTGATGCCGCAGTCTTTGCAGTAGGCGTCCCCTGTATATCCATCATTTTCACATGTCGCTTCCTTTTTGCCTAAATATCCGATGTGGATGTGTCCTGTCGCAGGGGTTTCCTTTCCACTAGAAAGCTTTTCCCCGCAGTCCGTGCAGTAAGTATCGCCGGTGTATCCGCCCTCGGTGCAGGTAGCTTCCTCTTTATTGCGGATTTCGGTGTGCTGATGGTCTGTCTTTGGGAGGACTTCTCTCTTTTCGTCTCCGCAGACCTTGCAGACAAAGAGAATGTATCCGTTCCTCTTGCAGTTTGCTTCGTTGCGCTCCCGCTCTTCGTATTCGTGGGCTTTTCTGGCAATCTCCGTACCAGAGGATAACTTCGTGCCACAGTCGGTACAGTAGACATCTCCACTATAACCCTCTTTCGTACAAGTTGCTTCCACTTTGTTGCGGACTTCGGTATGCTGGTGTCCGGTCGCAGGGATCTCTTCTGTCTTTGTTTTCTGGCAGACTGTACAGGTATAGGTTTTTATTCCTGTCTCTATGCAGGTTGGTTTCTTAGTCACAGTGCCATCATCATAAGTGTGGTCTGTTTTTGGTGTCTCTTCTTCTTTTGTCTCGCCACAGACGCTACAGATGTAAGTCCTTATTCCCGTGTGTTCACAGGTGGCTTCCGTTGTTACCTTGCCATTATCCCATGTATGGTCGGTCTTAGGTATCGCCTGTCCGGAAGAAACTTTGGTTTCACAATCGGTACAATAGGTATCTCCTGTATAGCCCTCTGCCTTGCAGGTTGCTTCTTTTTTGTTACGGATCTCGGTATGCTGGTGTCCGGTCGCAGCGATCTCTGTTGTTTTTGTCTTACCGCAGGATGTACAGGTATAGGTCTTTGTTCCGGCTTCCGTACAGGTCGGCTGCTTGGTCACGACTCCGCTGTCCCAGCTGTGGGTGTGGCTGTCACTCCACTTCGCATAGAGGATCATGTTGTCGGTCGTATTATTGATCGTCAGTTTCTCTACTCTCTTGGTGTAATCTTCATCGGTATACCATCCGACAAAGGAACAATCCGGTTTGGACATGTTCCCGCCAAACGGCAGGTAATTCGAATCCGTGAGAGAGGTGAACGTGTAAGTAAAGGAGTAGCTGTCTTGCCACCGGCTGCCGCTTCTGTTTGTATACGTACCGCCAGGGAAACTTAATGTGACCTTGAATTTTGCTTTTTTCCACTGTGCATAGAGGACAGAGATAGTATCCGCTGTCTTTGTTCCTGCTTTGTATGCCGTGCCACTGCCATCCTTCTTTGTGTTCCAGCCGGTAAACAGATAACCTTTTTTCTTATATTTACAGGCAGGGATCGTCACTTTCGTGCCAACATAACCAAAGAATGGCTCGTTTGCGGTCGCACCATCGGACCCGTTTCCGTCAAAACGGACAGTAAAAGCATTATCTCGGAAGATGACCTGCCGTCTCTTCCATGGAGAGATGTTGTTATCGGTATAACCGACATCCAAAGGGTTGACGTTTTCTGATATAATGGTTGGCATGAATGCGGTATCACTCGAATCCAACGGTACGGAGATGTCAAAGGCACTCTGCCCCACGTTTTTTACAGTATCCGGCAGGTTGATATACATCAGATCATTCATTTCTGCCATCGCATTCTTTCCGATCGTAGTCAGTTTTGTGTTACTAAGGTCGATCTTCTCCATAGCTCCACAGCCAACAAACGCTTTTTCTCCAATCTCTGTGAGGCTATCCGGTAATTTAACGGATGTTAAAGCGGTATCCTTTGCAAAAGCAGAAGCCGGAAGTGCCGTAAAGCTGCTCTTAGACAGGTCTACTTCTTTCAATGCACTGCAGGAAGCGAACGCATTCGCTCCGATAGAAGTCAATTTACAATCAGAAATTCCGGTGATCTCTTCTAATTTCTTACATCCTTCCAAAGCACTTGTTCCGATAGAAGTCAATGTCTTTGGCAGGTGGATACTTGTGAGCGCATACATGTTGCTGCATATCGTATCCGGCAAAGATGTGATCGTAGCAGAGGAAATATCAAACGTCTTTAAATTATAACATCCAGCAAATGCATCCGTTCCAATCTCACTGATCTTACAGTTAGAAAGTCCCTGTATCTCCTCTAACTTCTTACAGTTTGCAAACGCATCATCTGCTATCTTTGTGACCGTAGATGGAAGTTTTACGGTCTTTAACGAGGCACAGTTAGAAAAAGCATTCTCTGGTATCTCGGTGATACTGGAGTTTGACAGATCGATGCTCTCCAATGATCGACAATCAGAAAAGGCTAATGTATCAATAAAATCAATTCCCTCACCCTTGTTATAAAAAGTAACATTTTTCAAATTAGAAGCATTACAAAAAGCCCTATATGCAATTCTCTCTATTGGATTTTTTACAGTGAGCGAAGTAACCATTGCATTATTATAAAATGCTCCACTGCTGATCAATTTAAGCGGAATACCATCTAATTCAGGCATATCAACAACAACATCCATCGGCTCTGTATAATATTTGCCTTGCAGTGAAATAGCCCATCGATCCGTTAAATCCCAGTCATCATATTCTGCATCCGCTGTCTTTTCTGGCCAGTTATAATATAATTTAAAGTAATTGTTATCCTTCTTTAAACCACTAACATCATCTATCTTAAACCAATCACTACCGGCTCTTGAGTATACATTAAAGTTTGGTACACCACTGGTCGGATCACTGTATACCCATTGTTTAGTATCTTTATCATAGGAAATATTGCAGGCATGATCTTCATTGGATACATAACAAGCAGGAATTCCTAATATCTGCACCATACGTTCCATGATCTCAGCCATCTGTCCACATACACCACACTTATTTGTCCAAGCTTGCGTCATTGTCCAGTTTGTATGTCGCTTTGTAACATCATACTTTATCGTTTTCCCCACATAATCACAGATAGTCACGATTTTCTCATAATCCGTCTTACAATTTTTAGTAACCTCTTTTGCCGCTGCCTCCATCTCCTTGTAAACCGTTGTTGTCTTATCCACTTTTTCCGACAACAGGTGCTTACTTGGGTCTTTGTAGGTGTTGATCAGGTCATTTACTTTTTTCGTTGCTGTCAGAGCTGGGAAGTATTCTTCCGGATGCTCACGAACGCAAAACTTTTGTGTACTTTTATCAAGAACATTATATCCAGGATTTTCAATATCACAAGCACCAACTTTTGTATTATATTGCTCAAACTGAAATTCTTCCCCATCATAAAGGATTTTTCCTTTTAAAAACTCACCTTTCGAATCAAATGGCTCGACATCATAATATTTCATAGTCTTTCCGTTTTTTAATATTTTTACAGACTGAAATATACTTCCATCTGGCAGAATATAATCTCCATTTGTATCCTGCTTAATAATCACCGTATCTTCCGCTGCCTGTACCGGATACGTCATAAATAGACTGCATCCCATTGCAAGTGTCAATGCAGTGGCTATCCCATAAATCTTTTTTCTCATAAAATCTTCCTTTCTTAAGTTTTTTATATCATTATTTTTATCATATCATATTTCTGCCGAATTTTTATAAGAAAAAGAATTGAATTCTTTAAACTCTTTAGAATATGGCAACAAACGGTGTTAACCCCCTACCTACTTTGTTGAGGAAGGGGAATGCACACTTGGTTTATTGATAAAACATACATATATGTGTGTAATAATTTCACAGATATATGAGTGTAATTATATCACAACTATATGTGGAGTTAAAGCACACATCTTATGCTTACTATCATGGAATCGGATTCTTTTCATAAAAAAAAGACTCACATCCGAAGATGTAAGCCTCATTTATTTTTTATCGTTCTGGCTCATCCCATGATTGTTGTGGATGCTGTAGGTTGTAGATCTGCTGTTTTAACTGTTGATTCTCTCGTTGGGATTGGGTAAGTTCCTTTTTATAGTATTGTAGTTCCTTTCTGACATCTACAAGTTCTTCCTCTGACCGTTCCAACTTCTGTTCTGATTTTTCCAAATCCCGTGTCAAATCACGGACCTGCGTTATATTTTCCCCATTTTTCTGAGCTAATGCATCAATACCAACCTTTATGGCTGTAACATCAACCCCTTGTTTTTCTACGTCTTTCCGGAAGCCTTCCATCCGGATTGACTCATCATGAAGATGATCAAGCCTTGTTTGTGCCGCCGAAAGCTGTTTTTCCAGAGCAGCATGTTCTTTCGATAAACCAGTATGTTCTTTCGATAAGCCAGTATGTTCTTTCGATAAGTCTACATGGTCTCTGGAAAGATTCGTTTTTAAATCTGTTAATTGATTTTTGTTTGTAAAATAATTTGTTATTAAAACACTAATTATACCAAATACACCAGCTATTAATCCTGTACTTACTGCTGATATAATAGTTGCCTTCATAATAATTCCTCCTGTGTCAATTAATCTTAACGATTGTAACACAGTTCCGCTCATTTGTGTTAAAAACATCATGATTTTGCTCCTTTTACTTTTAATATGTAAAAAGACTCACATCTGAAGATGTGAGTCTTATCTATTTTTATCGTTCCGGTTCATCCCATGATTGTTGTGGATGCTGTAGGTTGTAGATCTGCTGTTTTAACTGTTGATTCTCTCGTTGGGATTGGGCAAGTTCCCATTCACGGTCACGTAACTTTTTCTCTGTATCTGCTAACGCTTGTTCTGATTTTTCCAAATCCCGTGTTAAGTCTCGGACACGATCTGTATTTTCTCCGTTTTTCTGGACTAATGCATCAATGCCAGCCTTTATTGTTGAAACATCGATCCCCTGTTTTTCTACATCCTTCCGCAAACCTTCCATCCGAATCGACTCATCGTGAAGATGGTCGAGCCTTGTTTGTGCCGCCGAAAGCTGTTTTTCCAGAGCAGCATGTTTATCATTTATTTGTTCTTTCAATCCAGTATGTTCTTTCGATAGTCCAGCATGTTCTGCAGATAGTGTATTATTTTTAACATTAACACTGTTTTTTAATTCAGCATGATAAACATCCATTTTTTTATCTAATTTTTTTAATGTATCTTTTTTTGTTAGTAGATATGTTAATAATATACCACCAATATTAAATAATCCAGCAATAATAGCTGCCTCCATGATAATTCCTACTGTGTCACTTAATCTTAACGATTGTAACACAGTTCCACTTATTTGTGTTAAAAACATCATGATTTTCTCCTTTCTTCTATTAATATAGAAAAGGACGGTTCATAACCGCCCTTTCCATCGCTCTTATTTTATTGGTTTCTTTCTCTTTTTCATCTGATAAATACCTAATCCGATAAACAATGCCATTGCCAATACGATTGGCAGATAAGATAACCAGTTCTCGAATCCACCGGTAAGTGGTGGAGTTGGAGTTTTTTCATTATCCACGTCATAAGTCAGATCGTAGAAGTAATACAGGTCTTTTGCTTTATCGTATTTTCCTTTTGAGGTATCTGCTTTCATATCTTCAGCTTCTTTTGTAGTCAGTGCCATCGGCACGGTAACATTGATCGAATCTTTCATCAGTGTGTAGCCTGGAAGAGTCTTTGTCTCAGTAAGGACATAATCGCCCGGGTCGAGGTTATCGAACAGAATCTCTCCGTTCTCATCGGTCTCTTTTGTAGCAACCAGTTCGGTCTTCTTATCAGCAAGGATTTTTTCAATCTTAAAGGTGACTCCCTTTAACTTCTTCGTCTTGCTGTTTCCACGTTTGATGACTTTGATACTGGATGAGATCGCTGCGTTTTCAAACGTACCTCCGAATTCCTGATGGTCTTTATCTACCGTAAAGGCGATATATGGTGTGCCATCTTCCTCCTTACCGGCTGTCGCATTTTCAAGGTCAGAGATCTTATTAAACTCATACCGGCTTTCAGAACCCGATTCTGTAATCTTATAGTCTCCCCAGTCGAGGTCGTCAAAGGATACGAACAGAACCAGATATTTTTTTCCATTGATTGTTATGACATTATCCTCATCGGATACCGTATTTTTGGTAAAGGTCACGGTCTGTTTATCCGTATACTCTTTTTCATGAACCGTCTCTCCAGTGATTGTAAAAGTAAAGCTCAGATCGCCATGACGGAGATCTAAAGACTCGACCGGGATCATCTTGGATACGGAAACGGAGCCTAACCGCGGGTTGCTCTTATTGATCAGCGATGTTTCTGTCCGCTCTGTGACGGAATCGGCATCTTTTGTAACAGTAACATTGGAGGATAGTTCGTAGTCTGGTACATCTTCTTCTTCCCATGTATACTCAATCTTCTGGCTACCCTTATACTTCGGCAGGTTGATCGTTTTTGCTGACCAGTTGTTCTTCTCAGATAATACGACATTTCCATCGGTGATATCTGTTGTCGTTCCATCACTCTGTTCTAATGTCAGCTTTTCTACCCGCTCCCCGTCAGCTAATAAATGAACCGTTACGGAATCCGGACGGAGGTTATACAGATTTTCCTCATCATTCCATGACTTGGCAATCTGTGCGGAAGTATACTGTGCATATGTATTCGTCAGGTCGGTATGGATATATGTGTACTGGCTGTCAGAGGAAGTGGTTGTCTTGGTATCTGTCAGTTCATAGTCCTTTGGTAAGCCGGACGTATCCTCTTCCCATGTATAAACATACTCTCTGCCGACATCATCGTATTTTGGTAAGGATTTGTCTTCTTTTACTGTAAATGTCCAGTTATTACTCTCATTTAATACTGTAGAGTAATCATCTAATACTACACCATTCTGCAGCAGGTTAACCTTAATTTCCTTTGGTCTCTTCTTCGGTGCATTGTCATTGTCCTCCCAATACTTGGTAACGGATGGGATGACTGGTTCATCACTTGGTGTCTCTTCCCAGTTGTAGAACGTCACACAGTTCGTCTCGCTGTCTTTGAAGTAACCATCTTCATACTCTCTGGTATCCTTTTTCCAGACCGCATCATCCGGTACGACTTCTTCGTAATAATACTTGCTTAAGTCGATATCATCGTCAAATGCGTAGATCCATCCTTTTTCCTTTGTCAAAGTGATAGTCTTATATAAGTTCGTCTTTTCTTTATCCGTATACATGTGGATCGTTAATGAATTTGGTCGATCCTCTTCTTTAACAAAACCTTGTGTCTTTTCTTCTCCCCAATTCTTCGTGATCGTAGGTGTCTTGATATCCGAGAATGTCAAGGCAAAGGTATACGTATTTTCTGCCAAATTGTAGGTTGCTGAGATGGTATCCGGGTTGGCGGCATTGACTTTTGATACAACCTCGTTGCTGCTTAAGTTTAAGTAATCGATGTTCGGGATATACGCTGTGTTCTTTTCTTCCTGTGGATATAAGGAGTAACCTCTTGGTGGTATCACTTCCACAATCTTGTATAAGTTCTTCGCATCCGGGTTTACCGTATAATATCCGATTGGCAGCTTGTCCATACCGGCACGTCCGCCATCGTCCGTATCTTTGTCGATACTTTTGATAGTCTTGATAAAGTCACCCTCTTTGATGATGGTCTTGCCGTCATAACTCTTTAAGTCCGTTGCTGCATAGACTTTGAACGTAGCAGACAGACCGGAATCTTCGGCATCCGCTGCCCCTTTCTTTGCGGCATCGATCTTTAAGAGGGATAAGGAGATGGATCTCTGTGTATCTTCCACATCCGCCTCTGTCTCCGGGTGTTCGTCCACTTTCGGGTCAAGCTTTAAAGTAGCTGGATCTTTGACATCGATCGTGACTTTTAAGATACCCGGATGTCCTTCCCCGCCATCTTCCGCCTTTGCATAATATGGGCTGCTCTCCTTTAACTGGATCGTAACTTCCAGTTTTCCAGATCTTTTACTCTTGTCATCGGCAAAGGTCGGGTACTCTGGACTGATGGATGCGATGTCATCATCTGTTAAGTCTGTGATGCTCTCACCCTCGCCATCACTGTAACATAACGCATAGTTAAAACTGTCTGCTGTAAGTTTTCTTGCTGCTAATGTTTCCTCATCTTCCGTATCCGGGTCTGTGTAGAGGTAGAATTCCTGTTTTGGTACGGTATAGATCCCTGTCTCTGTCGGCTCGGTATTTGGTACTTTCTGGTCGGTATCCCCAACATAGATTTTCTTTAACACACCGGAGTTAGCAAACATCCCTACCGTAGAGTTTAAGCTGCCTGTCTCCCAGTTTGAAAGGTTTAATGACGTTAACTTTGTGCAGTAAGAAAACATCTTGTCTGCATGAATCATGTTTGACGTATCGACATGATGAAAGATGACACTCCGCAGCTTCTGGCACTTGTAGAACATGGAAGAAGAGATCTTGTTGAACTTCACTTCCTGTTTTGTTGTCTGCGTGGAAACGTAGAACGTACCCTCATCCTCCGGGTCTTGCCATAACACGACCGTACTCTTGCTGTCGGCTGGGGTCGGGTTGGCTTTTGTCCCTACCCTGTCTGCGGAGATATCATAGACCGCTTTGGCACTTGCTGGTGCTTTTTCATAAGTAAAGATTACTTTCTGGGCGTTGACGATATAAGGATTTAATTGCTCGCCTGTACAGAGGAAGTAATCCCCGTGGCTTGGCTGTTCTTTAAAGTTCTCATCGTCCGGCTGCCAGGAACCTATATCAAGGTCCTTTGCCCCGGCATCCCATGTGAGAACGACTTCGTGTGTCTCCGTATCGACATCAAAACCGTCCGGTGCTTTTGTCTCTTTGATATAGTAATGCCCCATGAAGAAGTTCTTCGTGTAGCTTGTCTTTTTGTTTGTAAAATCGGCATAGCCCTTGCTGTCTGTTGTGACCTCATCGATCTTTTCATCTTTTTTCCAGATCACATTTCCGGCATCATCCATGATGTTCTCCCCGGCATATAATGCATAGACGGCTCCAGCTACTCCGGTATCTTTGTAAGTAAACTCTTCTGTACCGGAAGCATAGCCTGTCATAACATTTCCTGTCTTATTGATACGGATACGTCCGTAGATCGGAGAATCATTAAATCTGCTGTAGGCACTGTCCGCGTTGCTCTTGTTGGCACGGAAAACGATTTCTCCATCCGTTTCTGCCACATGGTCTGCATCGATTGTGATGACCTTTTCCTGATAAGGGAAATCCGGGTCAGAGGAATCCTTGCCGGTATCTTCCTCACTTAAGAGATACCCAGCCGGTGCTTTTGTTTCTTTGATCTTGTAAGTACCAAAGGAAAGCCCTTTTACCGTCACTCTTCCAATCTCGGTCCCGTCTTTTCCGTCTCCTGTGTAGTATTTTCCAAGTTCTTTCCAGTTATCTCCCTCTTTTTGATACAGGGTAAATTCGGCATCTTTTAATAAAACGCCAGTATGGGTGGAATGTTTTTCGATGGATAATGAGATCGGAAGTTCCTTATCCGTATATCTTCCATCCTCATCCCCCAGTGTAAGGATATGTTTTTCCTGTTCCTTTGTAAGGGTGTTTCCTTTTACGAACGCAGTCATTTCTTTTTTACTGAAAACACAGTCATCTTCCCTTACCACAAAGACGGCATCCTCATTGTTCTCTTCGTTTAATTTTTCGTGGAACTTCGAGCCATCTGTCTGCTTCAAACTGTAGACACCCGGCAGCAGCCATGGGATCGATACCTTTCCCTCTTTGTCTGCTTCACAGATGACCTCTTTTTTATCCGGGTCTTTTAAGTAAGTGCCATCGTTCTTTAAGACCTTAAACTGTGCCCCGGCTTCCGGTTCCACGGTCTTTTCGTCTTTTGTCTTAAACTTCTTAAAAGTGGCGATACCGTAATTGATTTCCTGGTAGTTGTTCTTTTCGCCAGACCACTGTGTGGAGCCTTCATTCTCCTTCCGCTTTAAGTCAGCTGAAAAGATCGGTCCGCTCAGGTAGTAGCCTGTGGTACCGGAGGTCTGCACGATCACAAAACCGTCCTCTCCGATCGCGGAATGCATCCGTCCATCCTTATCTTCTACACAGTCGATATCCACGGAAGCTTTTCCTGCCTCATCGGTCTGCATGGTCGCAAGGACAGCATCCGCATACTTCTGTACAAAAGCATTCCGTTCTTCCTGTGTCCAGTCCTCCCCGTTTTCTCTTAAGTCAGCAAGGTCAGCCTTACTGATGGAAGAGACGTTCATGACAGCAAATCCGGCATCCGGTTCCACGGTCCGTCCCTCTTCATCGTATTCTTCCCTGTCCTGATCAAAAGCAACTTTATATTTGTCAAGATAGATCCGGTCACCCTGATAGGTATTGTCTACGGTATATTCGAACGTAGTCGCTGTCCCATCCTCGTTTCCGAGATCTTCTTCTGTTACCGTAAATGGCTTATCTTCCATGAACTTGTAGGAAGCGGTTCCTTCTATCTGCTTTAAAACATAACTTCCTGCCGCTTTAATCGCTGCACTCTTTGCGTAGCCATTTTCATTCGTTGTAAATGGCTTCCCGATCATGTTTCCATCCGTATCATAGATCGCAAACTTCGCTCCTTTTTCCGGATGGTATGTCTTTGTGCCGCTTAACTCTGTCTTGCTCATCACTTTATGAATGGTTACGGAGCAAGGGAGCAGTTCATCCACGGTCTCTCCACTGTCAGATGTCTTGCCAAGCACAATGTTCCTGCCAGAATAGATATCATTTTTATTCGCGTCCGTATCATCTTCAATGTGAAGGGAGAACGGACCAACTTTAGTCATGTTTTTTGGGAGTCCTTTGCTCGTCAGTGTCAAGGTATAATAGCCATATGGGACATCTTCCCATGAAGCTGTACCATCTTGTGCAGTTGTCTTTGCCACACCATCCGTATATGGAGTATCTTCTGAAAATTTAGAAACAGCTTTTAAGGTGAATTCGATTCCCTTTTCCGGTTTGATCCCCGTCTCGTTCACAAGATCATTGACATATTTTGTGATAGTCACGGTTCCTTTTTTTGCTTCCTCGTTGGAAGTAAGGGAAGTGATCGTCTTTCCACTTTCTTCTTTTGCCAGCAGGGTATCACTGGTCCCATTATCATATAAGATAAATTTATGTGCCTCTGGATCTTTTTCAAATCCGTTTGGAGCCCATGTCTCTTTGACCCAGTATGTACCGGCTGTTAATCTTCCACTGTTTCCTTTATAGACCGTCTTTCCATTCTCTGTCTGTTTGGAGATATTGATGGAAGAGACTTCGGTTCCTTTGTCACAACTGGATTTATTATAGACGGTATAAACAGCACCTTCCAGAGAAAGGTCTGTGGAATAGGATTCCTTACAGGTCTTATACAGGCTGATCGAGCCATACTTTGGTGTATCCGAGAAGGTATAACTGATCGATACTGTGTTTCCCGTCTCTTTTTTAGTCACGGATTTTACTTTTCCATTCACTTTGATGATATGATTCGGTACGCTGACCTCTTCGATCTTCCAGTTTGCGGAAAAATTCGCTTTAGCTTTTGCCGCTTCATCCGCTGCATTTTTGGCTGCCTCTTTTTTCGCCGCTGCCTGCGCTAATGATTTATCCGGATAGTTTCCATCGTTTTTACATTTTTCTTTCTGTTTTTCCGTAAGCTTATCCCAGTTTGTCACATATTTCTTTTCCGCACTTCTTTGTGCAGAAAATGTCCTCGTGACCTTACTGGATGCCTTTCCATTACTGCCAGTAGTCAGGTTTACGGTAAGGGCTTTTCCATCTACATCTTTTGTTGTCGCTTTGAATTTTGCACCACTTACGGCTTTTTTTGTAGTAGAATCGGTCTTGGTCACTTCCACAGATACTTCTTTGGATACTTTTCCTGTTTCTTTTGCTGTCACCGTATCATACTCTGGTTTCGTCTTTACCCAACGGAAATAAGGCTGATGCGTGATCGTGTTGCCATCTTTACACTTGGTGTTCCTATATACAACAACATAGCCTTCTACTTTGCGCTTTTTAACTTTATTATAAAGTGGTAATATCTTTTTTTGATAATTCCATCCCTTACTAGCAGCTAACTGTGTCAAAGCGGTTTTTACATTTTTCCCCATACTCTCAGCCCAGACATAAGTCTGGATAAAATAGGACTCCCGCTCTGTTGCATTAGATGGTTTAACATCTTCATAGAACCAGCACAACCCTTTTGCGATCGCAGTAGTATTATGGATAAATTCGGCATCATTGGACTTCGTAGATTTCCAGTTAGAAGCAAAAACTACTTTTTTTGTATAAGTATCGCCCGGATGTCCACGCCCAACCGCATAGCCGCAAATGACACGTTTGTTACCATCATCCGCATCATCCATTACGAATTTACGAAAAGGGGTCGTTGATTTATGTCCTACTTCATCAATCGCTACCGCTCCCATATCCGTGTTAGAATGCAGTTTATGTCCTGTTTCTTTGTAATCTTTGATCGTATCTGCTGCCTGTACCTGCAGCGTACCTTTTGAAAATACCCCCGTATTTGCAAAATCTCCAAAAACAAAAGCAAAAATAAAAACAAAGATAAATAGTCTCTGTAACCATTTTTTCACTATCAAATTTTTTCACTCCTTCCTATCTTATATACAGTCGGTAATCTTATTTTTCTCTTTTGCAAAAAACTAGGGTATTTTTTGCGATAATCGATAAAAACGCATTTTGTTTTCTCCCCTTTCTGTTCTTTTTATAATCCTTACATTTTCTAATATGTTTTTTTTGGTAGCTCAGCCGTTATGTTTTTTGTGAAAAATTCTGAACAAAAAAAAGACCCATACCCTTTCAGGTATGAGCCTCTTAAGGAACCTATTTGCTCCCCTTACTTCACTAAGCCTTCTTTTAAAATTCCTTCTTTTAAACCATAAACTTTCTTAGGAACCTTAACTACCAGTTTCTTATGAAGTCCCTTAAAAGCCTTTTTGTTTAAATTCTTTTTTGTAAACTTTACAGACTTGATCGTGATCTTCTTTAAGTTCGGACATTTGAAAAATGCTTTATTAGCAATCTTCTTTACATTTGCACCAACAACAACAGATTTTACTTTCTTGTTGTTCTTTACAGCTTTTGTTGCAATAGATGTTACTTTGTAAGTAATGCCTTTGCTTTTTACAGTAGCAGGAATGGAGATTTTCTTCGCATTTTTCTTTGCTGCGATAAAACTTACTTCTTTTCCTGCTTTTGTTACCTTGTAAGTCTGACCTGCTACAACAAATTTTGTACCAACTTTAGCTGCTTTTTTTGCAGGCTTTGTAGGATTTACCACTGTAGTGTTATCCTTCTTGTCTGTAGACGGTTTTGTATCATTCTTCTTGTCTGTAGATGGCTGTGTATCTTCTTTTTTGTCTGTAGAAGGTTTTGTGTCATCTTTCTTATCTGTAGAAGGTTTTGTGTCATCCTTTTTACCTTCTGTAGTGGTGTCTGCCGGTTTAGACGGCTTGCTTTCTTCCGGAAGTTTTGCAATCTCTTCTGTCTTTGTTTCACCACAAGTTAAACAGGTAAATGTCTTTACGCCTGTAGATGTTGTCGTAGGAGCTGTTGTCACGTCTCCATCATTCCACTTATGTCCAGTTGCTTTTTCTGTGATTTCTTCTTTTGTCTCATCACAGGTAGAACAGGTATATACCGTTTTTCCATCTTTTGTACAGGTTGCTGGTGTTACTTTTGTTTTCTCCCAGCTGTGTCCCAGAGGCTGTGTCACCCTTTCTTCTCTCTCTCCACATTCCCTGCAGACATAAAAATCTTTTCCAGATTCTGTACAAGTTGGTAACTGGCAGGCATTGCTGTCTTCTTCCCAGTCATGCCCATGCGCTTTTTCATCTACTTCACCTTTTTCCAATAAAGTGCCGCAGGCAGTACAATAGGTATCACCTGTATAACCATCCTCTGTGCAGGTTGCTTCATGGTCATTATAAATACCGATATCATCTTCATCATGAGGGCAGGTCGCTGGTTCTGCAGTCAGTGCCTGTTTTTCTTCTGCACCACATCTTTCACAGACTAAATAAAAATTTCCATTTCTAGTTGTTGCATTGCTAAATTCATGTCCAAGAGGCTTAATTGTTGCGTCTTTCTCAACAATACTACCGCAATCAGGACAATACATATCTCCTTTTCCTTCTGTTGTACATGTAGGCTTAACCGTATAACGCCAGTATCCAAACTCGTGGTCACAATCTGCCGGATCAATCTGTGCTGCAAATGTAGGAACTGCCATAGTCATTGCCATAATACCTGCCATAATACTTGCTAAAATTTTCTTTTTTGCCATTTTTTTTCTCCTTTTTTCTTTGTATACCATTTACTTAGTTCTTTCTATTCAACAGGGATGCGGATTTCTCTCCGTCACTGTTGATAATTTTGGTTCCTCCTTCACGATATTTATATCATCATTGAACTACTCAAGAATTTTTATAAGAACTTTTTAGCCCCAAAAAGAAGATTCCCTTTTCAGAGAACCTTCCTTTTCCTATTTTAGAAGCGAGAAATATCCTGGATCATTTGCCGTATCTATATGTGCCATCCTTGAGTCAACGCTATTTTTATTATAGACTGTTCCATTATTGCCTAAGATAGATATTGCTTTATAGAACATATCAGAATCTAGGAATGGTCTTTGGATGAATCCTGTACCCGTCTTTTTCCACTGTGCATATAAAGTTGCCGAGATCAAACGATTGTCGTAAGTCGCTCCATTTTTATACGAAATCGTGTCTGTGTACTTATCAAAAGACCATCCACGGAATTCGTATCCTATTCTCGTAAATGTATTCACAGGAAGTGCATAAGACTGATTTCCTTTATGAGTGACACTATTTAGCTTTCCGGTGCCGCCATTTGCATCAAAGCTTAAGGTAAAATCGTCTACATTGTATAAAGCATACAACGTGACGGTGCCACCGTCTTTTATAGCACTATATGCCTGTCCAGGTGTGTATGATGTTCCTGTTCCATCCGGTTTTGTATTCCAACAGGTAAATTCATAATTATTCTTTTCCGGGCTGACACTATTTATATATAGTCCGTGATCACCATACTGCATACGATCTGGATAATCTGTCTTTGTTTTTTCTTCTAATGTCCAAAGCTGTGCAACGGTATGGTTTGGCGTATACTGTTCTATCCAGGTATTATCTTCTGCTCTGCCATTTACGACATCTAAACATTTGTTTGTCTGCTTATTGTAAATGCTAACCTTACCATTTCCTTCATCGGATAAATACCAGAGATAGTCTGCTTTATCATTTTGCTGATTCCAAAGATTTATTGCTTTATTCGATTGATCTACATTAGGATCACCATCAAGATTCAATGCCAAACCATTATGAACGCTGATGATATAATAATACTGTGTATTTTTATATCGTTCAAAGAGCCACTGTGTTTGTGTAGCAGCATCATTTTTCCCAGAATAGATAACCGTTGCTGGATTTGATCTAGGCTCGTAGTCCCTTCCATATACATGCATGTACATATTCGTTCCACAATCCGATTTCATATAATATACACCGTTCGGGATTATCTTGCATCCATTCAGACTTGTTTGATTTTTCAAACTTGAAGGAAACGAACCGCCCTGTAGATTATAAACGAAGTTATGCTTATAAGCTGTCCAATGGGCGTACAGTGTCGTATCTGCTGTGATCTTATTTGTCGATGATGCTTTTGTTCCCCCAGTTTTTGCCGTATACCAACCGTCGAACTTGTACCCTTTCCTAGTCAGATTATCTAATGTGCCATACTCTTTACCAGTTATCAGCGTCCTTGCAGCAGGAGTTGAAGGACCTCCATTTGCGTCAAACTTTAAAGTATACTCTTTCGACCAAGATGCCGTTACTGTTTGGTCACCGTTACAAAGAGTTACGGATGTAACCGCTTTCTTGCTTGAATTGTACCATCCATTGAAATGATAGCCCGATCTTGAGACTTCAGGTAATGAAGTTACACTTTCACCACAATATTTTTTAAACTCTAAATTATTACCATTCTTAGAACCACCTTTTGTTTTGGTAAATGTGCCAGAATCAGGGTTACAAGTCAAAGTATACTGGCCCCTTTTTACATATGTAGAAAGCGTGGTATGAAACCATGCTAAAACATCTTTTTGACCCTTAACATGTCCTTTAAGCATGGATGTATTGTTGAGATTTAAACGAACTGGTATAGTGATTGTACGATCCGAAGTATTATGTCCAGCGTATTTGCTAAAATTATAAGAAATATCATATGGAGCTTCTTTTTGTCCCTTTGGAACTGTTACCCCGGTACCAGAAACAAAACTAAAGTTACTATCTGGTGTTTGACCCTTAGAATTTTTGCTTATATTTTGACCATTCAAATAATAATGCGCTTTTAATTTGAATGAAATGTGAAATAAGATAGTATTATAATAACCATTAGAGTCTTTTACCGTATTTTTTTTCCCTGCATCCGATACTTTTAAGTCTGTGACAACACTACCGTTTGGAGATGGATTTGTTATATCAGATATTACTTCAACAGGTCTTGATCTGCTAGTAAAGAGGGCTTTATGATCACCTGATTCTGTAAGTGCTGTTTTTTCTCCTCTATAGTATACATAAACAGGCAGATTAGCATCACCCACCTTTATATAACAATAACCATTGGGATTATAATTTTTTTCTGCCGCCAGCGCAACATTATAAAACAAAATCCCGCAAAAAGCGATGATCAATAAAAAAGCAATCCCTATTGGCAGCCATCTTTTCCATTTCGGAGCTGCCCTGCTTTCCTGTTTATTTCCATTTTTTAACCTTGTCATGATATCATCTTCTCCTTTCCTGTTACAGAACATCTTATATCCATTTTTCTGACAGGAGATGCCCGTTTTTTTGATGATCTGTTTTTCTCTGTTTTACTCTGAGTCAAATTTTTCTCCTTTCTGACTTTTAGAAAAAATAAAAGTCTATTTATAGGTTAGTATGAAAGATTAGGAAAATTCAATGAACATATACCCAACCCTTCTTTGCATTAATATGTTTTTTCTTGCAAAACAAAAAGCCCCGGCTTTTGCCAAGGCTTTACAACAAGAGAAATTTACCAGATTTAGGTTTTCTCCACTCATGGTTCCGGCAGGACCATATACCGACAAATTTTCAAAATAAGGAGTTGTGTGTTCTCTTGTTTGTTTTTATATCTTATCATGCAGAAAACAGAAAGATATTTTTATAAGAAAAAATTACTTGTTAACTATCTGTTCCTTATTTTCGAAACGAAGATATAAGCAATGCAACACAATATAAAAATAAATGCCACTACTTTTATGGTATTTTCCCTTTTGATATCTGGTGTAGATGGTTCATAGGTTATCGTTTCATCTTTTGTTGTAACCACGGTTTTCTTAGTTGTTTTCTTTGAATCTTTTTCTTTATTTTTTGAAGTGCATCTCTCACAAAATACTAAATAACGATATTTTCCATGGGATCGGTATGGGTGACAGGTAAGAAGAGTGATCATATCCTTTCCTGGCTGAATCTTTACCTCGTCACTGTCATTTGGGTATACAATCTTGATACGTTTTACGATATAGGTAAGCTTTTCCCATTGATTTTTGATGTAAACTTTATCACCGATCTGTAGTTTTTCGATTTCCCGAAAATAAGGTGCGCCCTGGTATCCCCTGTGTCCGGCAATTACGGAATTTGTGTTGTTCCCACCAATCGGCAAAGAGGTATTGCCTAAGACTGTTGCGCCTTTTGCCATGTTCTTTTTGGTCGCCCGCACATAGAGCGGCAGCTGTACATCCATCGCTGGGATCTTGATATATCCACACCGTTCTTCTTTAAACCCATTAAGAGGGATAGGGAACCATGTATAGGAAAAAGCATCCTTAAAATCCTTTTGTCCGTTTTTATAAATATCCTCGTTATATTTCTTAATCGACTGGTAAAACGAATCGGATTCCTTTTTCTTCTTTTGTTCTTTATTTTGTTTATAAGCATTGTCTACTTCTTTTTGGTAGGAGATTGCCTCCATATGTATCTTTTCTGACCTTACTGCGGGATAGAGGCTCATCCCTATCCCAAGTACGATCAGACATACACTAAAAAGAAACCGAAAAACTTTTTTCAGCATGAAAAGCCTCCTATCGTTTTTGTAATTTCTTTCTGATGAAAGAAATAATGAACAGGACAATGCTTGTGATGCCAATCCCTAACAGGATTGCTTTCTGGTAAGTCCGCATCCATTGGGAACGTCCTGCTTTTTTCTTTGCACGTTCTTTTTCGTAAGCTTTTGGTGAGTATTTTGTCCGTTTTCCCCTGACTAAGAGGCGATGGGTATTTTGTCCATATGGGGTACATGTGACTAATGTAACAAGGTCTTGTCCATCTACGACACTTAATTTACTTGTATCTTCTGGCAGGACTACATCAATCCGGCAGACCTCATAAGCTAATATCTTATCTAAGACACGGATATAGAACTGATCCCCTTTTTGCAGTTCTGTAAGGTCAGTAAAGAGTTTTGCTTTGTTCAAACCTGTATGTCCCGTAAAAACAGCATGGGTATCTTTTCCACCAACTGGCAGGGATGTCCCTTCTAAGTGTCCGACTCCTTTTTCAAGGACACTGTTTGACGTTCCATGGTATACCGGCAGATCTACATTAATTGATGGAATCTCCAGCGAACACATAACACCGGTATTGTCCAGATTTAAGAGCTGGTAGTATTCTTTTTCACTTATTCCGCCATTGGTCTCTTCGGAGAAAGGGTCTGTGAGGACAACATGGGAAGAAGCTAGTTTTTCATTATATTCTCTTGCTTTTTCCAGCATTTCTTCCTTTTCTTTTTTATCTGTATGTTTTACTTCGTTCTCATAGGTACTGATTGTAGATTTTGCTGCATGTTCGTTGATATAATTTGCGATCCAGGGGTAAACGAGCAATGCGACTCCTATAAGGATAATAAGTACCTGTATTATCTTTTTTTTCATTTTTCAAATCCTTCCACGTACAAATACGTGGGCTTTTCTTCTTATATTTTTTAAACGTAAAAACCGGGGAAGGGGATACCATCCCCTGTCCCCGGTCAGAAACGAAAGAATTATTTATTTTTATTAGCAGGCTGTTTCTTCTTTCTTTTTGTTTCTTGTCATGGAGTAAACGCCTCCTCCTAAAAGTCCTGCTCCTAAGATTACTAATCCAACAAGACCGGTTCCACCAGTAAGAGGCATATTAAAGCCCTTGTTGTTTTCAATCGCCATCTTTACTTCAGCGTTTGGAGATGTGGTATCTCCTGTAGAAGAAGTAAGGAGTGTGCAAGGTTTACTGTCTACGGTTGCGGTTGCAGCCTGGATGTCACCAACATACATATCTGTCTTACCAATTGTTCTACCGTTTGCTGTCTCACTTGTTGGTCCTGCCACTGCTTTAGACCCGATGTCTGTTGTCGCTGCGTTAACCAGCTGTCCGTCTTCATTCTTGATACCTGTGCCATAATTAGCGATGATATTATCAGCTGCAGCGTCATCTAAACCTGTCGTACCAGCTACGGAAGCCTTGATATCACGTTTTGTTTCTTCAATATTAATAACCATCTGATCTTTTAATAAGGTATAACCGTCATCTGTTGCAACCTCAGTCAGCTGATATTTATCACCCTCTAAACCTTTGATATAGAGTTTTCCTGAAGCAGCCGGAGTAAAGGTTGTTGCCTGTGCCTTGTCCATTGTCTTTCCTGTCACATAGTAAAGCCCATCTTCTGCTTTTTTAGCGATAACATAATATGCATCAGTGGAGTTATACAGTTTGAACTGTACTTTTGTTGCATCTCCTTTGTTATCAGAGAAAGTCTTTGTCAGGTCGATACCATAGGAGTATACATAGTTTCTATCCTGTAAGGAGTTACTGTACTTATTGTTTGTACGGCTCCATACGAGGGAGATATCATTTGCATTACCGCTGTCACCTAATGTAACGGATGCATCAGAATTTACAGTTGCTGTATAATACAGTACCATGTAGTAATCAGAGTAGCCAGCTTTTGTAGCCCCCTTATCACCTACGGCTTCGTATGGATTGGAAGCACCTTTTACATTTGTACCATTGATCTGGTTAAGTCCTGCCTCTGTCAAAGTGATCGTTGCTTTATTGGCTGTCACTTTTTCAGTCCCGTCTTCACCAGATACGGTAACTGTTGCATAAGCAGCTTCATGTTTTCCACCATCAAGGTTCCAGATCTCTTTCGCATTCTTTGTATTGTTAGCTTTTGCATCAGCAGCATTATCATAAAAAGCAATCTTGAAATCCTTGTTATAGTTAACACCAGTAGATAATGCATCTGTAAATGTATACTGGCTTAAATAAGTAGCTTTTGATGTGATATGTGGTAATTTAGATACAACACGGTAATCAAGAAGGTCACCTTCGGATGCAGTTGTTGTATCATCATATTTAAAGTCGTTGCTGTAACCCTTACCGTCCTTGCCGGCTTCTGTATTGTTTGCGCTAGTATATCCGCCTCGGTTTGCAACATAAGCCGCATCTGTAGTATCTGCTTTGTTTTCTGCAGCAGTATCTGCGTTATAAACGATCAGGGATTTGGAGTCAAATGCACCAGAATAATTTGTATCCTTGCTGGAAGTAACTACGCCGTTTCTGTCTTTTGCATCACTGGAATAAGCGTTTCTGACAGCTTTATCGATCGTGGGGTTTCCTGTTTGGTTCTTCGGATAAGATACGAAATCATACAGCCATTTTTCACCACCGATACTGTCTGCCACACCGTCTGCTGCATGGTCTGTGTTTGTATTGGTATCTGCTGCAGTATTTGTGAAAGGCAGGCTGATGAACCATGGGTTAACTGTAGATGTAACCTGTTCCGGCACCTTTGTTTCTACCATCAGATATAATCCTAATGGAAGTCCGCTCTTTGTAGCAAGTCCATTCGCATCTGTCTCGATCACACCAGTATCTGCTGTCTGTACATCATCACTGTCTTTATTCTGGTCTTTATATTCAATGAGGTAAGATTCTAATGCATTCTTTGCAGCAACATCATCTGCTTTAATGATCGCAGCTAATGCATCTTCAATCTGTGTGCTTGTGTAATGTAATACACCTGCATTTGTACAAGGTGCAGAAACTCCATCCCCTGTCATCACTGTGGCATCTGCCTCATTTAATTTTAAGATCTGCGCTAATGCAGTTGGAATCTCATAAACAACTTTAATGTTGCTGCCTGTTCCATCTGTCTTGCTGTACTGTTCGATGTTACCGACACGTAAATATGTAAACTGTACACCCTGGATCGCATAATCAGCCAGTGCATTCTCTACGCGGTTATCTGATTCACCGGTTGCTTTATATTGCCCTTCGGTATAATCTCCAGCTGCTTCTGCCGATGTGATATCATATTTATGGACAGTGATGCTTCCTGTTTTGGAGGTATCAATGATATCGGCATTTGCCAGGTCTTTTGTAGTTGCTGTATTGTTTGTGGTATCTTTGGATGATGCAGCGGCTACAGGTACGGCAGAGAGAACGGCAGTATAAGTAGGGGCACATACGGATGCTAACATTGCGGTAGCCATGGATAAAGCTGCGGCTTTTTCTGTAAATTTCTTGAACTTCATTAATTTTTTCTCCTTTTTTATTTACACTTTTTGTTATAAATTAATTAGTTTATCTGGTTTTCGGGGTCTATCTCTCACCCTCATCGTATCTACGTCCTTTCTTTTGTTTAATACATATAATCAACAAGTGATCTTCCTATGCTGTTAATATGTATTTTTTGATTTCACTTCGTATCCCACTGCTGTTACCTCGTGTTATCCGTTTGTAATTCACCAGCAGGCAACAAAAAGCGATTGTGTTTTTTGATTTGCGTTTCGTGATACACCAACGGGCAACTGAAGTTAACCGCGGTTTCTTTACGAGACTTTCGCCTCGCTGGGGGAACACAACCCTTCTATCCTTTGTGACAGGGATTACATTTTGTTTTAATCCCCAGCCGGTATCATCGCGAAGGCTGATCGCCGAGCAAAACCCGGCAGTGCTTACTTCTTGTCAGTAGGGGATACCGATATCTCCGCCACTACTGACGCTAGGTTAACTATACAATTCATCTCGCTACCTGCATTTCATTTAGAGGGTAGGAGAATCCTTGTTTTTTTATAAAACTGCCCTCCTTCCTAAATCAGATATTTCATATATCATTTTTTAGAAGAGAAACATTTTTATAAAAAAAATTTAGTTGTTAAAACCTGATAGAATTGCATACCTATCAAATTTTGACTACCATATAAAAATCAAATACCTCTCACTCAATCTCAATTACCTGACCTAGATAAGAAGTTCTTGCATTAACCGCTAATAATATGTATTTTTGATTTTGATGAAGATTTGAGAGTAAATGCAGGTATTGCAGAGCAAAATTATTTTTGCAATCTCCGATTTGTTTTAAAGGAAAATGTTTAAGAAAAATTCTTGAAAAGTTCACATAAATGACAAAACAGAAGTTATATGAGACGCATAAAAAAGAATCGAATTCCAAAGTTGTCTATCAGTAATAGCAGAGTAACACGCCCATAGGAGCGACTGCACCGCATAGGTGTGGAGACTTCATACAAAAAAGGGACTGTAAAATAAGTCCCTATTAGCCGTTTATAAGAAATATAGATAAGAACTAATAAAAAGGAAGATACAAAAATAATAAGGAGAACTAATATGGGAGCATGTTTTACGGTAAATCTCGAACTTACTTTTTTAGACGAAGCTGCCGCTGTAAAAGCAATGCAGGAATACATCCATACAGCAAATGCTGATTTTGGATTAGAAAAACATAAGAAAAGAAGCGTTGGAAGGGAAATTGTAAGGAAATATTGAACTGTTTATTATTTACAGAAGATTTTTGGTAAAAATATCCGTGGAAAAAATGCGGAAAATGATCTTATCATAGATTCTCATGGAAATGTCGTACCGTTTACAGCCGCTTGTTAAACAAAGAAGGATCATCTCTATACAGAGATGGTCTTTTTTTTGCGGTTTCTTAATCGCACCTATAGGTGCGATTAACATTCGCAGATATACTTGCGATGATAGAAACGCATATATATATGTGTAATATTCTTCGCAGTCAAAAAGAATCGGATTCTTTTCTTAAAGTAACTTTTGTTTCTATTCTGTGTTTTTCTCATGAAAATCCTGCGAAATCGAAATCGGATAACACAATCATATTATATAAAGCTCGGACAAAAAAATTCATCTTATCATGTCGGATACCGTAACATAGCCGAGCATCCCTAACGTATTACCCGGTATCCTATGATACACTGCCGAAAAGCGGCAGAGAAAGGAAAATAATCATGAAAAAGCAGAAGATTATTGTAGGGGTTTTAGCTTCCGTTATGGCTGCATCCTCTTTATGCAGCATGGGAGCCGTAAATGTAAACGCAAGCACATTTGGCACTTCAAACAAAGCAGCTAGTTCCTGGGGCTCATGGGGAAGTGGTTCTTCCTGGGGCTCATGGGGAAGTGGTTCTTTCTGGGGTGGAAACACAGACTGGTCTAAATGGAAAGACGAGTTTGATAAGTGGAACAACTCTACTGTTAAACAGAGCGTAGAAGCAAAGATCAGCTCTTATAGAGTTGGTACAGGTAGCAGATCATTAGATATCACTTGGAAAAAAGTAGAAAATGCTACTGGCTACAAAATCCAGGTAAGTTCTGATATGCTCTTTAAGAACATCGTTGAAGAAAAAAATGTAGAAGGTTATGTTTCAGGATACAGCCCTATCTATTATGCGGAAGGCACTGACAGTGCTAGTAATAAAAAGACTTATGACAAAGCCATTATCACAGGTGATATGTATGTGAGAGTAAAACCTGTCTTTGATGGTAAAGAAGGCACATGGTGCAGCACAATTTACACCAAAGGGTATGAAGATACCACAAGCCCATTTGGAACAAAGAAACATGATCCACTTAAATTAAAGATTGATAACTATGCCAGCAAGACAAAACATTCGATGAAATTATCTTGGGATCGTGTAGAAGGTGCTACAGGCTATCGTATCGAATATAATGGAAGCGGTGATTTTACAAAGAACAGAGTTGTATACTACACCACAAACAATTATTATAACTACACTGTTGGCGGTAATGGAATGCTCTGTATTGAAGCTAAAAATGATGAATATTACAGAGTGCAGCCTGTTTTTGGAAACCAGGATGGTTCCTGGAGCAATACCGTCCTTGCCGAGGGTTATAAGGGAAGTTTCTATTAAAAAGTTTAAAAATCATCCTTTCTTTTTTAGGGGGCTGTAAAAAAACTCCCCTAACAGAAAAATCGCCCAGACCGTGTGTGGTCTGAGCGATTTTTTGGTATAATGTATTTATGCTACTAAACCAAAATACCAATAATAATTATACAGCTCGTCAACTGAAATTACCATTAGAAATCGAAAAATTAATTGATATTTCTGATCCGGTATACACCTTTTTTGTTTTAATCCCCAGCCGGTATCTTTGCGAAGGCTGATTGCCGAGCAAAACCCGGCGGTGCTTACTTCTTGTCAGTAGGGGATACCGTTTTCTCTCCGCCCACTACTGACGCTAGGTTAACTATACAATTCATCTCGCTACCTACATTTCATTTAGAGGTTAGGAGAATCCTTGTTTTTCTTATAAAACTGCCCTCCTTCCTAAAACGGATATTTCATATATATATATCATTTTTTAAAAGAGAAACATTTTTATAAGAAAAACTTAGTTGTTAAGACCATTGCTGTTGCTAAACTTAATGCCGCAATCTTACTTAATTTTTCTTTGCCATTTGTTTTACCTCTTTTCTTTCTTCTTTTATATTGTCTCCCAGCTGACATCGCAGTCGGAACTCCAACTTTTCTTAATATGTAGATTTTTTTAGAAATCCTGTTGCAAGTTCCGTCCGCATGTATATTATGGCAAATTAAGAAAAATAAGAATTTTTGTAAGAAAGAAAAAACATATTAATAAACGGAAAACGAATCCCCGCAAATTTTTCGTTTTCTAGGAAACTGCCATTTGCGCAGTTAATATAAATCCCCCGGACTTCTCCAATCTTCCGGGGGAATTTTCTTATTATACAAAAAAAAGGACATCCATACGGATGCCTTTTCTTTTTTGTGAACTTACCCTATATCGCAGCCTGCATATTTTCTGGTATACCAATTGCGTCATACAATGTAAGTAATTTTTGACGATCAAATTCATGATAATTATCATCCAGAGAATCAAAAACAATAGTAAAATCATACAATGTGGTTGCCTGAGCCTGTGTAAAGCAATTCTGCTCTACGCAAAAATCCAATAAATCCTGGAAACTATCTTCCTGTATGATCTCAATCGCTTCTGAAATCTTATCTTTTGGTAATTTTTCTGTAATGTGAATAATCCGATCATATGCCGTATATTTATAATCCATATCTTTTCCTTTCTATCTTATCCATGTAAATACATGCCTCTCAATCAGTCGCTTAACTTTTCAATCTCCGTCAGCATTTCTGCTGTATAATTAATATGATATTCAGAATAACAACCAAAGCCAGAAAATACTTTTTTATCACTGTCTGATTCATCGGAGATTTCATTCTCGTTTTCACTGCCATAATCCCATCCACTTTTATCATTTTCCCTATCTTCTTTGATCAAACTTATTAATCGATTTTTAATCTGTTCAACCGTACCTTCGTAATTATAAAGCCTAACTCCATCTGCTTCAGAGTTAGATATACCTATGATCCATTTGTAGACAGGATTTTTTTTAGTTTCAAGTCCGGAGTCCGAATTTGGTTCTTGCTTATCATAGATTGATTTGAATTTGTAATAATACTCATAAAACACAAGCTCCGGCATTTGAGCTATTACGCCTCTAATGTCAGTTTCATTATACAAAACAGTTTCATCTGCATCCTTCCCCATAAAAACATTCAACTCCTGATTGTTAGCAATATTCAAAAGATATTTCACAACAAAATCTACCTTTTCTGCATATCTCTTTTCGTCTTTTGCTTTTTCTACAGAACATTTTAAGGCGTGAATCACATCATCTTCTGCAGCAATAGAATCGATACGGGCTTCAACCATCGAAGCAAGATTATAATAGAAATCCTCATCTGCCTCCCACTCTGGATCTACCTCTCGTATTGTGTGATACACATCTCGGTTTTCTGCAATATTTTCTCCGTCCTTAATCATATCCTGGCGGCGAATCTCCTCGATAACTTTTGATGGCACCGTGTATTCCTGCCCGTTAATAATAAACGTCTGAAATTCTTCCGTTTTGCTTTTTGACGCTTCCGGCATTGTAAAAATATTGGAGATATATCGGAAGTTATTTTCTGTTCCGTAATACTCAGCTTCTTTAATAGCATCCCAGTGTTCCATTATCTTTTCCAGAGCATTTGTCGCTTCTTTTTCTGATGGATAACATCCCAGTTCGACAGATACCGCAGATGTGCAATGTTTGGATTCTGTTGCATAATGTCCAACTGGTTTCATTGCTATTACAGCAAAGTCCTCCTGTTTATGACGGATTGTAAAATTGGAATACTTTGCCAGGTTAACATAACCTTTGTTCATTGTTTTGATCATCATAATCTCTTTTCCTCCTTATTTTGAAATATTTTTTGCAAATCTAATATGTATAGATAAGAAATATGATTTTTCAGCAAGAGAAGAATCGAATTCCTTTTTGATTGGAAATATTAACTTTGTTTCTGTGTTCATAATTCACACATATATCCATGTTTCTTTTACACAGGTATATGTGTGAAATTAAAACATAGATATATGCATGATTTAATACCACAGCTATATGTGTGTATGACATACACACATATAGCTATGTTTTTTTTACACAGATATATGTGTGATCTATCTACATTCAATTTATAAAAAAATCCCATCAAGACTTCGAAATTCAAAGCCTTCGACAGGATTTTTCTTGCATTATTTACTTTTTTGTAAAAATGTCATATTGCAATAGCTTCCGATTTTTCTGTATCCGCTTCCTGCTTCTGATAGAAGCTTTCTTTCTGATGATAATATCCCAAAATATAAGTATCACTTAACTTTCCAGTTAATTTAGTTTCTCTTCCATCAATCTTTTCAAAAATTTCTTGAAAGATTTTTTGATACTTGATGTATAAGCCGTTTTTCTTTCGTTTTAATTTATTAAGATATGGTACAATCTTATTTTTAAGTACGATCAATGTAGCGGCAGGACGTTGCACATATTTGTTTTGATATCTTACAGCATTTGGTATACGGGACTTTAACTCTTCTTCTGTATATGTATCAAGTTCAGCCTTTTCGTAAACAGCTAATAACCGTCCCATTAAATAATTAATTTCTGTGTTATCTAAGTCTAAGGTCATTGTGTAAACCTCCTTCCCAGCCTTATCATTTTCATATTTTCGTAAAATTAAGGCGGCGATATAGGTAATATATCTTCTATTTTTCAATGATTTGTATTTTAATGGAGAGGATGCTTTTGTGACCAAAGCATTTTTTAGGGACTCAGATATTGGATGTCCATATAATTTACACCAAAGCAACTCCTCTATTTTTTTAGTGTAAATTCCGGACTCTATTTCAATCCGTTCGTTCCTCTCTGATCCATAAGCATATTTGGAGACCATATATATAGAAGGAATCCATTTTGCTCCAGTAAACGACTCTTTCCATTTTTCTAATTTAGCAACAAAATCATTTCCTGGAGTCTCACTATAATAAGCTAGAGAAAGTCTTCCGGTTGTCATCGCTTTAAAAGCGGCGATTACTATGCAATCGGTGGAGGATAAACTATTATCCTCGGTTGATTCAAAGATGCTCCTATATAAAGTTTCCCTGTCACTTATGATTTCCTCTCCCTCTTTCCTATCTTCAAATGGGGACGGCACGTATCTCCCATTTGGATTCCAATACACAAATATCTCATTTCCTGCGATAATTCCGAAGTTGTTCAAAAGCCATCGGAGCATATTGTGTGATTTCTGAGAAGCTTCATAACCAATCGTTAAAAGATCTTCCGCATTTTTAACAAATGTACCGCGGAAAGTATATTCTGTTTTATCATTAGCAGAGACCAATTTTGCACCAGACTGCAAGGGGAAGATATTTTTGGCATGTAATTCAGTTAAAGGTACATTTTCTCCTGTGAGCATACATAGCCCTGTTTTGGATTCCTTTGCAATAACCATATTGTAATATGCGATATAACAACGGAACATTTCTTTTGATTTCCATGTTTCTATAACCTCTCCGGTCAGCACATCTTTTATTTTCCAACGGACCAAACATTTCTTGTAGGCTGTAGACTGCATTTTCTTCTTACTCATGTCCTCTTCATTTTCTGATTCGAGGACTTCTGCTTTATAAAGGTCATGTATAATACTATTTTTTTCAACATAAGTATGAACGGCATGGGTAAATGCATTTCCATAAGCAGATTCATCCCAATCCATTAACTGTTCCAAATATGATTTTTGTCGTTCTTCATCAAATCCAGACAAATATTCCAGCTGTTCCGCAAAGGGATGCGGAGATGCATGGCTGGTACGGTTTGCAGATTTCAGTGATACAGGTATCAGCGTTCGGTTTTCTTTCTTAGGAACAGCCGCTGCATCAATAAAACAGCCATTGCTGTCAATTGTTATCTCTATCTGTGCGTTTTGCAACGCATGAGATACAGGAGCAAGTGGCTCTCTCATCCCATCTATATATACCCCAGCGTATTTGTCTGCCATAACGTCATATGTTTTGATCAATTTTTGTAATAATCCCACAATGTTTCTCCTTTTGTAATCTTTTTTATCTCTACACTTAGTTTTGATCTCCGTACTTAGAAATGTGCGATATATAAGCACTTCTAGTCTACTTTTTCTTTCTTTTCTTCTGGCATCTCAAAAGTTTTCGGCTGCATTTTACAGATTACTTTTGTCATCACACAATCTTCTGGTTTTATAAATTTGATCACACCGTTATGCATAACCGGACACCACATACGCATAGTTATACAGCCTTGTGTTTCTTTGGAATATGCTTCGTCTGGATAAGTTAAGCCATGATACATCAGCCCAAATGGAATGTCACCATAATTATCAAAGAATCCGATTCCTTCTCCGAATTTACAAGGTTTAACATACCCCTGACATTCACGGGTTCCTAAGAAGATATCCTGTCTGCCGCCTTTTTCGATCATTCTTTTAGAAATCTCTAAATGTTTTTTTTCATTCCAATCGGGTCTGCACTCGGGATGATTTTTATTAAAGATAAAATGAGCCCGTACCTGATAACGACAGTCTCTTAAATAATTATAAAGAGCCATGTCATTTTTATTGCCTTTCATTTTAGGGATGATTTTTCCGGACGCTTCCATTCGGAACGGATTCATGACTCTTACTTCATCAATAATCCAAGTAATTGTCGGTTTCCAATATATGGATTTCAAAATGCCTTTCAAGGCTTCATAAGTAGGAATAGCCATACTGCTTTTTTCTCCACCTGTTTTAAATTCAGGAAATGTAAATAAGGCTTTTCTTCCAGTAACTTCAAATTCTACGTTGTTCATCTTTTCTTCCTCCGTTTTTTAATCCCCGTACCCATGAAGGGTATGATTCTGGTTTGATAGGTTTGTCACCTTCATATGGCTCTGCTTTAATCCCCGTACCTGTGAAAGGTACGATAACAAGGCATTTGCATATAGATTTTGACTTGTTTTAATCCCCAGCCGGTATCTCGCGAAGGCTGATTGCCGAGCAAAACCCGGCGGTGCTTACTTCTTGTCAGTAGGGGATACCGTTTTCTCTCCGCCCACTACTGACGCTAGGTTAACTATACAATTCATCTCGCTACCTACATTTCATTTAGAGGTTAGGAGAATCCTTGTTTTTCTTATAAAACTACCCTCCTTCCTAAAACAGATATTTCATATATATCATTTTTTAGAAGAGAAATATTTTTATAAGAAAAATTTAGTTATTGAAAAATTTTAATCCCCGTACCCGTGAAGGGTACGATGGGAATCAGGTGTCTATGATATAGAGCAGATAAATGCTTTAATCCCCGTACCCATAAAGGGTACGATTGATGACAGGTGAAGCAATCGCCAGAGACAATGAATTTTAATCCCCGTACCCGTGAAGGGTACGATACAATCGACAGAGGCGTTAATGTCAGCATTTACCATTTTAATCCCCGTACCCATGAAGGGTACGATCCCCGTTTACACTCTTTTCTAAATATTTTCTCATATTTTAATCCCCGCGCCCATGAAGGGTACGATTATAGAGAAGGTTGATATCCCCGATAGTCAAAAAGCTTTAATCCCCGTATCCACAAAGGGTACGATAAAGCTCACCAAAAAAGGAAAAATAAATTATCCGCTTTAATCCCCATACCCACGAAGGGTACGATGCCCGGAAGCTTTAAAAGAGTTTTTAATTACAAATGCTTTAATCTCCGTACCCGCGAAGGGTACGATAATATCATTTTTGCCAGTAGTAGTTATGTGGAGCATTTTAATCCCCGTACCCGTGAAGGGTACGATCGATATCGGCTGGCAGGTCCTCCACAGATGTACAGCTTTAATCCCCGTACCCATAAAAAGTACGATCAACCCATATCGGGTACAGACAGACTTATGTATGCTTTAATCCCCGTACCCATGAAGGGTACGATATTTCTATTTACCTCCTTACCCTGCTTTCTTCTCGCTTTAATCCCCGTACCCATGAAGGGTACGATCATGATTTTTTTACAAATGAAAAGCTACCCTTTAATAGCTTTAATCCCCGTACCCGTGAAGGGTACGATAATACGTCTAATTTAAAATACTACCGATTTTAATCCCCGTACCCACGGAGGGTACGATAATTTACCAATACTATTATATGTTGGTGATTTATTGTTTTAATCCCCGTACCCACGGAGGGTACGATGGCGAAATTATATAAAATAAATAACAATTCCACTGTTTTATTTAGATAATTTAGACACAGCATAAGTTGTTTTGCCTTTATCTATTTTTATTTTTAGAAAAACAAAGGCAATATTTCTTGTATTTCTAGTGCGAACCTCTAAGAGTTTTTACGTTACTTAGGATTCGCACTCAATGGTAACCATACAGTTTTTATTTTCCATATCTTATTTGGCAGTAGGAATACTATTATCTCCGCCTGTCAGTGAGATTTTTTGTCTTAGCAAACGCCCTTTACATCTTCGTAATCCAGTCCATATAACTCATCTACAGAGATATCATAATCATGGACACTTCTTGGGATTGTACAACTATCTTTTAAGCGTACTTTAACGCTGCGGTGAACCTGTGCAGAAGAATACTGCCCGTCCTTACAGTTATGTTTAAACCAGTATAATTTAATAACTTCCATAGAGCCTTCTGGTCTTGCAGCAGAAGCATCGTTAACAAACATCGTTGCGATTGCTTTTTTGACAACTTCTGCATCTTCTTCTGTAAAGCCAGTCTTTTCTGCCAGCTGTACGTTGATGGCTCCTTTTACGATGTATAATCCGAATTTAACGAAATGTTTTGTACCCATTCGGTCAGAAGACATATGAGAATCATTTTTAGGAGGTAAACCATTTACTGATTTCGTGATCCCAAAACTGTCGATTATTACTGGGTCTACACTATAGGCTTCATGTGTCGTAACCGGACCACGAATCCCAAATGAGGTATTTCCCTTCTGTAACGCAAACACCTGACCAAAAGCCCTGACATCCAGCCACTTTTTACAGGCTTCCTCTTTGCACTTTTCTATATTATTTGGTTCTGTAAATAAAGCCTTTGCGCGGTCACTTAAACAAACACAGCCATCTGTTGTACGGTCTTCAGACTGAATAAAAATGTTATGCCCCATATCCTGCATACGGTTTCGAATTTTACGATGGATACATCCGCTGCTTATCTCGCCATACATTTCATCGTCTACACGCGGCATATTCTCGGCATTTGGATCTCCGTTTGGATTAGCTCCGTTTACCGCCACCAATGCAACAAAATCAATCTTGTTTTTTAAAATACTCATCTTTTTTCTCCTTTTTGTTGATATATTTATTTTTTATAGCGGCAGTTTATTGCGGATGCATTTTGCATCGGTTTACCTGCCTGCACTACTAATATGCCAAAAAAAATCTTAATGGAACTTTTGTAAGAAAAATTTTTGAGAAAAAATCAGAACAGAATGTATTTTTTGTCTATAGAAAAAAGAATCGGATTCGATAAAAATAGATATAAAACATACTTTAAAATTCTAAATAATTATATATAACGGCATGCTACATCTGTAATGAAAAAGAAACCCGTTTCTGGACTTCTCATTTTAGTAATTTTTGCATATCTTGTTTTAATCCCCATCCGGTATCCTCGCGAAAGCTGATTGCCGAGCAAAACCCGGCGGTGCTTACTTCTTGTCAGTAGGGGATACCGTTTTCTCTCCGCCACCACTGACGTTACGAATTCTACAATTCATCCCACAGCCTAAAGAGTGGGAAATTCTTGCTTTTTTATAAAGCATGTCTTCCTTTCCTATATAGTATGATAGACTGGCATTTTCCTTTTATCTTTATCTATCTCCCGCTCCCACAGTATGTTTCTGCAGGAGCAAGAAAACAGATACAAAAGATTAGAAATTATGCCGCGATTTTAGCTCGCATTAATAGTATGATAGAATTGAAAAAAAATAGTAGAATAACGGAAAAGACATGGAAAATGGACACAAAAAAACAGCCTGGAATTTCATTTCCAGACTGTTCAGACTGTAGACAAAGCCCCGCAAAAGCAGGTTTTTTGCTATTACTAAGACCGTTTTTTTTGATATAATAAATATCAGAAAGGCGGTATTTTTTATGATGACGAGAAATGCGGATAAAAAGAGAGAACAAATGCTTATGTTGCGTATGGATGATATGTTCACTAATTAATGTAAATACGAAAGCAACGAAAGCATATTCAAATTTACAAAAATACTATTCAAATTTATTAAAATTAATATAAAATTTACTAAAATTAATATAAAATAAGATAATAAATCTTTTCGCATTTAAACCTCCTAATTCGATTTATGATTTCCTTTTGACTATGTGTGCTGCCTATAATGGTATTGATTTCATTTTCCGAGAACAAATGTATCATTTTCTTATTTTGCTCTTCTGTGAACGGATTTATTTTTCGCTTAATAGAAAATCGGCTGATGAATGCATCATCGAGGATATCTAATCGGTTTGTTGCCGCCAGCACAATGATATTATTCGGTAATTTATCAAACTCCTGCATTAATGTTATCGTTATTCTTCTAATCTCACCATCCGTACCACCTCCGTTTCCATTTTTCCTGTTACAACTGATTTTTTAAACATATAAATTACAATGTCCACAACAAAATCACTCCTTTTCTTTTAATTGGAACGCCTTTTTTCTAATAATACATACACCGGAACAATATCTTCATCTTCCCATGTTATGTTCTTTTCACAAACATAACAATCCTCTATAGAGAATAGTTTTAATCTATCTTTATCCATCTTGATTAGACTTCCACATTCTGGACAGCGAGCAATATAAACCTTTTCTAACAATCCCTTTTCTTTACATTTTGCTATTATTTTTTCAGCATCTTCTACCGAGATTTTCATCTTGGAAGCGGTCTTTTTAACTGTGATATATGGCATATCCGGAGCATATACTTGTAAAAATTTCTGTAAATTACAGGAATCATCTTTTTCTTTGGATTCACTTTTACTCTCTTTCATACAAGCCTGATGTTGCAATACTGCATCAATCTCAACTTCTGCCATACTCCCAGGTTTTAAGTTATGAAACATCGAACTTTCTTTCCCCTTTTCGGGTCCTTGTTCCACTACTTTTACAATACGAACAGTTCCATTTAACTCATGATAAATTCTAATTTTCATTTATTTCTCCTTTCTCCTAATTCATCTCACATAGATGTAAATAGGCTTTGCTAAAGTTTTGTAATGGTCTGCAGAAATTACACATTCTACTATGTATGTTTCCTTTTCTGTGGATTTTATTGTTACTTTACCATCGGAAGAAACAGAAATTTTTTCTTCAGTGCTATTACTTGCAATTGTTCCAGTTGCTGGATCTATAGAAATTGCTTTAGAGTTCTCTTTAGATATACGAAATTTACACTTTAAAGTTGGAAGCGATTCATCTGACATTTCGAGTACTTTTGGCGTATCGAGTTGCTTTACACATTTTCCATCTTTAAAATCATGCTTAGAAATAATGATAGATGGTGCCTCTGTTGTTTTTATTTCACCATCATAAACATAAATTTTGACCTTCATTGTACCACGATACTTCCCTTTCCCTTTCAATTCTATAATTCCACCTGTTTTTGATTTTTCTTTAGATGTGTTGTCTGCAAATTCATAATCTTTTTCTGCAAATAACCTTTTAACACCTATTATGTTTGGCCGAATTACTCCAATCATTTCTGGAAGATTTGGCTTACCAGTGTAGTCAAACATAATTGAATAGTATGGCTTCTTATCTAAAACACGAAATTTATCTAAATTGTTACCATTTAAATGTTGTAGAAATAGTATAAATATTAAAATTACTAATACACCCAACCATATTTTATTTTTTAAGCTTTTCATAATGTGTTCTCCTTGATTGTTTTAATAACTGAGAGTATTTTTACGAAGGCTACTAAATCTTTTCTGCCAAAAGCTGTATTGCCCCTCCTTTTTTGCTCTGCATTTCTTTATTCGCAAAGCATTGATTCGTGATAAATTCTAATTTTCATCTTTTTCCGCTTTCTTTCGTAATGGTGATTGCTCCTTTTTTTCTTTAATAGTGAGGAAAAACAGAAATACACAACACAATATAACTGCGATACCCCCGATTATTAGCAATACACTTGTGACTGGATAGAAGTGGTTTGTGTAAAAAACAAGTCCTCTTCCAACTATAATACAGCCGCCTATAAAACAAAGTGTTGGCACGATGTAATTTACGAAAAAATTTACATTTGTTCTATTTCCATATTTCTTCATCAAAAATTTAGGCGAAGGATATCCCGGGTTCTTAAGCCGGGGAGGAATTCGCCACCGTCTTCAGACGGTCCTCCTTTCTATAAGATAATTCTTTCTTGTATCAGCAAAAGTAAGTTTCTTCACGCTGATACTGCCTTTGTTTACTTTTTCTCCGGATAATGTCCGGATGTCAAAAAATCCACTCTTACGTCTTCCGAAAATGAAATATTCCCTGCCTTGGTATCTGACTTTATCAAATAACCGGTAACCTTTTACAAGGTACTCTGCCTGATTGGACTTTCGTATACCGCCTTTCAGGATCGTCTATTTATGTATCTGCCGGTTATGGCAGCGGACTTTTTTCTGATAATAGTAAGTCCCATCCGAGACGGCATCTGGATTCCCGCTGATACATCTTGCATCAATATAATGTTCTTTCGGTAAGCCATGTTCGATACGGGTATTCTTTGTCAGATACCCATAAGTCATCGATACCGGAATATCTGGCTCATATTGTTCTTTCAGTGTGTTGTAGAATGTCCAGCGCATGATACCCATAAATGCAGCATCTTTAAATTGCATGCCATGCTTGATATTCTTTGGCAGTATAACAGTGCCATTATGATACCCTTTATGGCAGGTCTCGCATAATGTGATCAGATTATTCGGGGCATTGCCTCCTGTCTTACGGCTTTCAATATGGTGGACGTTTAATATCTTGTCTTTGAATCTTCCCTTACAACACTGACAGATGTGTCCGTCCCGGAATAATACATACTCCCGGATATTCCAAAAGTCCATCTGCTCTCCCTGCTGATATTCAATCCCTTGAATCTCTGGGTCCTTAATCTTCTGGATATCAAAGGAAGCCGTTTCCACAATAAGTTAAATCCTAGCGGTATTTCTATGAAGTCCAACATTAATGGAGCTATCCATCAAATTTTTTCTGCCAAAAGTTGTATTGTTTTACTCATGATTTCTCTCTGATCATGAGTTCCTTTTACGATACGGTTTATTTCCGTTTCATCAAATTCATATCCAATATCACTAAGAAACATCTGTATCATTTTCTGATTTTCTTCTGTTGTAAATGGTTTCATCTCCTGTTTAGTCGAAAATCGACTTACAAATGCCGAGTCGAGCAGATCATATCGGTTTGTAGCGGCCAGAACAATCACGTCATTCGGTATCTTATCAAATTCCTGCATCAAAGTAACTGTAATCCTACTCATTTCCCCATCTGAACCTTTACCTGATGTAGATTTTCTATCACAGCTAATTGTATCCACTTCATCTAACATAAAAATGCATGGATTAGAAGACGCATAAGCAAACGCTTTTGCGATATTTTTCGCTGTAGACCCCATATAACTGTCTATGATTCTGGAAAAATTTAGGTAGCAAAACGGGAGGGCTTTTTTGAAAGCAATATATCTTGCAAACATAGTCTTTCCGGTTCCTGGAGGACCGTATAACAAAGTCGCATTTTTATATGGTATTTGCAGCTCCATTAATTTTTGACTTACTTCTGCCATTCGGAAGATTTTACTTGCTAACTCCATTTGCTGTTCTGATACATAATATCTTGATTCTTTAAATGACATCGAAACATCTTCGCATTGCAAAAGCCCTTTTAATTCTGCCGGAAGCTCATAAAAGAAGCCATGTTCCGATGTTAAAATTGATTTATAACGGGCTACAAAGTTTTTGTTTTTCTGCGTGGTGTCTTCATTAAGGGCACCTAAAGCTCCCTGTCTAGCTTTAAGCATATTGTTTGTGGCGATTCCCCGTATCATCTCTTTTTGTATTTCTGTTAGTCCCATATGAAGTTCTCCTTTCTCCTACTCAAAATATCCTAGTAGTTGTCCTCTACTTGCTGCAATATTTATAGCTACATGAAAATGATTGGCAACTTCTTTTATATTTACCCGATTGCCTTTTGTATATCGGTTCAATATTTCTCCATACTCTTCTTCTGGCATCAAAAAGGCTTTTGCAAATTCATTCGCTTGATAGTTCGTCTCTGCATCATTATTTCTATAAAACCCCTTCATTTGATTATTCCATTTATCATCGTTTATCCTGAAGCCCATATGCAAAAACAAATGTCCTAATTCATGTGCTATCATGAAATTTCTTCTTTCTATAGTCCAAGATATTTGCACTGGCGGAAGAAAGATTTCAAATGACTCTTTACCGGATTTTCTAATCCAAATATCGGAAAGATCATCTATTGCTGTTTTTTCAACAATTATCCCTCCCATACTGACAACGATACTCTCAATATCAGATATCGGTCCGATTATCTTATATTCTTTTCTGACATATTCTGTAATTTTATCTATCATTATTCTTGTTTTTACATCCATTTTTACCACTCTTTTATCATTCGATTTCCAGATACTTTATGCTCTTCTTTTCCACATATATTGCATTTTCTCACCTGTATCGTTCGCTTAAGCTTCTTATCAGTGAGGAATACCGACTGAATTCTCCGCCACCACTGTCGCTTGATTAATTTTATTATTTTGTTGTCTATGGCTTCCTCCTTTCCATAAAAATAATAAGAATCAAAAATTTTCTTCTATAGAAAGTATGATATATTAATTAATACGACCCGTTTTTCTGTGGAAAAAATTTTTAGAAAGCATTCAGACACAGACAACGGAACGATGAAATAAACTTTTAGAAATTTTTCGAATTTTGTTTTGGGTTTATATCTTTTTTGATATTTCATAAAATCTCCTTTCGCTCATACTTAGCTCTTTCATTTTTGTATCAAATTACTCCAATTGCTCGGCAATAGGCGTAAAAAGTACGAATAGAAGGGTTACCATTTTCGATTTTAGAAACAACTTGCTGTGTTGTCCCCATTTTTTCAGCAACGTCTTTTTGAGAAAGATGTTTTTTTCTTCGGATTCTTCGCAAATTATACAAAATTTCCGTGATGTCTTTTTCAATAGTATCCATATTTTTCCTTTCTATATTTTTGGTGCTGCTCGTTGATTTAAGATTCTTCTTCCTTAATCGGTGTATCTGTGAGCCATAAGCGTCCCGGACCTATTATCTTTTCTTCATATCTTTTTCTTATACCCAGCATCTGGTAAAGTGTCTGAAGAAACTTTCCCTCACAGATTAAGGACGATGAAGCTGCTGCAAGTTTTCTGTTATCTATGATCATAGATTCTCCTACCGCTAACTCGTAGGCAGCAATGGAGCTTTTTGTCTGAAGCAAGATTATGTTCGAACTTTCTGTTAACATACAATAAAGCTTTTCGTGTACAGCAATAAATTCGCCTGCCCGTATTTTTATAGCGTAAAATGTGCCATCAAAACTAGAAGGAAATGTTACTAAACCGCTACCTATCTTTTGCATCTCAATATCGTCTGGAATTCGCTGTACCTTTTTTGCATTTTCCAAACACTCTGCAAATGAGTTGATGTCTTTTTTTTGTTGTCTATATCTCTTTACTTCGTATATTATGGTGTAGACATACCAGATGGCTAATGCGATATAAAGTCCTGCTACTAATTGTTGTAACTGTTTATTTCCATAAAATATCGTTAATATTCCTAATAAAATAAATGCTATGTCATCCATCTTTTCCCATTTGATTTCCATTTTCTTTTTCCCCTTACTTTTTTAATACTATTCGTTCTTTCTCAACGGCAATTAATGCAGTATGTAGATTTTGTAATGCCTGATCGCTAATTCCGTCAAATGTAGACCAACTCATATCGTGTAAACTTTTTTCGATAGCTTTGATAAGATATCTTCTTTCTAAAACTTTTTTGGCATCTTCTTTTGATAAATACAATTCGCTTCGAGTGTAGGAAAATGAATCATCTACTTCTTCAAAATTATTTTCCATGTCAAAACGAATCTCCCATCCATGACTATCTTCTACTGTGATATATTTACGACCGACTTTTACGACCGTACATTCTTCTGTTGCAGCATCAATATCCATCGTTTTACGAAAGTCTACGTTTTTCAAAGAAAGTAAAATTGCTTTCTGTCCTTTCTTAAAATCTTTCTTTTCCATATTTATAGTTTCCTTTCTCATGTTCCGTCTTTGTGATTCTTGTTTTAATCACCTTTTTATTCCGGTGCGAAATGCTGTTCCATAAAATCTGCGATTGTGAGATATTCTTTCTGAATTTTCCCATCGAATGTTTTCTTTGTCCATTCTCTAAATCCTTCAAGATTTCCATTAAAATCTCCACAATAAACCATCACTTTTTCATCTTTTGTTCTATAAAATGTTGCAAATTTAAATTTCGTTCTAAAACCTTGCACCGCTGCATAATCTTCATCACTGCAAATTCTTGCATCTTGAGAAATATTTACAACTCCCTGTATCTGTGCATCTCCCAAAGACGCATTCTGATGTTAATTCATATTTTTTCATTGCTTCTCCTTCCTTTTTAGTTCGTAATACACGAAATAATCTTCCTCCCTTTAGTACATTATATAAGATGTATAAAAAATGGAATTTTTGTAAGAAAAAAAGCCTCATTTCTGAGACTTTTTTTCTTAAATATTATGGTTTTACGAAAGAGTGATAATTCGATTGTGAATCTGATTAAGAAATCATTGTTTTATCATTTTTCTGTTTCCACAAGCACAATGTACTTAAGTTCATCGCATTCAAAATCCCATTCACCATCGTATGTGTCATCCGGATCAGTACGTGTAAGTTCATATCCATCATGGAATAACACACCTTCTGTGTATGGAGATTCTTCTTCAGAAATTACCAACTTAATATCTGCTTCAATTCCATTTGTTTTAATCCCCAGCCGGTATTGACGGAGACTGAATGCCGGTGTTTCCTCCCGGCGGTGCTTACCTCTTGTCAGTAGGGGATACCGTTTTCTCTCCGCCCACTACTGACGCTATGTGGACTCTACAATTCATCTCGCTACCTACATTTCATTTAGAGGTTAGGAGAATCCTTGTTTTTCTTATAAAACTACCCTCCTTCCTAAAACAGATATTTCATATATATCATTTTTTAGAAGAGAAATATTTTTATAAGAAAAATTTAGTTGTTATACTTTCCTTTTTCTTATATAATCCCTTCTTCCTTAATTGATTCGAGATATTGACATGAAATATTTTCCCTCCTTTTCGTCAATAAATTATCTCAAAAATAGAATGTCAGACTGTGGAACGTGATACACCGGCGGGCAACTGAAGTTGACCGCGGCTTCTTTACTAATCCATCTTTTCCTATTTGATTTCCATTTTCTTTTTCTCCTCTCTTTTGTCTCTGTCTGCTCTATTGTATTAAGATGCACTTTTCGTTTTTATGTCTAAAATCTCCATTCCTTTTTTATACATTATATAAGATGTATAAAAAATGGAATTTTTGTAAGAAAAAAAGCCTCATTTCTGAGACTTTTTTCTTATAAATATTATGTTTTTACTAAAGAGTAATAATTCGATTGCGAATCTGATTAAGAAATCATTGTTTTATCATTTTTCTGTTTCCACAAACACAATGTACTTTAATCCATTGAATTCAAAATTCCATTTGAAAACTTGGCAGTATGAATAATTGTTTCGTCTCGCTTGTATCCATATTTTTGATAGATTTCATCTCCCGGAAGATTAAGCAAATTGTTGATAAAGCCCATCTCTTCACGAGATATTTTAATTGTTTGTACCATATGTTATTCCTCCATTCTTATGAAACTCTTGTTTTCATTTCTTTTGTAATGGAGTATTACATTTTCTCATCTGAAACAATCTCCGTAATTTGATCTTTTTTCCGATCATAATAATAAACGGAATCAGATAATACATCCCCTATTGATACAACTGTGGTATTGGCATCATGAACTATAGACAATAATTTCGTAGGGTCGTTTATTCTATCTGCTGGAACCATGATTACTTCATGGATGCTAGAAGGTAAGATATACATATCTGCTCCCTTTTTGTTTGCAAAATCTTTCAATATATCTCCATATAATAAAGCAGAGGCTCCATTAAGTTCCTGTTTATTTGTCAAGATATACATTGGGATAGTGCTTGGATATAAGATAAAAGATACCATCCCTGCTAACATCTCCTCCATATCAATAATTTGGGCTGGAAATAAACGAGGCGTGTTCTGTCGTGCTGCTAAGACTAAATCATTGACAGAAACACCCCACTCTTTGACTTGCTTATTTGTGATCAATGACGTAGAAACGCCAACATCATCAATACGAGCCACCCAGCGAAATGTTACCGCAAGATCATATAATCTTATATGTGGGCAATCCTCTAATATCTCCTTGTTTTTTTCATAATTTACAAGGCGATAAATAACTCTTCCACGGATATTTTCAAATTCCTGCAAGTTTGGTATTTTGACGGCAGCCATCTGAACCTTTTTATCATAATCAGCCCTTATATTTCTTATGATATTTTCCAACAGCTCACCGTTTTGATAGTGTATGTAATAATCATCCAGATAAAGTAATGGACTAACATCATGTTCATCTTCTCGGATAGACAAGCCAGCTTTAGAAACACCATTGTTCTTTTTAACAACGGATATTTCTACCTGACTTGTCTCTTTCCAATCTTTAGATGTAATGTTTTCCTTAACCCATGCCTTAAACTCTTCAAAATTCATCATAATTTTTTCCTCCTGTTTTTGAAAATTTTTACGTCTCTAATATGCATGGATTATAAAATATAGATTATTACAAAGAAAAAAAGCCTCATTTCTGAGACTTTTTTTTACATTGTTTTATTCTTTGTATTAATATTAATTAATAGTAGCTGGATCAAGCTCATCACCAGAATAAGCTTTTGTGATATCAGGAGCAAAATCATACAGTACATTTGTCTTGCTCATTGTTTTAATCCCCAGCCGGTATCTTGCGAAGGCTGATTGCCGAGCAAAACCCGGCGGTGCTTACTTCTTGTCAGTAGGGGATACCGTTTTCTCTCCGCCCACTACTGACGCTAGGTTAACTATACAATTCATCTCGCTACCTACATTTCATTTAGAGGTTAGGAGAATCCTTGTTTTTCTTATAAAACTACCCTCCTTCCTAAAACAGATATTTCATATATATCATTTTTTAGAAGAGGAGCGTTTTTATAAGAAAAATTTAGTTGTTGAAAAATGGAAAATACATACCCTATCTCTCTATTCTTGCATTCCATAATTTATCTATGTCTTGATAATTAGTGCCGATTTTTTTTGAAAAGTATGCATAAAACCTTAATTCATACGGAACCATTTCTTCTAATTTATTCTCTATCAACATCAATGTTCTTGCTTTTAAACATTTCATCACATCTTTTTGCAATGTAACAATATTTATACGCTCCAACCATTTTTTACATTCTCTATAATATTGAAAGCTATTAACCTCTGGTAACTTATGAAAATGTTTCAATATAATAGATTCAAATTCCGCTTTACGTAACACTTGGAACATTGCTTCATATGACAGATTATCTCTATTATAAAAAGCTTTTTTTCTACAAATCAGTCTTCCACTTGCAGTTAGTTCATATATTCCAACTTTTTGATCTTTTAAAAATTCTTTTACATGTGGTAATTGTTTATTTCCAACCACAACATAAATATAACTAAATACTTTATAATAATCTTTTAGCTGATTCTCTAATCGAATTAGATTATCTAAATCTGTTTTTATTTCGTATACTACTCCACGATCATTAATCATAATAAAATCTGCTTTTGAATTACCAATAGGCAATTCAGTAAGTGCAGCTGTATTATACAAATCATGTTTTTTTATAAGCAACTGGTTAAGTATTGTATTTTTATAATAATACTCATTTCTATATTCATAATTCATGAAATGATATATTTCGCTTATTGCTTCACCAATCGTTGCATCATCCGTTTTTACATATCTCCTTACGTACTCAAAAAAAGAGTCGGGAATACTATCTTCGCTTATCATTCTATCCAAATACGGTACTGTAAAAATTTTGTTAACCATATATGTATCAAATTTTTTCATAGTATCCCCCTTTCAAATGTTTTCTAAATTATAACACATTAACTATCCTTACTCAATCATAAGCATTGGTTATCTGTCTTGACTGCTTATGCAGAAAGTCTTTTCGTTGATTGGCAACCTTAAGCCTCTGTTTATTGCGATTGTTTTAACCTTTCTGCATTTTGGAAAGCTTATGTTGTTCTCTCGTTCATCATTGGGATACATTCTGAATTTATATGCTCTGTTTGCCACCATGCCACTTCCTTTTCCGCAAAAAACTGCCTGCGATACTTGACCACAAGCACACGATGCGTAAAAGGATAAAAAACGCCCGAACCGGACGTTTTTTATAAATAAGTTTTTGGTCACAAACTCCTGCTAAACAGAAAAACAAAGCCATCTTTGTATGTGATCCGAAAATGGTAATTTCTTTCCAGCCAATCATTAAATCCATCATCGAAATAACTTTTTTCCTGCGATATTTCTGGATGAATATTTTGCAACAACTCTGCAAAACACCCAGTTAATCCGAAATTGGACTCAGCGATAACAACTGGAGTACCATAGCTTACCGAAGATGGCACAGCCATAAATTGAACTTTGTTTATATTCGGATTTGTACTTACACATTTTTGAGCAACAATAGCTGCTTCATCACAAGATCCGTTCATAAACATATTGTAAAACTGATTGGCATTCTTTTTTCTTTCTTTTTTCGTTATACGCATATATTTGCTCCTTTACACATCTTCTCTTCCACAGATAGTATACAGTTCGGCATCCAAGATGACCTCATTGCAATCCTCGCATTTCAAACTGATATTTTCCGGATCATCCCAATCTCCATAAGAAGCAATACTTATATGATGTCCTCTGTGTTTTTTCAATTTGTCCCACAGTAAAGTATCACACCTGTTTCTTCTTTCATTTGTTCCCATTTTTATCCTCCTTGTTTTTGAATTTTTTTACAATCTTAATATGGATGCATTTTCAATATTAGATTTCATACAAGAAAAAGACTGCCATAAGCAGCCTTTTCTTTGGTTGGCAAGAGATATACTATTTTTCTAATAATTGAAGATTGTATTTTCCCAAAAGTTCTTTAATCTCTTCACAGCATTTTGGTCCTAAGTTCCGGACTTTCTTTAAATCGCTTTCCGTCAGTTGTGTTAACTGCCCCAATGTGTTGATCCCACTTCTGCGTAATGCATTAAATGTCCTTGTACTGATCTCTGTTTCTGTTAGTGGAAATCTCATACAGCACACAAATTCTTTTCTTGTGATTGGTGGCTTAACATCAAGGATCTTTTCCATCCCTGTAATAGAGAAACCAGGGCATATATCCTGCATTTCTTTGATTTTATTCTCATCTGCACTTAGATAATCATAAACAGATGTGATATGCAGGTCATGGAAAGAAGCGATCCATTCATCTGGGATCTCTGGGATATCTTCAAGATAAAACAATTTTTCAAACTGTTCTTTTAACTCCGGTGTAGTTTTAGCCAGTTCGATATTATGCAGCATCCTTTTACATTCTGTGGAAGCATTAATGTACTCGCTCTCTATTGTCAGATAAATCCTTTCCGTCGTTTTATACGTTTGTAACGCTTTTGTATACTTTTGATAATTTGGAAATAATCTTCTGCTACAGGATGGATGACGGAGTTTTCTCAAAGATTTGTTGATGATCTGCCGTACCCATTCTTTTTGTGTTCCTATACGTTCACTGATTTTTTGGTATGTCATCGGTTCCTCATCAAAACCATACCGCAAAGACATCACATAAAATTGTTTTTCCGTAAGGGTTTCTTTCATGACATGTATAAAATCTTCGGGATCCTCGATCTCGATGATCAACAGTTTGTTTTTATCTGTGATATTAAACATATCTTTTGCTACCCGGTCAAGCGGTGTTTCCATATCCTTTAGATACGCTAGGATATCATCCTCTGTTAAGATATTTTTCTTTTTTACATAGTTTGTAAAATTTCCTATTGTTTCATTTCGAAATTCCTGTGGTGTAATGCCAAGTTTTCTCGCTGCTTCTGTCTGGGTCATTGTATCATCTAATATCTTCCCAAGAATAGCAGACAGTGTTTCTAATTCCTTTTTTGCTTTTTCTATCTTTTCCTTATTTGTAGTTTTTCTTCCTGCCATTTTTAATCCTCCTTAATTTTGAAAACATGTTTGTTTTCTTAATATGAAGGAATATTTATAATCTCCTTTTCGATCATTTTCTCAACGAAAGAATCGTATTTCATGCAATTGTTTTAATCCCCAGCCGGTATCCTCGCGAAGGCTGATTGCCGAGCAAAACCCGGCGGTGCTTACCTCTTGGCAGTAGGAGATACCGATATCTCCGCTCGCTACTGCCGCTATGTGAACTCTACAATTCATCTCACTACCCTTGTTTTTCTTATAAAGCTGCCCTCCTTCCTAAAACAGATATTTCATATATCATTTTATCTTTATCATTAGGTGGAACTTTTGTGTCCATAAATGCACAGATATAGCAATGCTTTTTTATCACTGCTATATCTGTGCTTTTTTTTATATAAAAAAAGCCCCTATTACGGGGCTTTTTGCATCATGACCAATGTTATACCGTTTCATCCAGTTTTTTGATTTTTCCATCATTATCTACATAATATTCTTTCTCCAGATCCATTTCAAACAAATATATGACTTTTTCAGGTACAGACAATTTATCTGCTGCTTTAGAAAAAATAGCTTCAGTATGCTTCATATTCTCTGTTGCCTTAGAAAATTCATATATTCTGTCATCATCTAATTCGCTTCGTGAAAAATATGGACTTTTATCTTTTAATGTGCTTTGATATAATATCTCCTGGCAAGAAGGACAGTACCCCATTTTAACGAACTCTCTCCCAAATTTATCTAAACTTGGCAACACATCTTGTATTAATCCGCCACAACAAGTATACTTCGTACATTGTTCCATCTGTTCTTTTGTTAAGCGTAGATACGTTTCCTGCCTGCACATTGGACATTCTTTGTAGATAACTTTCACAAATTTTTTTTCTTTCATTGTGTTCATTTATTTTTCCTCCATGTTTGAAAATTTTATATCTCTAATATGTAGGATTATGATTTTTTTTGTTCAAAAAAACCGCCCCAATGGGACGGTTTCTTGCTGAAAACAAAATTTTTAGGATGGATTCGCCATTGCGAGAGAACCTCCTTCCATAGATATTTTGATCGCATCTGCTTTCTCTGATTGTCTAATACAATCCGTATCTGTAACTTCTTGAGGCAACACATCATAATAACAATAGCTGTTATCATATGTGTAATGCAAACTAATTCGTCCGCGATCTTCCTCTTTTTCAAATGTAATTCCTATTTCACAGGTTTCGTCATTAGCTTCAATGGATGCTATTTCTGCTTCATTACAAGCATATTTTTTAGCGGTGTCCCATGCTTCTTTAAAACTGTTAAACTCCTGATAAGGTTCTTCATCGCCCCAGGAATAAGAGATCTTTAATAACCATTTCATATTTTTTCTCCTTCTAATGCAGATAAATGATGTTTCCGATGTAATATTTTGCATCAGGGATGGCTGTCCGGATAAACTGATCAAATGGTATCATGGAATCTTCATAAGCCATATCGCCCCAGTTATTCTGGATAGTATCTCTTAAAGTAAAAAGATCACTGTTGGAAAACTCATCCAGATCCATATCGGCAACCATTTTTTTTACCTTTGCAAAACGATCCCGGAAATAATTTTCTTTGCACTCTTTTGTAAAAATGATATAAGGGATGTCATCTTCTTTTCCAACAACAGCTCCCAGTTCCTGCATTTCTTCTAAAAGAATACATACTGCGCCTTCTTTATTTTTTTCTGTTTTCACAAACTCTGCAATATCTGGAAGATGCTCATATAATTCTTCTTCCTGTAATTGATTTAAAAAATCTTTTTCTCTCTGTAATTCGTACATCGTGCCTCTTGCCATGGTATTTCTCCTTTATGTTAGATGATATCAAAGTCATATAACTTTGACATTTTTTCATAATTTATAACTTTGATAATGTTATCTGTCAGAGTAAATGAATACTCTACCCAGTCATTCTTTCCAAGCTTTAACTCAAATGCATGTTCACCCAATAAAGCTTCTTTTGCCTCTTCATTATCAACTCCGATAATAAGGTCTTTTCCATCAGAATCTTCTAATGGAAGAAGTCCTAAAGCGATTGCTGTTCTGGAAAGAATAAAGAAATCATTAGAACGATATCTGTGTTCCTCGAAAAAATCTTTTTCACTACCAGGCTCTATTCTTGAAAAAATCGTATTAAAAGCAAGACTTCCTACCATATATTCACCAGTTTTATCACGATAGAGAATATCCGTATCTTTTGCTTCTAATAAAGAGTTGTCTGTAAGAATTTTTTTAGTATATGCTAGAAGTTGAAAAACTTTATTTGGAGCAGCACATTTTATGACACTGCATCCTATGTCAAGTAACAAAAACCATTTTTGAAGTTCTTTGGCAAGCTGTGTAATTACTTTTAACACTTCTTGCTCATTTTTGCAGTGGAATTCAACCGAATATCCACTTCTTCCGGTGAAAATTTCATACATGAAATCACCACCAAATGGATGTCCGCATTCTACTCCGAAAGTCAATTTGTTCACGATGTTGGAATCTATCGCTTCTTTGCCCTTTTTTATTGGAGTAAATCTAAAATAGTCAAATAACGGGGAATAAACAGGACAATTATTCTTAAAATCTACTTTAAAATTATCTAGAATGTAATCATCTTTTATATTTTTTATAATGTTTCCCATCGCTTTTAACCTTCCGGGTAGCTCTTCTTCCGCACAATGCCAATCAATCCATCCCGCTACACATTGAGTTTTAATATCTTTACTATCAAACTCTCCATTATTGAATTTCTCAATCCATTCTCTTACTGTAATACTCATATTTATCCTCCATTTTTAATGAATCTATTGATTCAATATAAAAATTATTGCTTTATTCGGCTGTTTTAATCCCCAGCCTCATTACGGAGGCTGAATGCCGGGACTTTTCCGGCGATGCTTAACCTCTTAATAGTAGACAATACTGATATCTCCGTTCGCTACTGCTGCTAAGTTACTCCATATTATAAGAAAAAATTAGTTGTTAAAACAGCCTCGTAGTATGCCAGTTCAGCATAGTCAATTCCATTTTCTTCTGCTGCCTCAACATTTTTGAGAACATTAAAAATCATATTTATTGTCATATTCAATGTATATGACTTCCAATATTCTTCCTTTGTTAAATAAGCATCCTCTGCATCAATAAAATAGAAAGCATTATCTCCTATCCTACAGCAAGCTCCTAAACAACCTGCATAGTCATCCTCAATGGAAATAACTCCCTTTTCAAATCCATTTTTTATGGCTTCTTTTGTAATCATGATGATTCTCTCCATTCTTGTCTTGTAAATATCATTACCATGGAAAACAACAATATAATTTATTGTTGTCCACTTTGTCCATCTCAAACAAATACGCTCCGTTCTGACAATAGTCATAGTAGTTATCAACAATCTTGCGTTCTGGATATTTTTCATGGAAGATTTTTTTGGCTTCTTCAATAGATTTTGCAATAATGATACCTTTATCACCATCACTGTTTTCATAAGCAAAGACTTTGTTTTTCGTAAACATGATATTTTTCTCCAATCTCAAGTTATTGTTCAACTATGTTTATCGGGCATCCATTTGCTTTCATTTCTCTAGGAATGATTTCTTCTGGATATGCTCCGATAATTAAACCATCTGAAAATTTAATGTTCCACATAGGAAGAGAAGCTAGATCAGCATCTTTTGTTGAACATCTATCAATCACTTCAAAACTTTGTCCAAAATGTTCTTTATAATCACTAAAAGGACTCCAAAATTTTTTTGCAAATCCTTCTTGTTCATAACAATTAAAACATTCATTGACATATGTTTTTTCTCTTTCCTCTGACATTGTATTTCTACCTTCTGGATATTTGATTTTCATTTCTTCCCATGTAATACTCATAATGCTCTCTCCTTTTCTTGTTCATATGTGGTTATTCCATTTTTTACTATCAAATGATAGCAATCATCTGAACAGACATTCAGTTTAGACTCATCTTCTAAAAATGGAGCAATACAGTCAAATATCTCTGTCATGACAGATTCCCAGCTGTAAGAAGCATCAAAGTCAGAATCATAAACGATATGATCGTCTTCCCTCAAAACATCATTGACAGGTCCGTTACAGGATGAGAAAAAGATTTGTAACAGGTCAGCAAAAGTACCGATGCCGATACCACGTTTCCTGTTGTCTTCTAAACCAAAATTTATATGGAATTGCTCTTTTTTGATATATTCCTGCATTGCTTTTATGGCTGCGGTTTCATTTCTAAGGGTGATATTGAGATTTACGCTATAACAGGCTCCCATTTTCACACCTCCTGCATACATAAAATGCTGCTTCTTGGTTCATAAGACTTCTTGGTTATTTTTTCTTTTCTGATTTTGTAATACTTTGTTTTCATTTTCTTGTTCCTCCTTATTTTGAAAATTTATTTACGATTTTAATATGGAAAGGAACGAAGAAAAACTTTGCTACCTTTTTTCCATAAAAAAAGCTCCGGTATATACCAGAGCTTTTCTTATGTCTATGAGCCTCTTGGCTAAAAGTTGGCAATGCACCAAACTATTGCCAACTTGGAGAAGTGTGCGAATAGAAAAGGTAGGTGTTGAAACCTACCTTTTCTTGGTTAACCTCTAGAGTTCCTTTGTTAGTTCTTTTACTAGAATTTTATTTAATTAATACCATCTTATTGCTTAATACCATCCCCAGTATCCAACGTCTGGGCAAGTCTGCTTCTGCACTTTCTTACACCGTTTGCAGCTTCTTCTGATGTTAACCATTTTGTTTT
>OLQQ01000107.1_pt1 | contig 54216 bp, 61 predicted proteins | sample 1672041 | NCBI WGS metagenome assembly OLQQ01 (sample SAMEA3136639, study PRJEB25190) | human gut metagenome
TTGATTTCTCCTTTCTTGGTTAAAGTATTGTAAATATGAAAAGGGAACTCCGTAATTGGAATTCCCTGGGCTAAAACACTTATCGTTTTAATGTTAAGTAACCGCCTTGCTCTACTGGTTTTGCCATTTCAATACCGGTCTTTCCTTTGTTAAAATTAGAAAGAGAACGACACTTTGCAAACATATCACGTGAATAATCTACTCTATTAGTATTCCATTTATTGGAAATAAAAATATTAGTAAGCTCTGTACAGTAAGTAAACATTTCCATTGTATCAGTAACCTTACCTGTGTTAAAACTACTGAGATCTAGATGAGTTAATGATTCGCAATTATAGAACATATCTCCCATTATAGTTACCTTACTTGTGTTGAAGCTACTTAAATCAAGTAATGTGAGACCTGAGCAATCTTCGAACATATAACTCATATCAGTAACATTACTAGTATCAAAACTACTTAAGTCAAGTGATATGAGCCTTGAGCAGTAGCTGAACATATAACTCATATCAGTCACTTTACTTGTGTTGAAATTACTTAAGTCGAGTGATATGAGACTTTGGCATTCACTGAACATATAACTCATATTAGTCACGTTACTTGTATCGAAATTGCTTAAATCAAGCGTTGTAAGGTTTAAGCAATTATCAAACATCCAACTCATATCAGTCATTTTACTTGTGTCGAAATTACTTGAGTTAAGTGCTATAATCTCATAGAACATTTTATAACAACTACTAATGTTGATTGGAATTACCGGAGCTAAATTACTATCTTTTTTATAATGTAAATAAAATATTTCATCTCTTATCATTTCATACATTTCAGTATTGTAAAGTACCCAATGCTTTTCTCCTGTTTCTTCTTTAAACCAGTCATACTTGGCTAAAGAATTGATATTTACATCTTCTTTAACTCTTTCCCTTTCTTTTTCAGAATTGACATTTAAAGAGTATGTCTTTCCTTCTAAGATAAAAGTGAGATTACCATTTTCATCTTGGATTGGTGCTGGCAGAAGTGGCTTGTTATCATCCCCAAAGAAATTCATTGATTTCATTTTGATTTCTCCTTTCATTTTTTAGGTTATAACGGAAATACTTAGTTAAAGGGTTTATACTAGGTTAAATCCTTAGTACTACTGGAAAGTAAAAAAAGGGAACTCCGTAATTGGAATTCCATTGGCTAAAGCACTAAATTCGATACTGACATATATGCCATTTAGAATCTCACATTGTGGAGTTTTTACTACTTCAGTATTAAATAACCTCCATCTTCTACTGGTTTTGCCATTTCGACACCTATTTCCTCTGAGCTAAAGTTCGGAAGAGAAGGACAATCTTCGAACATTTTAAATGAATCTACCCTTCTGTTAATCTTCCATTTATCAGAGATGTAAATAGTAGTAAGTTTTTTACAGTGTTCAAACATGCAAATCATTTCAATAACCTGATTAGTGTCGAAACTACTTAAGTCTAAAGATGTAAGTTCTGAACAACCAGAAAACATAGCATTCATGCTAGTAACCTTACTTGTATTGAAATTTCTCACATCAAGTTGTGCAAGATCATAACAGTTTTTAAACATGTTAAACATGCTAGTCACTTTTGATGTGTTAAAAAAACTTAAGTCTAGTGATTTAAGTGTCGCACACCAGAAGAACATACCACCCATTTCAGTAACTTGACTTGTGTCGAAATTATTTAAGTCTAGTGATTCAAGGCTCCAACAATTACGAAACATAAAAATACAAGAAGTCGCATTAATTGGAATTATAGGAGCTAAATTACAATTTTCTTTATAATGTATATATTTATCATGAGTGAGTGTTTCTCTTACTTCATACATTTCAGTATTGTAAAGAACCCAATGTCTTTTTCCTGATTCTTCTCTAAACCAATTATACTTAGCTAAAGAATTGGAATTTATTTCTTCTTTAACTTTTTCTCTTTCCTCTTCCGAATTAACGTTTAGAGAATACTCGTGATCTTCTAGGCTAAAGGTGAGATTACCATTTTTATCTTGGATTGGTGCTGGTTGTAATTGATTTGTGTTTTCCTTTAGTGTGTTGTTTTCAAATGACGCTTCACTTGATTCTCCCTTTCGGTCGAATAGGTCCATACTTTCCATTTTGATTTCTCCTTTCTTGGCTAAAGCTCTATGAATACTAAAAGGGAACTCCGTAATTGAAATTCCCTGGGCTAAAGCTCTTAAGTGTTCTTGGCTAAAATATCTAAATGCGATACTTACGTATCTGCCATTTAGAATTTCACATTGTAAAGCTCTTTAATCCACCCAGGTAAAACAAAAACCCTTAATGCAAGCAATGTGCTTTACACTAAGGGTCTGTCTTATTATTATGTTTTTCTCTTCTTTTCTCTTTTTTCCTAAAAGAGATTTAATTTACCTAATTTATTTGATGAGGTGTCATCTTTAAATAACCCACTTACATCTACCACCTTGCTGGTGTTGATAGGTTTTGTGATAGCTTCGTTGGATTCTGCTGCCTTATTGACCAATTCACTTACATCTGTGATTCCTCTGCAGGATGTATCTTTCATAACAGTGTCTATTGCATCTTCGACGTTATTAAAATGTATTTTAGTATTCATTGTATTATTAACTCCTTTTGTTGTTGTGTTGGGCACTACTATTATCTTCCAGACACTGGGCTAAAGCTCTTTACTGCCATTCTGTAGACTTCTTCACCTCTGCTTTACAATTTCCAAAGATAAGTTCACGTTCGTACTTATCTAGATTAAGTGGATGTTCCATATAAATCTCTTTTAGACTATCACAATCATCGAACATAGCGTATGATCGTATGACATCATTCAAAATAACGTCAGGGAGATTAAGTCTTTCTAGAGCTTTACAATTATCAAACATACTTAAAGTGAGTTTAGCCTTTTGCCAAACTCCTTGGCTAAATCTTATTTCTTTAAGTCCTTCACATTTAAAGAACGTATATCCAAAATCAAAGACATGACTGAGATCAGAATGTGATAAATCTACTTTACTTAATTTTGTACAGTAACAAAACATAAAAGCCATTTCTTTAATCATTTTAAAGTTAAAGTTAGCAATAATCTTTTCTAGTTTTTCACAGTATACAAACATTTCGTTTGCATCGCTTACTTGGCTAAAGTCCCAGCTTCCTAGATTTATTACTTTTAATCTAAGGCATCTTGAGAATAGGCATGACATGTGAAGTACATTGTCTACTTTGAAATGCTTTACATTTAATTGTGTTAATTTAATACAACCCTGAAACATTCCATGGAAGTCTTTCGCCTTACTTGTATCAAAACCATCAACATTTAAATCAATTAAATCATTGCAGCTACAGAACATGTCAGAAAAATCTGTGACATTATGAGTCCTCAAGCTACTCAGATCTAAATGTTTTACTTTACAGTCTTTAAACATACCGCTCATTGATGTTACACCTTCGGTGTTAAGTGTAAGGGTATTTCGGTCTGGCGTGTCAGCTTGTGCGTTAGTAGGACTACCTAGGCTAAAGCGATCTCCGAGAGCAGCCTTAGTAGAACTGCTTTCTGCATTAGTAGCTTGTGCATTAGTATGGCTACCTAGACTAAAGCGGTCACCAAGAGCAGCCTCTAAAAACATGTAATTCATATCGACAACATTGGTTGTGTCAAACTCTGTTAGGTCTATTTCGGGTACATTGATATCAATAAACATAAAGCTACAAGTGCTGGCATTGATTGGTAAATGTAGCTTACCTTTGAAGTCTCTTCTCACACAAAGAAAAGTCTTGACATCCTGTAGATCTCTTCCAAAAACGAGATGTTCTATATCATCGAAATTTCTGACTTCGTACTGCTCAGTGTCATAAAGAATCCAATTTTTATTTCCAGTGTTTTCTTTATACCAGCTGTAATGTCTACCGGTTACTTCTAAAATCTCTTTAACGCACTTCTCTCTTTCCTCTATGATTTCTTCTCTGTGCATCTCCCTTTCTTCTTCTGTGTTAAAATCAGTATTAGGGTCTTGGCTAAAGCCAGAATTAAAGTCTGTGCTAAAGCTATGACCATCAATTGTGAATGTAAGTTTTTTCATAAAATTCTCCTTAATTAAAAAGAGATAGCAGCTTTGATACTACTATCTCCTGATGTTCTTATTGTATTATTAACTTTATTTAGCATGCTTTATTACTTTATTATGCTTTTGTTACTAAAGTGAAACAAGCGATCCCACAATTTTCAAACATACTGTTCTTTTGTTCATCACTTAACTTATTTGGAAAATCTGTTACCAAAATCTCTTTCAAATTGTAACAATTCTTAAACATATACCATCCGGCCACTAAATTTTCCATCTTTAATCCAGTCAAGTTAAGCTCGGCTAAATTGGAACATCCCTCAAATATACAATCAGAATATTTAATCGCTTTAACATTGACTTTACTCAAATCTAATTCTTCAAGTACTGTACAACATTCAAACATATTACTTACACTGCTTACTTTACTCAAATCTAACCATGCAAGATTTATTGTCGCTAAACTTTCACACCCATTAAACATTTCAGAGGCATATTCAAGTCTCTTGGTACTATTAGGTTCTGCAGTAATTGTTATTTCAATAAGATTTCCACACTGGCAGAAAAGTTCTGACATATCAACCACTTGGCTAAAATCCCAGCCAGCGAGATTAATCCATTCTAGGCTTGAGCAATTTGAGAACATATAACCCATGTCTTTAAGGTTATCTGTACTAAAGTGGGACAAGTCAAGTTCCTTAATCGTATAACAATTACTGAACATTCCGCATAAATCTTCTGCACTTTCTGTGTTCCATCCGGCAAGATTGATTTTTTCCAAATCAAGGCAGCCACTTAGCATCTGGCTAAAATCTGCCACCTTGCTAACATCAAAATGGCTTAAATCCATTTCTTCTGTTTTCTCACAATCCATGAACATCATTCTCATTGTTTTGACGTTAGAAGTATTAAAAATAGGTGTGAAAGTTTCTCCTAATTTACAGGAATCAAACATTTCACTCATGTCAACAATGTTAGATGTATCTATCTCTGAAAAATCTAACTGCGCTAGATCTAATCCATTAAACATACCACAGCAAGAACTAGCATTAATAGGTAAGCGAACTTTACCTTTAAAACTACGTGATAAATGTAAATGTTCACATCTGTATTCACTGTCTTTTCTTACGTAATACTCATTTGGGTTATATAGTACCCAATTTTTATTACCTGTTTCTTCTCGCATCCAGAAGTAAGTTTTACCTGTTTTGTCTGATATTTCACTGCAGCACTGCTCTCTGCAACATGAATTGTTTGGTACTGTGCTAAAGCTGTAACTATCGATAGTGAATGTAATTTCTTTCATTCAAAATCCTCCCTAGTAAAAAGCTGACAGCTTTGATACTATCAGCTTCTGTTTATTATTTAATCTTCAACTAATTATAGTGTTTTCTTGGCTAAAGCACTATAGACTTCTCCAACAACTCTAAATCTAGATTTGTTTTTACCCAGTCTCGCAATTGTATGATGGGTTCGTCATTAAATAAATCTAATGCTGAGTAGTATCGCTCATCTCTGTCACTCTTGCCAATGAGTATCTTATAATTATTAAATAGTGAATAGTTCTTCCAGTAGTCAATCAGTTCTTTGTGGATTTTCTCCCTATCGGGACTTTCTGGGTTAAAGCACTGCTCCGCACCCTCCAAACTCATTAGAATATTCTGAGCATCTCTAACTGCACCATTGTAGAAGTCAGGATTATCACTGAAAAATTCAGGCCTGTGCTTATAATCTAACAAATCATAGCATAGGTATGCTAAATCATGCAGACACGAGAAGTAATAATTCCATAATTGTTTTTGTGTTATCTTAGGCATTGGAATTTCTTTTAGATATTGTGGAGGGATTTCTTCAAACAATGTTCCTTCTTCTTCGTTTGCGTTACAGCGCCATACTACAGTTCTATGTTCTAGGAACTCATCATTAATTTTTAGGATTGCAATGTCATTTAGTAATCTTCTCTTTGTGAATATTAAAATCCATTGAGGTAAGTCAATTCCGTCAGTAATGTAAATCAAGGGTTTGCTTTCGTGTGCTTTCTCACTGCGTTTGCCAATCTGTGGTTTTAGTCCTTCGGAAAGAATCTTGGCTAAAGCACTTCTCTCTGTAATGTGGTAAGCACCGTTTGGATGGATTGTGCTGCTGTCTTTAAAGAACATCATTCGCTCCATTGTAAAACCTCCTTTTGAATTCTTCTTTTGAATAAAATAAAAAGAGATTTAGCTATGACACTAAATCTCTTTGCTAATGTGCTTACTGTGATAATATTGGTACTTGGCTAATGCACTATAGACTTCTCTAACATTAAAATTCCTCGTAGCCTTGTGCAAATGTTATTCCTCTAACTACATCGACTTTAACATCGCATACAACATGACCCTTGTACATTTTATATCCTTTTTCTAAAACATACTTAACTGGTATCGGAATTTCAAAATCATCTAATGCATTACAATGTATTGCGTTCTTCAGCAAACATTTTGGAATAGCCATAATAGAATGTCCGCATTCCTGGAAATAGTAATTAAATTCTTTGAGGTTTTCTGGAAGACCATCGTAATTATCCTTTCTAACTCCAGGAAGGCCTGCAACACTCTTACGAAAGGTGTTGTCTTGGCTAAAGTAGGTTAATTCTGTTTCATTTAATTTATCTTGAATTTTATTTCTCTCTCCGATTATCGTTAAAGCCAATGTTTTACTGAAATTTTCAGCCCAACTCATTATTTCAGCTGTTTCTGGTATAATTTCTTGTGTAAATACTGGTATGTCTACAACAAATGGTAATACTGGTTTAAATGCAAAATTCAAATTTATATTTTCTGATTCCATATAAGATTGTATCATACCGTTAATTTTAGGTATTGGCTTTTCATTAAAACAACCAATTGTCATTAGAAGAATTCTATCTTTATTATTAATGTTTTTAGTTAAAGCTACGCAATAGGAATCATACTCAATTACTATTGATAAATTAGTGTCATCTAAAAATGGTACTTTGTATTTATTTGGAAAAGATCCATCCCATTTTATATTTTCCTTTAATGTTTCACGCAATTCCTTGCTGGCTTCGTTTAAGTACAGTGTCCCCTTTTCATTTTGTTGCAAAATGTAATAATTAATATAATCCATTTTTTTCTCCTTTGCTAAAGCTTACTATTTATCAATCTTAATTCGACGTATCTCCCTAACTTCTTTCTTGTACTGTTCGACCGCAGCTAAAGCTCTTTTAGTATAACAGAAATTATATTTCTTAGCAAAGTTACCTACAGCACGATAATGACAGATTGGTACTTCGAAACAACTTTCTTTATAGTTATACTCACTATTTATTACTTTTTTAGCAGCATAATAACTTTCGTTGTCTTTCTCTTTCCAATAAATAGTTAACTTCTTTTCTTTGTACTTCCAACCAATTAAACGTGTACTCTCCTTTTCGTAATCCCCTTTAACTGCTTTTTCTAAAATAATTTTATTATGAATACTAATAGCAAAACCATTCAGAAGTAATTCATGTCCTACTTCTGCTGCTCTGTCTTCAAAAGTCCCTGTGTCCTCGGCTAAAGTTCTTTCCCAGCATTTATCCTCGTTATTCCACTCATAACGTAAACTTTTAACTACTTGTCTAAAGTTCTCGTCTTTTTGATAGAATAAACATATTTTATCTAAATGTTTAACTATTTCAACAATTCCTTCTCTCTTCCAGTTTTCTGGTGCAACAGAATTTTCACTAATGATTCTTTCAGAGCGTTCTTCTGTTCGTCTCTTTTCACAGTATTCGCTTAAAAATTCTTTTTTATCTCTCCATCGTCTTGCGCTAATCCAAAAACTACTTTCTGTTTCGGCTTTTATCATTTCATCAATAACTCTATCATAGTATTTAAACTTTTGTCCTATTTGATAGAATTCAAGTCTAATCGTATTTGCCCAGGCAACTTGTTTCTTTGTTCCAGACAACTTTGGAAAATTTAACTCCTCTGATATTCTTTTAGAATTTTCATTCTCTTCTTCTAAAGTCATTATAATTTTATTGTCTTCCACTACCTATTACCTATCTCCTATTACCTATCTCATGTAATATATTTTCAAAAATTATAAATATATAATAACATTTTTAATGCTAACGCACAAGGATTATAATAAAAAGAGATTTAGCTATGACACTAAATCTCTTTGCTAATGTGTTTTCTATGCTGATGTTGGTACTTGGCTAAAGCAATTGCACCACTACTCATTCTTCAATTAGGTAGTTTATCACTCATCTACTAATTTTACGCTACCGTTTTCGTCAGTTTCATCTACTAATTTTACGTTACCGTTTTCGTCAGTTTCAATAGTTAATGATAAGTGACGAGTCTTTTCAATATCCTTCCACATATTAGGGTAAAGCTCTTTCTTTTGTTGTTTCGCATCTCTTTTAGCAGCCCTTTTAGCGGCTTCTTCTAATTCATCTTTTGGTAATTCTAATACCATATGCTCAAACATATTCATTCTTTCCATTCTTATATCCTCCTAATTATTTATTCTTTATTATCTTGGCTAAATGCCTTTGCTAAAGTCTGTTACTATTTTTACCACATTTTCTGTCCAAATATTCTTCTGCTTCTTTTAAAGCTTTCTGGACTAAAGGATTTTCCCTAAAATGTTTAATTTCATTAGTGCTGTCTTTAAGTACTTTTTGCTCCGTCATAATTGGCCACTCTGCACCGTCGTAATCACTATTATCATGCAGAATAAATCCAACGCACTTATTGGCGTGCAATCTCTCGCTAGGACATTTCTCAAAAAGTGAGATTGCCTGGGCTAAGGCGGAAGTCTCCCGAAATTCACCGTATGAAATGAACTCCATGCACTCTGCGAAATAAAATGTAATTTCTGATTGTGGATTGGTTTGTTTGTTATGCGGTACTTCACCACTGAAGGAATCCATCTTTTTCATTGTAATTACCTCTTTTCTAATAAAATAAAAAGAACCTTTAGCTATTGTACTAAAGGTTCTAGCTATTTGTTATCAGGATTAAATCTCTTTGCTAATTTGTGGTCTTAGTCCTTTGAAAAGTATCTTGGCTAAAGCGCTACAGATTTCTTTGCTAAAGCAATTACTGAGCTGAAGTGATTACCGAGCTAAATCTCTTTAATCTCTTTAAGACCTACACATTGAATTATTCTTATGTCTTCGATGTTCTTCTTCAACCTTCTTTTAAGCTCTGAGCTAAAGCGGTTACCAACTCTCACAGTGGTTAAAGCATTACATCCTTTGAAGACATTTGAATTGTATTCCACATTTCCTGTGCTAAAGTTATTGAGATTTAGTACAGTGAGTTTGGAACAGCCAGAGAACATTTCACTCATTTCCTCTAATCGGTCTGTTTTGAAGTTACTAAGATTAAGCATAATAAGTGATTTACAGTCTTTGAACATGGCTTCCATAGTCTTTACTTTAGTCGTGACAAAGCTACTGAGATTAATGCTTTCTAGTGATATACAGCCTTTAAACATCGAAGACATATAAGCAACATCACCGGTGTTAAAACTACTTAAGTCTAAGTACTTTAATTTACTACACCATCTAAACATATTATCCATTAACTCAACATTGATTGTATCAAAGCTACTGAGATCAAGTTGTTCAAGATTGTTGCATCCGGAGAACATAGTACTCATATTTATAACATTTCCTGTGCTAAAGCTACTGAGATCTAACTTCTTAAGGCATACGCAGTCTTCGAACATATTACACATACCAACAACCATTCCTGTACTAAAGTTACTGAGATCAAGTTGTTCAAGTAATTTACATTCTGTGAACATATAAACCATAGTTGTTACTTTTTCTGTATTGAAGTTACTTACATCCAGTGACAACAATTTTGAACATTTGTAGAACATATTACCCATATCGAGCACGTTAGCTGTGTTAAAGCTACTGATATTTAATTCTTCAAGACTACAGCAGTCTGCAAACATATATTGCATATCGTCCACATTTTCTGTGTTAAAGTTACTGAGATCCAGTACTTTGAGCGATTCACATCCTGCAAATAAATAACCCATACTAGTCACTCTTCCTGTGCTAAAGCTACTAAGATTTAATTCTTCGAGACTGTAGCAGTCTGAGAGCATACCATGCATGTCAGTCACGTTTTCTGTATTAAAACTACTTAGGTCTAGTGTTTTGAGTGATTCGCAGTTTTTGAACATACCATGTAGGTTTTTCACATTTTCTGTGCTAAAGTTACTGAGATCTAATACTTCGAGAGATTCACATCCTGCAAACATATAACCCATGTCAGCCACATTTGCTGTGCTAAAGCTGTTAAGACCTAACTCTTCGAGATTACGACACTTAGAGAACATTTTAAACATGTTAGTCACTTTTGTTGTGTTAAGCAACTTCAGGTTTAGCTTACTGATTTTGTTGCATTTGGAGAACATGCCCTCCATAGTGATGATGTTTTCTGTGTTAAAGTGTTTGAAGTCTAACTCTTTCGTATCACAGCAGTTATCGAACATGTGATGGCACGAGGTCGCATTGATTGGTACCACCGGAGGTAATCCATTTAATTCTATATAATGAAGATATCTATTTCCTTCATAGTTACTGATTTCATACATGTCAGTATTATAAAGCACCCAATTGTGATTTCCTGATTCTTCTTTGAACCAATCGTAGGTGTACTTGGAATTCTTGTTTACCTCTTCCTTAACTCTTTGCATTTCTTCTTTAGAAACGATCCTTAAAGAATACTCTTTGCCTTCTACTCTGAAGCAAATGAATCTGTTTTCGTCTTGGATGGGTGCTGGAGGCATTGGACCTTCCATTATCTCAAAGTTTACAGATTTATCGTTTTTAAACATGTTACCTATGCCACTTAGATAACGAATTTCTTCATCTGTGAATTTAAAGTTTTCTCTCATTTCAGCAGGTAGTGGATCACAGTTATCAAACATACCAGTTGTGACCTTTGATTTAGAATTCTCTTTGCTTCTTAGATAGCATTCGGCCTCTTTGATTGCTTCTTGAACAAGTGTTGTGTTTACGTAATGACTTATGTAATTAATGTCGTCTTTTAGAACATGTTTGGACGTCATCAGTGGTTGCTTGACATCGTCGTAAATACTGTCATCATGTAGAATAAAGCCTACACATTTGACTGCATTTAGAAGAGTACCAGGACATTTTTCAAAGAGGGAAATTGCCTGGGCTAAAGAGGGAAATTCTTTGTACTCACCATAGTCTGGGAATTCCATGCACTCTGCAAAGTAAAAGGTTATTTGTGGTTTGTTGTTATCTTGAAATAAATTCATTCTTTCCATTTTTGATTCTCCTTTGATTTAATGTGAATGCTGGTGAAGTCATTTTTCTTTTAGCTCTAGTTCTCCTGATAACTAAGTGTTAAGTATACAAAGTTTTCTGGATGTTCTTTTATCTTGGCTAAAGTGCTATCTGCAATCACTACTTCCCAACCGTTTGATTTGTCATAGATAAGTCCTGTTGTGTTATAATTGTAAGCATTATCTAAATCCATTAGAGTGTACTTTAGCCAATAGTTTATGCTTGCAAAGTCATCCGAATTCCAATTCTCTTTTACGTATTGGGAAACTGTGCTAAAGCCGGATTCCTTGGCTAAAGCTTCGAGTTCTTCTAGGTGTCTGACAGCATTGTCTCTTAGTTCTGAGTTCCATTCCTCTGCTATTTCAATAATATCGTTAGGTCTTTCAAAACCAAGAATGTAAGTGTCGGAAGTGTTGCTGACATTAGACATGTTAGGTTGTACATTGTTGGCATTGTTGTCGTATTGTATGTACATGGCTGCAAGGTCTTCTCCTAGTGCTTTTAAAACTACTTCTCTGTCAAAGTCTTTTAATTTGTCTTTGTAGTAATTTATATCGTCATGTTCTACTAAAATTGTTATTGTGTTTGCCATTTTAATTCTCCTTTGCTAAATCTGAATTCGTAATGCTCGCTTCGCTCTCGTGATCTAAATACATCTATTACCTCTAGCATTCAGATTTTATTTCTAGTAAATAACATTCACCCTATTGAAATAATTCTCTTTCACATATTGGGAGACTGCGCTAAAGCCGGATTTCTTGGCTAAAGCCTACTAGTTTACTTTGTTAAATAAAAGAACCTTAAGCTGTTATACTTAAGGTTCTTGGTTATTGTTTTATTTTTGTTTTGCTATCTATTTTTGCTATTTACTTTTACCAAGTAGCACTCTTAGCACTAGTGTACTTATTCTTGGCTAAAGTGATCAAGACTTCTTTAAAGTGGAGTCTCTTCCTCATCGATAACTGTCTGCATAACTGGATCTTCGTAGTCTGGTAATTCTGGAGTCTGATTTCCATGAATTGTAGTTGATCCACCAGCTACTCTACCAGCTACTCCGCCAATTGTTGCAACTCTTTTAGTGCAAGTGACTTTTTTGTTTATTTCTGCTGTTGCCCTAGTTTTTACTGTGACTTTAGGCTGTGAGGCTGCTACTGTATTTCCTACTGTGCTAAAGCGACCAATACAACTAAAGCAAAATAATAAGCTAAAGCAAAATGCTAAGTAAAAGATACTTCTTTTTACTGTACTTAAATTCTGTTTCATTTTTAAATCTCTTTTACTTCCAACGCATTAATCCTGCAATACGTAACCCATTGTACTGTTTGGCATAAAAAGGTCCGCATCCAACCTTACTATAGCCTAATCTATTAGCATTACCACCTGCTTCGTACACGTAGATTTTTCCATTGCTAAAGCTGTCAAAAACATATGTATGTGTGAATGACTGATTAGCAATAATGTCCCCTCTAACAAGTAAGCCTGCTTTGGCCGCATCTACTACTTTCATACCAATTAAATCTCCGGTTTCTGTTACTACATCTCCCTTTTTTAAAGTAACTAAGTTCTTTTTCATATTGGCAGAAACTCCTGAAAAATTACCGTTGGGTTTACTGTAAAAGTTAGCATTTGTAGCTAAAAGTCCCATTTCCTTGAGTGCCCAATTTACTGGTATAACGCAATTAGCACCTGTGGTTTTCTTCTTTTTAATGGTGGTTTTAGCTTGTCTAAAGGTTTTACAAATTTGAGTATTACTACGTGAGAAATACTGTCCATTAGTTTTAATAAAGTCGGAATATACATTTAACTTTTCAACAAACTGCATTGACTTTTTAGACTGTTCTGTTGGAATGCCAGATTTAATTGTGATTGTAGCATTACCAGTTTTAACTGTACCATTACCAGTCTTAACTGTAGCATTATCAGTCTTAACTGTATCATTACCAGTTGTAGCTGCGTAGGTAATTACTGGACTAAAGCTCACAGCAGAAATTACTACAGCTAGTGCTAGTGCCGTAGCCATACCTTTAGCCACACCTTTAAAATGTTTTTTCATTGTTAGCATCTTCTTTTATTTTTATCTATTGTAAACAATGTGTTCGTTTAGCTATTGCTACGGTGCTCCTTTCTATTAGATTTGCTTTGCAAACACATTGGAAATTTCTTGGTTATTTCATCTACAATGGATAAAAAAGAAAATCCCACAATTAAGAGAATTTTCTTTGGAGATTCGTAATGTACAGTGCTTTATTAAATAATTTACCAGCAGTATTGAGTTTTAGCTATTTTCTTTGCTAAGACTTCCCAGGTTAACGTTGGGTTAAGTTCTCTTGAGTTGTTGCCCTCAGACTCTGCATTTGAGGTATCTTGACTAAAGCTATTGGACTCCGTGTCGGTAGTGTCTTGGCTAAAGCTATTGGACTCCGTGTCAGTGGTGTCTGAGCTAAAGCTATTGGACTCTGCATTTGTATCGTCTTGGTTAAAGCTGTCAGACTCTGCGAATTCATCGTCTTGGCTGAAGTATTTTATCTCATTCAAATCTTCATTTAGTTTACAGCATTCAGTGTACTTCTTAAGTAAATTCTGTGGAAAATGTTCTACCAACTCTGGAACATTTTCCACTCTGTTTAAATTAATTTTATATATTGGAATTAATTGTGTATTATCTTCATTCATCAATAATTCTCTTAAAGGCATTCCTTCAAGTGTTTCTTCTGTTTCTTTTATAACCTCCATTTTTAATAACTGTTCTGCAATTTCGTTGTACTCAGGCATAAAAGTGCATTCGTTTTCTTCCATTTTATCTGGGTTCATAATTGTAATTATTTCTAATGCATTTTCTGGTGTTGGTGGTACTAGAATTAGTAAAGTATTATTTGTTGGTGGTACTGATGTACGCACTACTAAGTATTGTATTTCTCTCCACATTACTATACATCTGTTTTCATTCATCTTAAATCTCCTAACTGCTTTGCTAAAGCGTGTACATTATTACGTGGTGCTTTGTTAAAAGGTGCTTTGTTAAAACACTTGCTAAAGTGCTTCATCGACTGGTTTACCTTGACTTCCCCACTCCTTTAAAATATCTACAATTTGTGTGTTTGTTTTATCTTTAATATAAAATTGAATACCTAAGCTTCCTCCATAAAACATATGTTTAGAATAATCAATTGAATTTAAATTAAAACCAATTGGTAATTTAAAATTCTTAGTCATTGTATGTGCTGCATTAAACATTTCACTCATATCAATTACATTTTTAGTATTGAAGAAATTATTATTACCTAACTCTTCACTAAATGGATTACTGCTTAAACTACAAGCGTAAAACATTCCCTCCATTGTAAATACATTTTCTGTGCTAAAGCCTTTTGAGAATTTTACGCCTTCTCCGAGGAACGCTCTGGAAAACATGTATTCCATACTTACAACGTTTTCTGTGCTAAAGTCTTCTGGTAAATTAACATCACCAAGTAGTTCCGTATTGTAAAACATACCATCCATTTTAACCGCATTTTCTGTACTAAAATCCTTTGGAAAATGTGAATGTACTTCAAACTTAGCACCTGCAAATGTTCCAACAAAATCTATTACTTTAGCATTACTATTTTTGTAGAATTGTGGAGTGCTGCCGTTTTGTAGTGAAGTGCTAGAGCTTTTGTCGATTTGTTTAGAAGTGTTGATAGCATCTTGGCTAAAGTTCTGCTCCTCTTCTGGTGTAATCCTAATGTTAGATTTCTTTTTAAAACGTATGCCTGAAAACATCAGAAAACAAGTTGTCACATTAACTGGAAATTCCACATCCTCAGAATTATCACCTCTATAATGTAAGTATCTAAAATGTGTTGGAACTAATTTTGATTTGCAGGTATTTAAGTAAAATATAGAAGAAGTTTCAACTGTTTTTACTTCAAACTGATCAGTCCGATATAACACCCAATGCTTATAACCTCTTTCTTCTTTGAACCATTCATACTGAACACCGTTTCTTCGTATGAAGAGATTTTGTAAAACATCTCTAAAACGTTTGTCATCGTAATCTATTTCATACGGAACACCATCAATTACTATTGGATTTTCCTGAGTATTTTTCTTAGCTAAATTGATTTTAACTTTATCATTTTGCATGCGTTTTCTAAGTTGTATTTGTTCTAGCTTTGAATTATCCAATTCAGGATTTCTTCCTTGGCTAAAGCTTCCGTATCTTTTACGTTGAAAATTTCTATGTACAGGATACCCTAACTCTTTAGTTTGAAGTTTTTCATAACGTTCATCAGGTGGCTCACTCCTTTTGAAATGTTTTGAGTACTCTTTTGAGTATTGTTTCGCTTTTCTATTTAAAGTACTGCTCAATGTTGGCTGCACTGATTGCACCGACTGCTCCGATTGCGTAACACCTTCTTTAAAGTATTGCATTGATTTCACTGATTTGACCTCCTTTCATAACGAAAAATGATAATTAATACCCTACACTATTCTTACAGCATTAAATGCTACCAAATACCACCTCACACTATTCTTACAGCACTAAATGCTACCTCACATTACTCTTACAGCACTAAATGCTACCAAATACTATTTTTACAGTGCTGAATGCTACCAAATACTATTATCGAATGTGTAGGTAGTAATGTAAAAAGGGATACCATTTTGCAGGTATCCCTTCTAATTTGAGTTTTAAGATTTAAATAATTTATGGTTTGAAATCCAATGATTTGAAATCCAATTATTTGAGTTTATTTTAAAGAAGTATTATGTTTGCATTCCCCTTTCTTTTTATTTTTATTAGTTTGTTTAATTCTTTAAATGGCGGGAATTTTCCCTCAATTTCTAGTTACTGCGCTGATTTGTTTTTCTTTGCTAAAGCTTACCACTCCTTTTCTTTTTATTGTGATTCTCGATTCTTAATTAAAAACTATTTAGATAATACGACCAAACAATAGCAAAGCACTAGCTACTGTTGCTAAACTTCCAAGCAACTTGTTAGTGATACCATCTGCTGCACACAAGTTAAAACATACTTTTACATTGATTGGAAAAAGTAAGGATTCCCCTTTCTTGTTGAATAAATCAATCACTAAGTGACTTGCATAGCCAATTGCAAACCAAGTAGAACTATTTCCAACAACTGCGTATGCTGCTGTGCTAAAAAGCACAAGTGCTAAAATAGAATGCGTAAAACTTCTATGATTGGAGTTAAGACCAAGAACCACTAGAACAGTTAAAGCAATTAATCCTGCTATTGTTGTGGACATTACTAAGCTGCTAGTGAGATTTTTGTCTACTCCTCTTAAAGCAAGAAAGAGTACTGAGCTAAAGCCTACTGTTTTGGCATGTTTACTGTTTAAGTCTATGTCTGGTATCAGTCCTCCGATTGCACCAAGTGTTGCTCCTGATATTAAACTAACTGGGTGATGTGCAACTGCCCCTCCCATTATTAGAAGTGCACTCGCTGTTCCTACCGCCGCATGTGTTTTTCCTAACATCTTATTACCTCTTTCTGTTTTATTAATTTATACAGAAAGTGGTTGTTTAATTTGGTTTTGTCATTTTGAAATAAGAGTGGAAAAGTGTTAGTTCTTGACTAAAGTGGAAAAGGCTTGACCGTCAACTTGGCTGATGCTATACTATAATCTCCAGTAAGGTTGTATTTCTAGCTATCTAATATGCATTTATCGTGCTAGTTATACATCCAAATATCTTAATAGCAAAGGTGGTTGCGGGACTGTCTTTGCTATTTTTTATTATTGTGAATTTGTTAAATTTGTGTTATAATAATTGGTGTCACCAAATACTATCCCCAAAGTATGACACAATTCAACTTAAATGCAGATGTAGTGATTAAATCACTATTCAACATCATCATCTTAAAAGAGACCTGTATTTCCCCACAGGTCTCTCTTTCCTTATTTTAATTCTTTATTGATTGGTCACTTAATGTTCTTCACTTCATGCTAAGTACTGGGCTAAGGCTGTTTAGTTGCCATCTTCTCTAAATATTTCTTTACATCTTCAAAGACATTCTGCCAGTTTATTATCAATAGACTTCCGTCTTGCCTACAGATAAAAAGTGGTATGTGCATCACTGTACTTAGAGAACAGACTTGGCTAAAGCACTTGCTTAATCTCTTTTCCCACACAAAAATACCATATGGTTTTGCATCTGGTTTAAGTAAAAGCTCATTATAATCATAGGTACTATTCAGCAATTCATTTAAATCATACAAAGGTAATAAATCTATTGGTGTTGCTTCAATTATCTTATCTACGGTTAACATTGGTTTACCACAGAAAAGTGTTTGGAACGACTCTTCTAAGCTTTCGATTGTTACGGTTGAAGAATACATATCAGAAAAACTCATAGCAATGAAATCTTCTTGCTTAGCGTTGTACATGAATCCAAATGCTCTGTCATCAAAACTATAGTTTGTATCCGTTTTAAATAACATTGCTGAAATCATTTTCTGTGTGTGCATAAAGTATTTACTTGTGTCGTTACAAAAGCTAACAATGACTATACTTGGATCTTGTATTTCTAATTTGTTGTTAAGAGATAACTGGGCTAAAGCTTTGTCGCCAAGAACATCACATTTCCAATCAGTCCAATTGTCTTTGATTATTCTATCTTCTAAACTGCAGATAGCAGAGAATAATTCACTAAGTAGACTTGTGTATTTTTTGTAAATTGTAGCGATTTCTTCGAGTGTTATTTCACTTTTTAATTTAAGTGGTTTTACGCAATCACTTCGGTAACCAAAGACTCTTTCTAATAAATCGAATAACTTCGATACATCAGTGAATTGCTGGGGATTTATCTGTGATGCATAGTCCTGTCGGTGATTTAACTGAGCTAAATATCTTGATTCGCTACTATCGTCCCTGCCATCAAGAATTTTATCTTGCGAAGCATAAGTTTCTTTTATGGTAGTATGTTCTAATGGGTTCTGCTGATAATATAGCTGGGCTAAAGCAGCATAGACCTCTTTGAAGGATTGTGTGTTTAAGATATACTTATACAGGTACTCATAATAAAGATAACTACTATTGCATAAGGATAATAACTCTTTCTTTCCTTTTTCTATGTCAGTACTATATACTTTATTAAACCATTTTCTATACATTCCAAAATAACGATTAAATGTACCTGCTGTTTTAGTAGAGTTAATTATTACTTCCAATGTGTTTTTATCACTTGGAATGAATTTTAGATTTTTTAGCATTTCTAGTAAATGTGCATTCGTTTTATAAAACATTTCTAATACCTATTCTCCTCCTATTACTTAATTCATTGTTTGGTATTAGTCTAACGGTTAATGTTTTAGAATGCAATCTCCTTCCTATAATGTTAACATTTTCTTAACAATTAAAGAAAGTGACAAAAGGTCACTCTCTTCTATCGCTCCCTCTTTCCTTATTTTAATTCTTTATTGATTGGTTACTTGGTGTTCTTCATTTGGGGTTGCTTGACTCACTAGCGCCTTCGGCGCTTACCACTTGGGCCCTAAAGATAGCTCAAACAATTGGTGGGCGGCACCGGAAGTACTGGGCTAAATCTAGGTATTCGTCTCTAACGTGACTGCCATCTCTAGTGCTACTTTGTAGATGCACTACAAGGTATACATGGAAATGTAAAAGACCCTACTGGTGATTATACCAATAGGGTCTGATTTGAATCTTATTCGGACCTTTGAATGTGTACTGGGCTAAAGCTCAGCACCTCTGCCTGGCTAGAAGCCTATGAATTATTAGTACCTTTGAAAGTGTACTGGGCTAAAGCTGATGCTGAGCTAAAGCATTGATACTAAAGAACCTCTATGTTATAATACAAATAATAAAATTACATCCTGTCACATATGTAAAATCAAAAGGAGTGATACCTTGTGTCGAAAAAGATTATTAATAACCACATGTATAACACAGAAACTGCAAAACAATTAGGATATTGGAGTAATGGATATAATTACTATGATCTTTACTTTGCAGAAGAGACTTTATATCAAAAAGACACTGGAGAATATTTTTTAGTTGGATGTGGTGGAGCAATGAGTTCTTACTCAGAGTTTGATGAAGACTTTAGATGTGGTAGCACAATCTTTATTCCGTTTACAGAAGAAGAAGCGAAAAAATGGGTAATGGATCGTTTAGACGCAGACACCTACATTACTTTGTTTGGTAAAATTGAAGAATAATTTGTACACGCAAAAGATTAGCAAAGACTGTCATTTGGCAGTCTTTTCTAAACCAATCTGTTCTAAAGCTATCTGTTGCCCCCTTGGCTACGCATAATTCTAACTTTGTTAAAGCCATCTATTACTCCTAGTCATCTATTACCCATAGCTATCACTTTTCTTCCTGTTTTAATTATCACTTCTTTTTTCAAACTCTTCTTCCTGCTTTAGCATTATTTTTTCTAATGCTGTTGTAATTTGCTGTTTAGCAAGTTCTTGCTTTTTGTTAAGCTCCTTTTCCTGTATCATCAGTTCATTGTGGTAAATCTTCCAGCTTTCTTTTTCACTTATACAGTAACGTAGGCATTCAGAATTAATTGTTCGGCAATTCTCATTAATTCTGTATTTCCAAACAGGTTTTCCTATTAACTGCGTTACCCTTCCTTCACTAAGGGTTGCCGGATTAATGCAAACTAATTCGCCCTCTTCTGGTTGTGCGAAAGTATTTTTTCCATTGCACGCCCAGACTTTTATTATACTTCCTTCAATTTTATTATCTTTTCGCCATTGCGTAATTTCTTTTGATGTATTTGGAATCTCACCTGAAACATTTAAAAACTTTTCTGATTTGTTCATTTTGTCTCCCCTTATTTCCTTTCTTGGCTAAAGCATCGCTACGCTAAAGCCAACTAAATTAAATGGGTTAAATTAAAAGTGGTGCTAAGCGATTAAACTTAGCACCACTGGAATTTTAGTCTTAAATTTACTCAAGACTTAACTGAATTATTAAAACTGCATCTTTTACTTTCTTGTAATTAAAGCTTCTTGTACAGTCGATTGATTCTAAATCTCCTTTGTCTGTAACTTCTAATTTAATTTCATAGCCAGAATAGCTACCTTTCGGACCAGTAATTTCTGTAACATCTTTGAGAGTTATGTGCTTTGCTAAAGCTTCTGAGAGACTTACAAAGAAATGTATTCTACCATCAAATACAAATCCGTCTTGCATTGCAATAGTAATTTCTGGTTCGTCTTTAACTTCGATAGTAAAATCTTTTGTGTGTTTGGCTTCAAACTTTTCCCCAATGCTTACCATAACACGGTCACTTCCATCAATTAATGTAATGGCTGTATGCTTTTCCTCTTCTTCTTCTTCTTCCTCTTTGTTTACTTCTTCTGGTTCCTTTTCATCAACACTAATCTGATCATGAAGAATTAATTCTACAGGAGCTTCTTTCTTCTCCTGTAGTTCCACTTCTTCTTTCTCTTGTAGTTCCGCTTTTTTCTTAATTTCTTCTACAACTCCTTTAGCATTTCCAATTTCTTGTTTACCTAAATTTCCAAAGAAATTTTCAATCATCTCTGCGCTGTATAAATCATCATTATCTTCTTCACTAAGTAAAGCTTCCATTTCATCTTCGCTTGATTCATCTTTGCTAAAGTCTTTGTCGTCACTGCTCTTTTTGTTAAAGCTCTCAGCAGAGTCGTCTTTGCTAAAGTCTTCTTTACTAAAGTCTTCTTCGGTAAGGTCTTCAACAACAGAGTCGTCTTTGTTAAAGTCTTCGTTAAGTTCTGTAAGGCCTTCAGCAGCAGAGTCGTCCTGATTCTCTTCAGCAATAGTAGAATCGCTAAAGTCTGTGTTGCCTTCGACAGCAGAGTCGTCTTTACTAAAGTCTTTACTAAAGTCTGTGTCGTCTTCGGTAAGGCCTTCAGCAGCAGAGTCGTCCTGATTCTCTTTGTTAAAGTCTTCGTTAAATTCTGTGCCGTCACTGCTTTCTGTACTTAATTTCTTCTTTTTCTTCTTTTTACGGATGAAAGAAACCAATGCAATTAAAATTACAATCAGTATAATCATTGTTGTGAACAGTACAGTACGATTACTAAAGTCTAAGAAATCATTTAAGAATTTCTGCAAATCATTCATTTGTAATTAATTTCCTCCTCACTTCTTATTTTGTTACTTGGTTAAAGAGAATAAAGAAATGCATAATAACTTAATTGGGGAAAACCTATTATTACACTTCTTTTCAACTTTAACTAATTTATTATAATAAAATACCAATTATTTTAGGGTGATTGTTGAAATAGTGAATAAAGTAGCTTAAAGCACTTATTTGTTAAAAAGTGTTGATAAATCAGTACTTTTTTCTTTATTTTTATTCTAAATAGCATTTCACTCTACTTTACCTGTTTTAAGTAGCATTTTACCTGTTTTATCTACTCTAAATAGCATTTCACCTACTTTACCTGTTTTGAGTAGCATTTCATCTTACTATTGTATCTTACTATTGTAATTAGTGAGCTAGGCAGTAGCCCTTAGCTAAAGCTCCTCACTAATACTGCATGCCATTGATAAATCCACCACATTTAGAAATGTCACATTGCTTTTCTATTTTATCAAGCATCTCTTGTGATACTACTACATTATCTAATAGCAAAGCTTTAAAAGGTTTTTTGTATTTTTCTTTAACATAGTCAATGTATTTATCGCAATCATAGATAACATCTTCTCCTTTGAAAAAATCATCGAGTTCTTTTATTGTTGTGAAAGTATGTTTGTTAAATTCATCTTTAAACTCATATACGATATCTACATAATAAATCTCTACTGCAATTGTATTATCTTCGAATAGAATCACATCTAACCAACATACTGCATTTGGTGCTGTAGATTTGGAATTGCTTCCTACTGCATTAATATTTTCTTTTGCATTAGTATTTTCTTTTGTTTTCATTTGACTCTTTAATACCTCCTGTTTTGTTTACGTGGCTAAAGCTAGCCTTAATCATTAATCTTTTTAAAATTCTTTTGAATGAATTTTTCACTGATAAAAGAGTATTGTATCTTCTCTTTTTCTCTTGCTTCATCATGAATATGAATATAATTTAGTATGTAAATTAAATCATCGCAGTTTACATGTTGCTTGTGAAAACCATTTCGAAACATTTTTCGTTTTTTACCTTTATTCCTACAACCGCCACCTTCAAACATATTTTTGTGAAATAAATTTGATACTTTACTAGAATTTATTGTAACATCAAGAAACCATTCTGATACATTTGTTATTATTTCAAAATTACCATTAAGTTTTACACTAAACTCATACTCATTTCTATTACAAAAGTTTTTTACTATTATTTCATTGTAATTGAATTCTGTTACACTATTATAAATGCCAGTTAGTTTTTCTGCACACTTTTCACATAATGTGTAACCATCAAACAATGCAATAATGCTTTTGTAAATCAATACTATTTTCGGAACTACTGGGCTAAAGCCTGGACTATCATCTTGGCTAAAGCTGCTATTGTGTTGAATGCCTCCGGCGGACGAGCGCGGGCTTAACTCTTCTTGGTTTTGGATGGCTTCGCATTCTATTAAATGTATTATTTCTTGATCACGCTGTATTACAACGCGTTTACTGCAATTTTCCCAAAGAAAAGTTGTGATACGTAGTTTAGACATGAAGTATAGACTTTTTAAATCTTGCAAAAAATAGTAAACAGTACTTGTAAAGAATTTATCAATTAAAACACTATTTTCTATTAAGTTTTTCAACCAAGGTATAGTAGCTTGGTTAAAGGTGCATACTATTCCACTTTGTACCCTATTTTGTAAGTAATTGTTTGGTAAAACTCTTTCTATTTCGCTTAATAGTATTGTTTCAGGCAATTCAATTTCATGGGTTATGATTGGAATAAAGTCCTTCATAGCAGTAAAACTATTCGGGTAATTTTTTCTCTGTAAAACACAATGAATACATAAATTGTATTCAAAAGAATTGATGTAATTACTAGTTAAAAGTTCTAGTAATTCACTTAGAATTACAATACGTGGTGTAAATCCCAGATAATCTAGGATCTTGGCTAAATTGTTTCTGTCCCATATTACTAGAATATTAAAGTCACTAATGTCTAATTTAACTGTGCTGCCAATAAAGCATAATTGTTCACTTCTAATGTATTCATTTGGTAAGCTAGAGTATTCATTCCTTTTGGTTTCACAAAGTAAAGCTAGGTAAGTATTATTACAAAACTCAGTGTAACCTTGTAGCGGTTTTTGGTTTGCTACAAATAAATATTTCATTTTTCACCTCCTTCTTTTTATTTTCTCTTTCGAATTAATTTCTGCTTGGCCAAAGCTGTTGCATGTCTAAAGCTAAGTACATCACTTGGCTAAAGCAAGGATTGCAATTCGAAAGAAAAGAGCCAAAGACTTTTACATCTTTGGCTCTTATTGTTCTTATTTAAAAATTACTATAGTTAATAAAAGATTTACTACAATTAATAAAAGATTTACTATCGCACAGTAAATCGTATCTAATTTCCATGCTACTCTTATCTATTGGAACTAAAATGTTATTAAAAACTTTCCAAAGCATTCCTCCGATTTCTACAGGTTTTCCAATGTACTCCCTTTTATCTACAATTTTTGTAACGTTAATGTTAGCTTTCGTAGCTTGCTCTTGCTGCTTTTCTTTTGGGATATTGTAGATTTTATCCCCAAACTTAAAAAGCTTGCCAGTAGAAAGAAAAGAGTATCCAATCTTGAATTCCTCGCACTTCTTGGCTAAAGTTGAGTGCCAAGCAAAGTCTGTAACTTTTCTTCCTGTAGAATCACCGTTTGAGCAGATGTATTCTACGTTTCCGCACTTAGCTAAATCGATCTCTTCTTCGATCTCTTTAACATTTAACCATAAGTGTTTTAAGTGTAGTGACTTGGCTAAAGCATAGAAATCTTCTAGCTCATCCTGAGTTTTGATAGTCAACGCTATTACCACATTAGGGAATTCACTACTGTTAGGAAATCCGTCTTTAAGACAATGCACATTTTTAGTATTAATAATAAATAAGCAATCATAACGAATTTTCATCATGTTTAGAAATCGTTGTTTATTTACCCACTTAATATCAATGAAAAAATCATTACCAGGGCACACATTAAATACTGTTTCACTTGGAAACTTTAGTTCAATCTCTCCTTCACTTTTTGTTTGTAGTGGTAAATTAATGGCATCGGTTGCCATTTTTACTTTAATCGGGTTTTCGTTAGCAATAAACCGATGTGTGCTGGGTTTGTAGATTTCTTCCCAAATTTTCCAATCAACCATGTAATCTCTCCTCTGTTTTAAGAGTTATAATTGATTGCTTGGCTAAAGTGGATTTTACATTGCTTCTTTAGAACTTCTCTTTTGATTTTAGGAGATGTGGGGAAAATGTAAGGAAGTACATTAAGAGTATGTGAGTGTGCGTTTAGAGGTCATGTCTTCCCTCCGGCGCTTCGCGCCTACGGGTTGACGCTTGCTAGCTGACCCTACGTGATCTAAAGATAGCTCGCTAATGGCTGACACCGATAGTCTCACTGAGCTAACGTATACTTAGTGGAAATCACTGAGCTAAAGTCTTTCAGGGTCTAAAGATAATCTTAATTCGCACTTATTAGTGCTGCCATAATGCTCCTAAGGTCGCTTGATCTAAAGATAAAGAATACTACTTTGCAGAGCTGTACATTACAATGGATTCCTAATTATGTTTTGATTTGTGCTACCTACCCAATGGGCATTTTGATCTGCCTTACCTTTCTCGAACTCTCCGTCAACAAGGACATCTATATTTTTTAATACTTCCCTTCGTAAAATTCCCAATTCTGAGTCGTCTTGAAGTAACTGGGCTAAAGTATAGCCGGTGTAAAGCCAAATGTCTTTAGTATGGTATTCCTTTCGGATTTCCTGAGCTAAAGCTAGAACATCCTGGACGTTTGAAGAGTAAAGTGGATCTCCGCCAGAGAAGGTAATTCCTTTAATGTAGTCCTTTTCTAATTCATCAAAGATCTCCTGTTTAGCTTTTTCGTCAAAATCAATTCCTACGTTTGGATCCCACGTTATTCTATTTTGGCAGTCTTCACAGTAATGTGAGCATCCAGAAACCCATAGAACAACTCTAAGTCCATCTCCATTTAACATGTCGTCTTTTGTTATGTTGTGAAATTTCATTTTGAATACCTCCTGTTTTTGTTAAATAAAAACTCCACTGGCTTTTGCACCAATGGAGTCTAGGCTAAAGCATTAAATTCTAATGCTTAAAATCTTTTCGATGTTTTGATGTATTATCTTTTCTAAAGCTTCTAATCTCCACTCTGGAAGATTGTATTTGGAATGCCGTGTGAACTTAAAATCTAGTAGATTAATTAAAATCTTTCTCATTCGAGAGTCCATAACATAGGCTGCTACATTAAACCAGTCATCGTAAAGACGTGGTCCTTTGTTTTCTAATATCTTGGTTAAATCTTTGAAATCATCTTTCATAGTTCTTGCTAGTAAAGAAAGATTATGATCAAACAAAGGTGCAAAGCTTACCAAATCCAGAGTATCATTATCGACAAGAAAACCAAAATTATTCTTGTGTCTGTCTTCATTCATTATTACAGCATCTGCAACAATCATTGTCCTAATCTCGTCAAGAATACCAAATTTATTGGCAGTTTCTAATAAAGTGTCAATTCCATAAGCGTTTGATGTATCAATAGCAGCATATGGTACAAAACCATATTTCTCAGATGTGAAGATATCACATACAGAGCAAATCCTTCCACCAACACTTCTTAAATCATAATTTACATAATTATCTGTAAATTTAGAAACCAATTGACTAGCATAGTATTCAGAATACGGTTCTAAACCAAAATTTGCAAAACCTGAAGCACCACGTTTTAGCATTTTTATATCGCCAGGAAAATGTTCTCCTTCTCTGATCCAACACTTTGCAAATGAACCATCTGTACCGTACTCTGGACTTGTAGTTGAAAAATTTTTGCCATGCAAACCACCCTCAAAAGCAGTTTTAGCTATTACTTCATTAAAAGGATGTGTAAATAAAGAAACTTTATCCCAAGTTAAATCACTATCTATAGGTTTTACCCAAAAAGTATCAATAAGAGATAATGCATGTGAAATATTAAGGAATCCTCTAAAATCATCACATCCACTTATTTTTAACAGTTCATTTATATTTTCTCTATGTTTTGGCGCTCTTCTATTTCTAATAAAAATTTCTGTTTTTCCATAATGTTTGGGTAATTCTTCATAATGTTTTACAACATTTGCAGTTTGTAAAATATCATTTACATAGAAGGAAGCAATTATTTTATCCTTATTCAGTAAATAATATTCAGGTTTTCTATCCTCCTGCTTAAAGAAATTCATAGATTTCATTTTACCATCTCTTTCTTATTTATATTTCTATTGTAACAAAAGTATAACTTTGATACAAGTTACATTTTAAATTTATTTGTTGTTTAGTATAGTGTCCTTCTGAGTAACTCTTCCATTAAGAAAGACAGCTGGGCTAAAGTACTATAAAGTTCCCTGTCAGCTTTCTTAGATCTTAGTTCTTGCTCCTCCTTAAGCTTCTCTTTTTCTTCATTAGTTAATGAGTCATACCATTTATCATATTGATATTTTTTGTAAAATCTAATGGCATCGAAGCCTTTAATGCAATGCCATTTAATACGTTGTAGTTCTGCATACCATGCCATTTGAAATTCCTCCTATTAAATCTGTTTTAGCTCTTTTATCTCTTTTTTGTTTCATACGAAATTAAGCAATCAATTATAAAATTATGTAGAAAAACAAGTAGAAATGAAAATAGCGATAACATACAGCAAAAACTGCTAAAACTATCTATGATACTATTTGAGTTTTTCTTTGTTGATTTATTATCTGACTCTTTTGAATTTGGAAGACTTTTATCGTTATCTACAGATGTTGTTACTAGAGAAACATTTTCTGATTTATTAGTAGCATTAAATTCTACAGTTGTACTCGAAACAGTCGAGAGTAATGCTGACAGTGCCATTCCTAGTAAGGCAAGATATATCATAATTTTATTGAACATTTTATCATTCCTTTCTTTTTAATAGAAAATCTTCAGTAGATTACCACTTCTACTTAAGCTGGTCTAAATATCTTGATTCGATACTTCCGTATCTGCCATCAAGAATCTCACTTTCTAAAGCAATAATAAAAACTCCACTGGCTTTGATACCAATGGAGTCTGTTAATTAAAATAATGACATTTTAATAGTGTTAATTGTTTTACTACCATGTGTTTTTTTCTTTGCTAAATCTTGTAATTCTTTTGGTAAAACGTCATTTACTTTTTTCTTAATACCACTTGTAAGATAATATTTATCCAATCTGTTTTTATTGTATTTCCACTGTGCTTCTGAGGATTCCTCTGCTAAAGCAGTAAAGAATCTTTCCCAACTTGCATACGAACTACATTCAATATAATCAGAAGGATTCTCTAAAATCTTATCGAGATTTTTACATGTGAATACACCAGCTTTTAATAAAACCCATTCAAAACTTTCTGGTGGCCAAATAGTAATTCTTTTATTATAATGCCTACCATTTTCGAAATCATCATAATACTCTTGTAAATACGAACCAAAAGCTGCACCATCTACAATGCATAGAATATTACTGGCATCTGCAGCAAGTATTGTATTTAAAACATTACCATTACCATTAGCACTTATAACCGGAACGTTACTAAAGAAATCCTCAAAAAATGTGAAACCAGCATTTGAATCTTCCATAATAACTAAATCAAAATTATAGTCTGTAAAAGTGAAATTAGTATAAAACTCTTTGAATTCATATATTCTACGTAAATCGCCAGAACCTTTATGACTAACTAATTCATAAATTTCTTGCCAACTATACGGTAACCCCTTTAAAGGTTTTCTACCTATGATAACAAAATAATTACCAGATTTTTTAACATATTTAGCAAAATCATTAGAATAAACAAATCTATTATTTTCTTCAATAAAAATCACAGAATCGGTTATCTCGGCTAAAACGGTTTCCCATCGTAATTTCTTAAATGCTCTGGTATAAACAAAATAATTAGCAGATGTTTCTACGGTATATGCTGCTGCAGAACTTCCTGACATAGAATTAAACATTGCTTGCAATAAAGTTGTTTTGCCTGTACCACTCTCACCTTGTATAATAGTGATATTTCTTTTTAATGTAAATCTGTACTCATTGTCTTTATCATAAATTCTAAACTTAACTTGTCCTTTCATAAATTACCACCTTGCTAAAACCACTCTGGTTCCTGAATCTTACCTGCTTCGACTAAATTGTTAGATTCTCGTAATTCTGGAATTAAATCTTGCATACGATGAACTACATTTCCTGTGTTTAAAACTTTTATATCGAATGGATCCTTAAAGTGCATTACATGTTCTAAGTAAGCAACTATATCTTTATCTTTACAAATCTCTAAAATCCATTTTGCACAGTTATCTCCGCAGTTAGAAAGGTTGTAAATAAATTTAGGTTCTTTCAATAATAAAATTAATACCTTTACTCCGCCCGATAAATAAGTAGGTGCTATTGGACCAAGTACTGGACTAATTATTAAGTATGGTCCAATGACGTCAGATTTATCTACATCTTTTATCATTTTCTTGACTAAATCATCTTCAAACCATTCTGGTTTAAAGGCTACATCAAAATAGTCAGGAGCATCAGTCATTACTTTTATATCCCCACCTCTATACCAAATGTTTAACATTTTAATTCCCCTTTCTAATTTCCTTTCTAGTTTCCTTTTTATTTTTCATTAATATTATTGTAGCAAAAGTGTAAGAATACTACAAGCTACGTTTTTAGTTTACTGAGTTAGATAACTCACTTTGCTAAAGCACTTTGCTAAATATCTTGATTCGATACTTCCGTATCTGCCATCAAGAATATCACTTTGCAAAGCCATAATAAAAACTCCACTGGCTTTGACACAAATGGAGTCTGTTAGTTTTCTTAATGACATTTTAATAGTGTCAAGGTATCTTCTTCAATTGCTCCACCTCTGCTGGCAAAATATATTACAATCGTTAGACTTAAAATAATAAGCACAGTAATTGCTGGATTAGACTCAAAACACCCAGCATTGTAACAAAAAATAGATGCCACTACACAAAATGGAATAGTAAAAGAAAAGTCTAAGTAACCTTTTACAATGTATCGATTCTTCTTATCATTTCTAACTGGAGCAGGCAATTCTAACTGCTGATACAAATAATGCAGAAACCATTTATTGAGAACAATATTAAAAATAATTGTTGATACGACAATTCCTGTGATTATCAAAAATATAGATGTTTTGAATTCTTTTAAATCAGGACATGTCTGACCTTCAATGACTAAACCGAGAATAAAAAGCATCTGAATACAAAGCAAATGTAATTTAATGCTCGCTTCTACTTTTTCATAACTATTTTTCTTATTTGCTTTCATAATTACATACCCCTTCTTTTTCTTTTCCTTCTGCTCTTTTCTTTGCTAAAACTGTTGTAGCAAAAGTGTAAGAATACTACAAGCTACGTTTTTAGTTTACTTGGCTAAATAGCTTACTTGGCTAAAGCACTTTGTAAAGCCATAATAAAAACTCCACTAGCTTTGATACTAGTGAAGTCTGTTAGACTACTCTACATAGATATAAATAGACTTTGCTAAAGTCTTGTAATGGTCAGCGGTAATTATACATTCCACCACATAAGTTTCTTTCTCTGTAGATTTTATTGTTAACGTACCCTCCGGAGAAACAGAAATATTTCCTTTAGTGTTATTTTTTACTGTTTTTCCAGTTTTGGAATCAATTGAAACTGCTTCAGAGTTTTCTTTAGCTAAACGGAATTCACATTTTAAAGTAGAAAGAGCTTCTTTAGTTATGCCATACACTTTTGGAGCATTAAGCTGTTTAATGTATTTTCCATCTTTAAAATCATCCTTAGAGATGGTAATAGGTGGAACATCGCTTGTTTTAATTTCAGCATTATTAACATAGATCTTAACTTTCATTGTACCACTGTACTTCCCTTTTCCTTTTAATTCTACGATACCACCTGTTTTTGATTTTTCTTTAGATTTATTATTAGCAAATTCATAATCTGTTTTTGCAAATATCGTTCCAGCACATAACTTATTTGGACGGCGTACTTTAATCATTTCTGGAAGATTTGGTTTACCAGTGTAATCAAATACAATCCAATTGTATGGTGCATCATCTATAGCATGAAAATTATCTAAATTATTATCATTTGCATGCAGTAATTTTAATGTAATAAACGAGACTACAAACAATATAAGCAGTATACATTTACCTTTCTTGTTCTCCATAATAAATTCTCCTTTATCAAAGGTGTGTACACTTTTATGTAATACACACCTAACATTTTTTGTCAGATTACATTTCTGAACTAAATATCACTTGGCTAAATATCTTGATTCGATACTTTCGTATCTGCCATCAAGAATATCACTGAGCTAAAGCCCTTTGCTTATTCAATGAAAACAAATCTGTTTACATAATCTCGGTCTTTGCCTTTGAAGATTGGGATGTTCTTATCCACATACCAATGTGGTCTTACATCACCATCTCTTTGCTCTCTGATAGCGCATGCACCTCTTTGACAATCAACAGGGTAATCTTCCCATGTAATTCCAATCTGCTCTAACATTTGTTTCATTTCTTTTGTTATTTTGTTTTTTACTTCTGTGTTGGATAAATGTGTACGTGCAGCCATCTGTACGTAATTTCTTATGGCAACGAGCTGTCTCCAGTAAATTAGATTAGTGACTTCCTCTTTTGGGACATTGAAGCATCATGCATCAAACATGGCTCCTTTTGAAACTGCGTCCTTATAGATTTTTACATAGCGATGTAACTCTTCGTCTGGATTTTCTTCTTGGCTAAAGTCATCGTTCGAATCCATTAGACAGCAGTTTTCCATTACGAATTCACGTGTCTTTCTTTCAAAGATTTTATTAAAGTACATTGTGGTCATGCTGGCTGCTGTACTTACCATTTTCTGAATCTCGTAGTTAAACTAAGCTTCTTGGCTAATGGTTTCGTAATCAACTAAGATTAGAGTGATTTCGTCGGATTGTGTGTAATCGAATACACAGCCTTGAATTGACTGACACAGATTGAGCATTGTTTCCTGCATTGTATCTCTAAAAAGTCTATCGTAAGGCTTTTTGAAGTTTTCTGTGAAATGTTTGAAGGCTTTGCCATCCATTCGTAATGCAACTGGACATCTTCTCATAAGTCGAGTGCGCGGGACATTTTCGTAAAACTCTTTCATTCTATTTCCAATTTCTAAACCGTCCATAGTTCTTCTCCTATTCTTTGCTAAATAAAGCTTCTGTTGGCTTTTACACCAATAGAAGCTGATTTGATTTTTCTGGGTTAGTTTACCGCTTCGCCATCTTACCTGGGCTAAAGCTGTACTTCGCCCCTTCGGTACTGCCATTTAGTTTTCTTAATTTAAAGCTGTGCTTCGCTATCTTTTTTAATTTAAAGCACACACTACCTTCTTGTCTTAGCTTAAGTACTCGATCTCAAATCGATCATTGACAGGTAACATCATTGACTTTGAACCTAAATCAATTATGATTCTGTCGAAAGGTAATGCAACCTGCATGTCCTTTACTTTTGTTGATTTGTCCATGTGTCTCTTACTACCTCTGAAAGTGTAGTTTAAAATCTCTTCATCGGTAGGTACGTGACCTGCTGGAATCGTGCCTACTAAGATTGCAGCTGGGTAAGTTATACCGGTAAGCGTATCAATAACATTAACGATTGGTGTGTCGTTAGGGTAATCTCTGATACACTTGTAAGGATCAATTTTAAGATTTGCAATATCTTTATCAATTACTGCAATCTTAACAGTACAGTTATCCACCTCTGGAATTTCTGTAATCTCACAGTAGCGTGCCATAGCTGTTGGAACCAATTCTTCCTTGGAGTACTGGTTTTCGTCCAATTCAATTACCTTTTGGTCTTTTACAGAGAAGTCTGTGTCATTGATTTTATTTCCAGAAATCTCTGTAAATTTTTTGTATACTAAAAATTTCATCGTATACCTCCTACTTTCCTTTTTATTAAGAAAGGGAGCTAAAATAGCTCCCTTAACTCCATTAATTATTATTGTGTTACAGTAAGTTAATTAATTACTGCTATAACGATTCCGTTATTTTCTTTGCTAGATGAACTCCTGATTCTGTTGCACACATTAAACTATTAGCTGGAATATCTAAAATTTCCATCATGTCTTCTTGATTAAAGCTAACATCTTCAAACTCTGCATCTTCCGTGTAGTAAATATTCTCCTCACGTTCTTTACGATTAGCTTTAACACTATCTGTATAGTCTTTAGCCTTATTGAAAGATTTCTTGGCTAAAGTTCCTGTAGCTTTTAGTAAAGTTCCTGTAGCTACTCCAATAGAAACCAAAGCTTTGCTAAAACCTGACATTCTGTATCCATACCCATAACGTTGTCGTGTTCTGTCGTTGTAATTATTTCCACTGTAGTATCTGTTACTACGATTTTCAGTACTTCTAGTTTGGTTACACCATGGGTAACCACTTGTCCTGTTTCGCTGTCCATTTGAATACCATCCATTAGCCTGTCCATTGCTATGTCCATAGTTATGTTCATTACTATGTCCATAGCTATAATTTCCTGGATTTCTAACTCTTACTGCCATGCTGCACTGCCTCCTATTTTTTATGTAGTTCCACTACAGTATTAGTTATTTTAAGTTTTTCTTTGTATTTCTTTAGTAAAGCTTGAACTTTATCAACGCTTTCTTCAGTGTAAAGAATTGTTTTATGTTTGGTTGACAAAATGACAAAGCTAGCTTTGCTTACACAATGACTAATCTCAAAATCTTGTTTACTGTGAATTCCCATTACTTTGCTAAAGTTTATTATGTTTTCTTTAACAACACCGTCGGTCACTATTCTAAAATCATTTGAAGTTGAATAGTAAATAGTATTTGGATTACATCTTTGAATGGTAGTTATTTTATTTTCTTTAAGAAATAGATAAAGACTTTTCTTTCTGTAGTAAACAACTTTATTCGTCACTTGTTTTCCACAAATACAAATCACTCCGTCTTTTGAAGGAAATTTGTAGTAAATGTCACTATCAATCTCTTCAACTAGTGTGAAATTATTGACTTGGCTAAATCGCCAACCGTTGCACAGTAACGAAGCTTTCCCTACTGTCTCATTTTGTTTATTATTTTTCTTAAAAGGATTTTCTAAATAAAACTTACCATTTGCTATAAAGACCTCTTTTGTCATTCTCATCACCACATCTTTCTTTACACTCTTGTCTTCCTTTCGAAGATATCACCTAAAGTGATAACACCATCTTGCGTATGAAGAAGACACTGTACACCTTCTGGTTTATTTTTAAGAAATGTGGAACCGCTCTTTTTAAAATTACTAATCTGTGAAGTTTCATCGTCGTCTTTGACATACTCTAAAACATAACTAGCATTTTTAACGTTAACAATATTTTCGCCGAAAACAGTTTCTGAACTAATCTTTCCATCGGTACAGACAATGGTATTACCTCTAAAATCAAATGAATGATTTGGGTCTTCAACAATAACATCATCGATTCCATATTTCTTTAAGAACTCTAAGATTTTTGTATCATAGAACTTAGTGAAATAGACTTCTACGTTATTTTCATTCTTGTCTTTACACAGAAAAATAGCCCCTTCCATTAACGGATAGATAGCTCTGTTCGGTCCTTTAATTCTAATCACTCTCTTGTCTAAATCGGCTTCAATCTGCCATTTACCAATAGTAAGTGAATTAACTAACTCTTTATTTTCATTGTTGTAAGAATCACGAGGATCAAGAAGTCTTCCCCCTACAACAAGTATTTTCTTACACTGCAAACTTATCATCTCCCTCAATCTGCATAAACTTTTTTATTTACTAAATCAACTGTTATCTCATCGTAATCTTTTAAATTGTAATCTTTCGTATTATTGTTATCCAAGTAAGTTTTCTTGGCTAAAGCTGACTCATCCTTTGTGGTTGAATTAATCAAAATATCACAGTTATCTTTTGGTTTACCGTTGCTAAAGTGAACACTAAAGCTATCTCCGTTTTTAACGTAGTGAACTCTAAGTACATCATTCTTTAATTGTAATTCCACTTTTCCATTTGGTAATCCAATCTCATCTTCAAAGAATTCTCCATTACTGTAGTAATCACCATAGAACTTTGAAGTTACATAAACTTTATTTGCTTCGATGTTTGCGAATTTTGTAGCATCTGAAATTAAAAACAAAGCTTCTGGATCTTTATCACCTATAGTCTGTTGAACAGCTTCTTCGTCTAAATTGTCTGCACAATTAATTAAGTATACATAGCCATTACAATTTAGCGTAGCAGTGTAACTGTCTTGTGTTGGAAAGACTTTAATTTCAGCCGTACTTTGTACTTCTGTATCATCATAATCAATCCATCTATCAGTAGCGTCTTTAAAGCTTATTCCCCTTAATTTAAAGATAACTATTATCAGTATAATAATTCCACAGATTATTGTACTGCAGCCTTGCTTCCTTACTTGGTTAAATCTTCTGGTTGGTCTTACTTGGCTAAAGCCAAAGTCACTTTGACTCTCTCTATCAGTGCCATTGTTACCATTGCCATTACCATTGCTGTTATTATCTTCTATACTTCTCACCTCCAGAATTAACATCTAATTTAATTAGAATTCTACAGTAAAATGTTTCTTTAAAATAATGGGTAGCACTTTCTACCTTACTATCAAAAAATCTTACTTTAAAATGTTTACCAATTTGCACAAATGTAATTTTGTTTTGTAAAAACTTAACAAAAGTGTTTACAGCCTGCACAAAATCTAAACCCATTACAATAAAAGCAACCAACACGCACCACACGGCTAAAGTGTTAGTAATCTTAAATACAACAAGTCTTTGTACAATTGCCATACAAGTAATTAACAGTAAACGTATTAGAATTCGTTTTTTAAGTCGGAGCGAAAGTACTTTGTACTGTTCTTTAGTAAAAATTATTTGATTCGTTATTAGCACCCCCCATTACTGTTAACTGTTTCTTATTTCTTTAGATTATTTTTCTAAAGTTAAAACCCAGTTAAGCTTTTGTACTTAACTGGGCTAAAGCTATTTCTGATCTTTTATTTTCTTCCGCCGTAACGTTCAAGCAGATCTCGTCGTCTACTGCTAATCTTTCTTTCTCTTTTTTCTCCAGTGTCCTGATTTGTTGTTTCAATGCTTACCATCTTCTTAGGAATTCTTTTACGTGGCTTTCCTGCTCTAAGATTACTAAACACATCATTACTTTTTCCTGCAAGAGGGTTATCGTCTTCCTCATTAACGGACTTGGCTAAATCCGCTGCAATGGAATCAACGCTGTCACCAATGGACTGCACTGTGCTAAAAGGCATGCGTAATCCACTAAGACACACAATGTTCTTCTCCTGATTAAATGTGTGGTATTCATCATAGTACATACCAAAAGACTGAATCAGTGCTTCGTAGTTAAGTGGGTCAATCGTTGAAGAAGCAATGTATTTTAATTTACGATTCTTTAAATCTGTGTCTACTGGAGCAAATACTGGACTGTGCTGTAAGTCCTCAATCATCTGAGCAATGTTAGTTTTTCTTGGTGTTACTGAAATTACAGACATTCCTGGTGTGCTAAGAACTTCTTTAATCTCTGCCCTATCAATGTTACCAGCTTCACTTTTATGTTTCTCTGGGATTTCAAGAAAAGAGATAAAATTGTTTACAAATTTCTTGTTAAGTGAAAGTTTGTATTTATCATAATCTAAATTGCAGCTATCTGGCTCTTCGTTGTTAATAACAAAGGTCGCACCGAGATTTTCAATCTCTACTAACTCACCGAAGCACTCACGTGAGTTAAACCTGGCTAAAGGAGTTTCCTTCAATGCAGGTAAAATCGGCACAGTGAAAACAGTATGAGTTGGATAACCGTCTTCATCAAGCAATTCCTCATTTACTAAGAAATCAACTAAGTATGGTCCAATTCCGGAGCCTGTTCCACCACCAGTAGCAAAAATTACTCCAATGAAGCTTTCTTTGCTAAACTGTGCTTTAATACGCTCAATCAAAGAATCGACCGACTTGGCTAAAACGCCTTTAGCCTTATCTCTATTCTTTGAGCAACCCTCTCCGCCTGGAATGTGATAAGTGTGCTTAGCACCTTTAAGTGTATCCAGGTCTTCCTGAGAGGTGTTAATGTAAAGAACATTAAATCCTAATTCATCAAATAAGTTACCAATATTTCCGCCTGCCTGCCCAATGCAAACAAAGCCAATTTCATTTTTCATGATTTAATCCTCCAAAACTAATTCTATTGTTTTAAAATTAAAAATGGCTACTAGTCTGTTTGAAACTAATAGCCATGCATCATCTACTCATCCTAGTATTCTGTTTCATCATCTGATACTTCTTCTTCATAATCAGGTGGAATTATTTTTGTTTCTAAAAATTTAGAACCTTTACTATTTAAAAAATAAGTATAAGATCTTCCTGCCTTAATTCCGTACTCTACATAACCACATCCGACTAATGACTGTAGAGTACGATATAATGACTGGTATTCAAAATCCTCCCGTATTGCTTTAATCTCTAAAAGCTCATCCATTGTTTTTGCATCGTAACTATCAGTAACTGAATTACTATACAGTCCGAGCATTAACGCAACGCCACGTCTTGTCATTTCTAACCTCCATTAATCTTCTCTAGCTATTCACCCTTACAATTAGTGCAACTTTCACACAAACTACACGGATAAATCTTATGTCCACAGGACATACAAAAGCTAGGCTTCATCAAGTATACCTGTACCTTTTTACCACAATTTTTACATGTTTCCATGATAGTTTCTTCAGCATACTCTTCTGTAACATCCTGCCTAGACTTCTTCAATGCTTTAATACTATAGCGCTTAAGTAACTGTGTTAAATCAGTATCAAAGGACTGCACTGAAGCAGAGTTCTTTTGAAACCTTAAATCCAAGTTATAACTTTGTACGCTTGCAATGTATTCACTCACTTCTTTAATACCTTGAATGCCACGATTCCACCATCACTAACACTTCGTTTAGAGAAGGTTAAGTAATAAGTGCCTTTCTGTAAAATTTGATAGTCTTCAAGAATTTTTTGAGAAATTCCCTGACCACTAAGACCAATGTAAGCATTTCCGCCAAATCTAACATCTGTTTTAATTTTAGCAGAAATTGGTTTGTCAACTTCTAGCTTGTAAACAACTTTTTGTGTAATGGCTTCGCCATTGTACAAAACATCTGTATACTTTGTATCAGTATCAATCAATAACGCTGTTTCTGTGCTAAAGTTGTTTTTACTAGCGTAATAATTTGTTGTTGTAGTAAGATAAAATACACTATCTGAAACTCCACTTTTAGGTGTTACTTTTAAATAGTAAGCACCTTTCTTTAAAGCAAAATAAACTTTGTCTTTGTTATTACGATAAAATTTACTACTGATTACATTTTTATGTTCATCACAAATACTAAAATAGTATCCACTGCTATTGTCATACTTGGATAAAGCAATTCCAAGTAGTTCTGGTGAATCTAGATTAAAGCTGAAGTACTGCGTTGCTCCGCTGTTAGTATATCTTTCGGTAATACCATCTGTATCCCCAACAACTAAGTTCGTGCTTGCATCTGCATGTGCAAAAGCCAATGTCATTGTAACTGGAATGCCCACTGAACCTGTCTCAATCAAAACGTAGTAAGTTCCGGCTCTTAAGTACTGGTCTAAACTTCCGCTACTTGCTTCTTTACAGTATGCAAATTTTGGTGACACTTTTGTAGTGCACTTAGAGTCCTTAAAAATACTGATTCGCACAAAAGTGTTGTCACACTTTTCGATTGAGTATAAAACATTTAGGATACCACTTTTTTTGATTGTTACTTTAACTAATCTATTACAATTATTCTGCGTGCCTGCCATGTTAATTGAATAGTTTTTAAAGTTAGAATCATCGTAAGAATTTGGTACTACTGCGGTTGTACTGTGATTTGTCTGTGCTGCATTTGCTACCATTACCGTCTGTGCAGGTGTAGGCTGTGCTAAAGTCAAGCACAGAGCAACGGCTGGTACAATTAAAGATTTCTTTAATTTAGTTTGTTTCATGTGTTACCTCTTTTCTAAAGTACTATTTATTAGTACTTTCAGTTGTTAATTCTGAGGTAGTGTCTCCTTCTGTGGTAATGTTTCCTTCTGATGTACTCTGCTGTTCTGTGCTATCCTGCTCAGGTGTGTTATCTTTACTTCCGAACAATGATGAAAAGAAATCTCTTATTGACTGTGCTAAAAAGGAAAAGAAACCTTTTGTCTCTTCTTTCGTTTCTTCATTGTCAACTTTACTTTTAAGCTTATTCGCTGTCTCATTAAGTTTATCACTTACCTGCTCCAAATTGTTCTTTACAATGTTCAGGTCATAGTTTTGCTTGGAAACATCCATTAAAAGTTTCACAAGTTCATCCTGATTTACTTTAGAGACTTTAAGATCGTTCTTGGCTAAAGTATCATCAACAATTTTCTGAACTTCATCTTCTGTAAGTCCATCTTTAGAGTTAGCAGCGTCTTCAATTACCTTTTCTTTTGAATCGTTAATTAAAGTTGTTGCATCATCATCGCCAACTTCATCGGCTAAGTCAACCGATGTTTTAATTTCTTTGTTAGCAATGTCTTTCTTCTTTTCATCAAGTTTTTGATCTGTAGCGACTTCGTATGCTTTCATTGCACCTGTTAAAGCTCCGGTTCCGGAAACCTTAAAAGGAGAAGCAGCTTTTACCTCACAATTCTCAACCCCGGCTGTTGTTAAAGCCGATGCAATCATGTTGTCTGTAACGTAAGTAAGATTTGTTGTTTCTACATTAATACCACCTTCTGTTGTAGGTTCAATGTAAGCACAACTGTAAGTCTTTGTGCCAATCTGTTCTGTAGGCACAATACCTTTCAACGCATCTCTTTCTTCCTCATTGTTAATAGTGATAAAACTATACTGAGATTTATCACTATCTTTAATACCAAAGTATGATAAAACTAAGTCTTTCTGGTCTGCGGTTAAATCCGCACCAAGAGTTACAGTTTTTACAGAATCAGCATAAACTACTGTTGGCATTACTGTAGTTAAACAACAAACACTCATTAAAGCTGTTGCTGCTGCTTTTTTAATTTTTAAAGAATTCATTTAAATCCTCCTAGTTCTTTGTTAAATAATACTTTGCTAAAGCTTGAGACAATAGCAAATTTCATCAATCCTCATCTGATGTGTCAAACACATAACTATCCGCATCAAACTCTTTTGGTTTACTCTCTTCTTCTTTATGGCAGGAGAAGCCAAAAGAGTCTTCATCATCGGTGTCAAAAACTAACTGGTTATCAACGCTTTTCATGTCAAAGTCACCAGTCTCAGAATCGAATACCTGCATTGCCATGTAAATTTGGCTTTTTGTAGCCATGCCATTTGATGAAGTGCTTTCATCTTCATTCTCGATTAACTGTTCTTCGATATCATCTGAGAGTGACTGTGCTAAATCTTCATTGTCTGCTACATCATCAGAAGTGGACTGTGCTAAAGCTTCATTGTCTGTCGTAGTCTCTTGATTCTCATCCTCTTCTTCTTCTTCGACCAGTTCTGCAGTACTCGGTGACTCTTCTAAAGTGTCCCCATCAATGTTGTATAGACCTTTAAAAGTTGAATCAGTTTCGGACAACTCACCATTTGTATCTTCTGGCAGTTCTACATCTGCGAAGAAATCATGATTACTTTCCTCTTCTCTTTCTTCTGTAACTGCTTCACCAATTTCACTATTTTCGATGTCTTTTTCCACTTCGTCTTCAAACGATAACATACTGTCATCTAAATTACCTGACAGTAATGGATCCAAGTCTTCTGGTTCACTAGGCGATGTAGTGTAACTTGTGGACGTGTAGTCTTCTGGAAGTTCTTCCATACCACTTCTATCAAGTTCACCGTCAATAGAATCGCTATCATAGTTTGACTGAATGTCTTCTGCCCTCTGTTTAGCGATTTCTGCTGATGGAGTTTTGCTATCTTCTGGGATTCCATTTCCCTTTTTCTTTTTCCCTTTTCTAAAGAATGCCATATTTAATTCCTTTCTAATTTCACTTGGCTAAATATCTTAATTCGTAGCTATCGCTACTGCCATTAAGAATTCTTAGTTAAGGCCACAATAGTGGTACTGTACTAAAGCCACTAAGAATTCTGACTTGTATAGCCTGCCCATCATCATGCGAATCGGCTTGCTAATTCACCAATGTCATCTGTGTTAAAGCCTTCTCCAATCGCAGCGAATCTCCACTCACCGTTGTGTAAATAAATCTCCCCTGCAACTACAGAGTGCATGCCTTTAAAGTTCTCTGTGAGATTGTAATGCACTAATTCAGTATCATCCCTGTCATCTATAACTCGAATGAAAGCATTTTCGATCTTGTCGAAAGACTGTCCTTTTCTTTTACCTCTAAAAATGTTAACAGTGAAAATAATTCTATCTACATCGGAAGGTAAATCTTTTAAATCTACAATGATTTGCTCATCGTCACCATCACCTTCTCCTGTGAGATTATCACCAAGATGTTCCACTGCTCCGGATTTGTGATGAAGTCTACCAAAGTAAACTAAATCATCAATGTCACTGTATTTACCATTACGGCACAGGATTGCACTTGCATCACAATCAATATCGACCTCTTTGAAACCAAAGAAACCTCTTGTTTTAACTGGATCCCATCCAAGACCAACTACAACTCTATTAAGTCCTGGTCTTTCTTTAGTAAGACTTAATCGTCCACCTTTCTTTAAATTTACTGACATAATATCTCCTTTCATTAAAAAAGCTTGGCTAAAGCGAAATACTTAACCAAGCTTACTTTATGTTTTTATAAAATTAATCAATAGCCAATTTGATTCCTGATTTTCTCTCAGACGGCTGTACGATTACCTGTGTGCCAGGTTGACTCCATTCCATTTGATAGGACTCACCGGAAGCACCCATTTTTCCTAACAGATTCTTAAATGAGACATCTAATTTAAACTGTGGATCTGCACCATCCCAAGCCACCAATGCGTCAGGATCGACACAACATGGAGAATCTAAGATTAAAGGGTTACCATCTGACAAGACTGCTACCTGTGCTCCGGCTTTTCGTCCTACAAGAATTGTTGTAAATAAACCTTTCTGTGCTACAATTCCTTTACCAAAGAACTTTGATTTGTACTCACACGAATCTGTGAAAGCGAGTAAATTCTCTGATTCGACCATGAGTCGTTGTCCCTGGGCTAAAGTTATCACAACAACATGTCTGGCTGAGTCTGCATAATACTGTCGTGAGCCCTTACCACTGATACACTTCATCAATGGTAAGTTCTCTCCCGTCAAACGACGTGCTACCTGCCCAAAGAGTGCTTTGACAGCATTGCCTTCTGGTCCAAGTAGAACTTTGTCAAACTTATTGTTGCCTTGATGTGCTATCATTGCTCCAGCTTTCGTGTAAATGCATCCACCACCATCAATACAAGTGGCTCTTAACATTAATTCATCTATAACTTCGAATTCAAACACATTTGTACCTTCCTTTCCTTTTATTTGTGTCTTGCCTAAATTATTGAGTTAAATATCTTAATTCGCACTTAGCAGTCGCTACACTCCTTTGATCTAAAGATAGCAGTGCTGCCATTAAGAATACTACTTCGTAGAGCCTTGAGAACTTCTTGGCTAAAGCAGCCCACTTCATTTTGATTTAGGCAAAAGAAAAACGAGTAGAAGCTTTGACACTTCTACCCGTTGCATTGAACATCAGTTTTAATTTTACTCACTTAGTGAAGAAGAAATTAATAAAATTAGTATAAAAGAAATTTCTAAATGCACCTATAGGCAGACAACAAATAATTGCAATGAGTGTAATACTGACAACAGAAATGATAAAAAACGTACACCCTAAATGATACTTACCTAAAGTACTAATTGGAAAAATAGTAATAAATGCTATTAAAATAAAAAATAAAACAAATGAGCATAAAGCACTCAGCATGAGGTAATCAGGTAAAAATGCACGTAGTTCACTCTTACTAAATACTCCCACCATATCATTTACTAAATAATAGGTAGCCAATAAAGTAGTGACACCATAAAGCAATAGCACAGGTAAAGCCAGTAAAAATCCTTTCAACACATCACCTATATTTTCTCTAATAGAACCTTCTTCATGTAATCCCTTCGATACATCATCAATTACACATGATAAAGCTTCTGCATCATCATGTGTAAACATTCTGGTAAATATTATATTAATCATTCTCATCTTCCTTTCTTTTTGTTTATGTCTTGCCTAAACTTCACTTGGTTAAAGCCTTCCAGGATCTAAAGATAATCTTAATTCGCACTTAGCAGTCGCTGCACTCCTTTGATCTAAAGATAGCAGTGCTACCATTAAGAATACTACTTCGTAGAGCTTTTGAGAACTTCTTGGCTAAAGCACTTTACTTCATCCCGGACTGATACCAACAAAGTAAAAACAAGCAGGAGCTTTTACACTTCTGCTTGCTGAGAATATTTAAAATTATGTTATTAAAAATGATTGTTACTATTTGATTATTGTTGCTGTTTCTTTTTAGCTATCTACGTCAACGCCATAGAAAGCGCATAATGCTGCAAGACCACCATTGAAACCTTTTTCTACAGGCTGGAATTTCCACTCTCCATTGTAGTTGTAGATTTCACCAACAACGATAGCAGTTTCCATTGAGAAAACTTCTTCAAGATCGTATCTACAAACCTGTGTTTTTGTTTCTGCATTTGTAATACGAATGAAAGAATTTGAAACCTGTCCGAAATTAAGTTTTCCTTCCGGATCGTAAATTGTAGCTGTGATTACAATTTTCTTAATGTTATCTGGGACCTTGGTTAAATCAATGTCAATTGTCTCAGCATCTTTACCTGCAACTTCTGTTCCTTTCTTGTTATCACCATTGTGGATGACAGCTCCTGAAGAATGCTTTGGCTGATTGTAATAGATGAATTCTGCATCGGAAGGTACTTTGCCATCTTCTCCGAGCATGAAGACAGAAGAGTCTAAATCTGCATTTTCTCCTGTGTCATACTGATTAATTAACCAACCAAGACCTACGGTCGCTTTTGTTAAACCCTCTTTGCTGAGACTTAATTTCTGTCCCTTTTTTAATGTAATAGCCATAGAATTACCTCCTAAGAAATTATTGGATTGCTGGCTATGAGCAATCAAAAAGAGCCAATGGCTTTTACACCAAAGGCTCTTGAATTTATCGCTTTGCAGAGTACTGGACTAAATAGATAGGCTAAAGTCCCAGATTAAGGTCCTTGATTAAAGTCCTTTCATCTTTTCTGCGTACTGCTGCTTAATGGCATCCAGTCTCTTTGAATCCTCTTCTCGCTCTCTCTTAGCTTCTTCCTGAATTCTTTTAGTCTCGTCGATACCGCTAACAATCGTGTTCCATGTTTTCTCTAATGTTTCAATCTGTACAGAACTTGTATTAGTCATTCTTGTAATCTGTTTAGACTGCTCAACAGTATTCTGTGCATTCTTGATTAACAATTCATTGGTTCTCTTGTCTAAAGCTGACATAGAGTCTGCCTGAATCTTCTGACGCTTTAACATCATTGTCTGTGCTAAAGCCTGCTTGAAGACCGGAAGTGTAACAATGAAAGCAGAGTTGATTTTACGTGTGAGATTCGCATTACTGAACTCCATTGTTTTAATCATTGGGATTGACTGCAAAGCAATGCTTTCGGCTGTCTTAAGATCCATTACTCTTTGTTCGAGCATGTTCTCTGCCTGTCGGAGATTACTGATTTCAAACTGTAAATCAACGTTGTTGCTTGTTGCCAACTCCTGCTCTTTCTGTTCGATGTACTCATGAAGTTCTTTACAACCCTGTTCACCCGCAGCGATGTATTTTACTAATTCGTGATAGTATTCCAAATTGGAATTAAACATCTGGTCTAAATTCCTGTTAGACTTTTCTATCTCACCTTCGTAGACTTTTAGCTGCGTGTAAATCTTGTCTATCTCGTCTCCCATTGTGTTGTACTTACTCAGAAGTTTTTCTAACTTCTTTTTAGCATTACCAAAGAGTTTACCAAAAAGACCTTTGTCTTCTTTGACTTCATCAATGTCAAAGCTTCCCATTATCTTGTCTAAAGCTTCGAGCATTTTACCAGAATTATTAATCTGGTCTATGTTCATTCCATTGAGAACAACGTCGGCAGATTTGGAGACTTCTTCGGCCGCTTCTGAACCAAACTTTACAATACTATTAGGATCAAACACTTCGATCTTAGCTGTGTACTTTTCTAACTCTCCTGTCTTTTTAAAATCATCAATGTAACCCTGTCGACACTCAGCTAGGCTAAAGTTCTCCTTCGGAGTCTGTGCCGTGGTTGGTTCTGCAACCTGCGTCTGCTCCTGCTCTGTTTTATTTTGTAAATTTATCATTATTACCTCCTGCTAAATTATTTAGCTTTTCTGTGAAAAAGTCTACTTAGCAGACCCTTTCGATTTGAAGTTATCTCTGAATACTGTATTGAAAAATTGTAATTACCCAAATCAATTTTTTGTAACCCTGATCGTAGTAAATCTTCTGTTACCAATCCGTACCCTGTTGGTATAAACAACAATACATCCAAACCAATTGCGTGCAAGTACTGTAGCATTACCTCTTCTTTTGGTTCTAGCTTTCGTGTACCAGTTAGTACCATTACTATCTTAGGATTGACCTTGGTTAAATCCCACACATGGATTAACTGGGCTAAAGCCTCTGGAATAGCAAACAGAATTCCTGCAAAAGTAAGTGCATCCCAAACACTATTGAATTTGTATCTCTTTATCATCTCATTAGCCTTTTCTACTAACAGTTTTTGTTTTTCTTGACTTAGGATGCTAAGTGGTGTAAAACTTAACACTCTTTCTGCAAATTTCTTATTAAACTGTTTGTCAGGCATCGTTTTTAGTGAACTGTCACCTTTTAATTTAATTGGTGAAATCTCTAATGTTTCTGTTACAAAACACATAGAGTTCTGGGTTAAATCGGAAACGAAATCAATGTAACTTCTCTTTGAGGAATTTCCCAAGCCAGTTATCTGTGCATACAATGTTGGGATAATCACATTGCCATTTTCAATTCCATAACCAGTTCTCATTTTTATCTCTTCACCCCACAGACCAGCTACATCCTCTCTTGTGACATTGAGAATAATACTTTCTACGTCACTGTATTGATTAGGTCTTGAGAAGTTCTCGTCACCATACAGTACCTGGTCTAAAGTCTTTTCCACACTGGCTGCACCTGTTGCTAAAACTTCGTCAGGGAACTTAGCTAAAGGAGAAGCGAATTCCTCTTCAATCACCATGAAATCACCTTTGAAGTCATAGCTCTCTTCTTTAGCATGATTGAGAATGATTACGTCTATTGGAAGTTCTTTTGCAAAGTCTAGGAACTGTATTTCTTTTTTCTCCGTAACGGAACCATAGTAGAAGAGCGTCCACACTCTCTCTTTGCTTACTTGGTTAAAGTATCTGCAGCACAAGGCTTTTAAAACTTTAGCGTCATTACCAACGATTCTTTTCTCTCTTAGAAATCTTTGTAGCACCGTCTTTGTAATTCCACTGACTTCTTGCTTACCCTCGTCTACTGTTGGATTTGGGATTTTACCATTGATTACAATACATCTATCGAGTGTTCTTCGTAGCTTAAACAAATCCTCTGCGTAGTTTGCAATACAATTAGTACCTTTGATTTCACAGAAAACAGTGTTAAGACCTTCTGGTCGTCTTTGAATCTCCTGCAAAGGTGCTGGCTCTTTCATCCACGCATTTCTGCACACACTAAAACCTATGGCTTTCTGTTCCTTGGCTAAAGTGGTTAACTCCTTTGCAATCTCTGGTGTCACACTTACAAACTTGTAGTCAAACTTCTTTAACACTTTCACCATGTCTTCTGCGTGTTTGTTAAGCTCTCTTACTGTCACAAAATCTTTCTTAGATAAATCCTTTAGCTGAAAATGTATCCAGCAGCAAAACTTAGCACTAACATTCTCGTTGTTCTTTGAGAGTTTCTTTAATTCTTCTATCATTTCCTCATTAAGGTGTTTTTTCTTAGCTAAAGCTGAAAGTCCACCGTCGTTCTGAACTTCTTTCTTGTACCAAGCAATTTGTTCATTGTCTGGATTTCTTAAACCTTCTTGAAGAATTGTTCCATCTTCTTGACACTTTTGAAAGTAATTGATTAATTGTTGTTTGTTGTTGCTGTTTAAATTTTCTATCTGAATCATTTTTCACCACCAATTTCTTTTATTAATTTATAGTAAAAAACTATTTAAAAAGGGTTAAGTTACTCAAAGTGACACAGATTAAATAAAAGGTATTTAAAGCGAAGTTTTGATGCTAATTAATGCTTTTCTCTCTAATTTCAATAAATTTCAATAAATATCAATGCTCTTCAATAAATATCACAACTTATCATTATTTATCGGAATTTATCACAACTTATCATTTCTTTTCAATGATTCTCACAACTTATCATTTCTTTTCAATGGCTTTCTCAACTTATCATTTCTTTTCAAAACTTTTCAAAGTTTAACAGGTAAGACTTCACTCTAAGAAATGAAAAACAAATACTACATTTACAAGTGGAAATAAAATAGATGCATGAGTTTACTGTTGAGAATTGAAATGGTTGCATAAGTTTACTTTTAGAAATTTAATGGACTTGGCTAAATTGGAGAGCTGTTAAAAGAAAAATAGAAAAGGCTTGACTAAGGATGTTTAATTCCTTAACCAAGCCTTGCATGATTTTATGTGAATGATTTATTTATTGTAGTTGATTGCAATTGATTGTTGTTTACTGCTTTGCAGAGCATTCACTGGGCTAAAGCTCTTTAGTCCTACATGCTTACTCTGTCTTTGATTTCTGCCATCTTAGCTGCATTAAGTCTTGTATCACCATGTACACGACTGTATGACAAATACCCATTCATTCTTTCAATCTTAATTATGTCTGTGCTTCCACAGATAGGACACACATCCATATTGAGCTGTGCATGCCCACAGTGATTACAGTAGGATAATGAAAGATTAACTCCTTCATACAATCCCATCCTCATTGCACGTCGTACTAAAGTAACTATAGCTTCTCTATTGTAAGCTATTGGATATTTAACATACTGAATACGTCCTCCCCAGAAATACTTCCAGAAACGATACTCTAAATCCTGCTTCTGAATTGGTGATATTTTCTCTGAAACATGACAGTGAAAACTATTAGAAACGTATTCTCTGTCAGAAACGTTTTTAACAATTCCAAACTGTGTTCTAAATTGTTTTACCTGTAAACCGCATAAATTTTCTGCTGGAGTTCCATAAATAGCGTAAAGATAACCGTCCTCTTTAGTATACCCTTTTACTTTCTTTGTTATGTAATCCATGACTTCTAAAGCGAAGGAACCGTCCTGGGCTAAAGATTTCTGATTGTAAAGTTCTTGCAATTCATTAAGTGCTGTAATACCAAAGGAAGCAGTAGAACTTCTAAGTACTGGTTCTATCTTATCGTTTGGTTTAAGATTGCCACCATAGAAACCACCTTCGCAGTAAGCTAGTGGATTAATGGATGCTCTCTTCTCAGCTAAATAGTCATAAGTTCTTCGATGAAGATTGTGTATCATGTCTAAATAGTAGTCAAGCACTTCATAGAAATCTTTATTCTCTCTACGAGACTTGGCTAAAATCATTGGTAGATGTAAACTAACAACACCTATGTTAAATCTGCCTTTGAAGATAGGCACGTCATTTTCATCTGCAGGTTCAATACCACCTCTTTCATACCACGGCGAAAGGAATGCTCTACATCCCATAGGGTGTATTATTTTTCCATACTTCTTGTACATTTTACAAACGTGATTGTCTGGATCTTCGCTAGTTAAAGAGAGATAGTCCGGATACATAGTCTTAGAAGAACAGTCAATGCTGGCCTGAAATACATGTTCTAAAGGTTTTCCCTCACCATGCAGTTCTTCATCGTAAAGAAAGATTAATTTAGGGAAAAGAACTGGACGTTTTTTACCCTTCTTACCTTGTCCATTCTTTCTTACCTCTAAGCACATAATACTTGTTAACTGCTCGAACTCTTTTTTACCATGACCTAAAGTAAATGCGATAAAAGGATAATCTCCACGGCTAGAGGAAAGGCTATTGAACTTATACTCTAATTCTTGGAATAGCTGTTCTAAATCCTTTGTTACTTTCTTTAAAGCGTAGTTCTGAGCTAAAGTAATAAGTTTACTATCTGTGTCTTTTAATAACTCTTTACCCATGTCGAACTCTTCTGTATGTTCTTCCTCAAGCATGGAATGGTACTGGGCTAAAATGGCTAAGGTCTCCGGCACGCTATCCTCATCTATCATTCCAGTCCCTTTTACTATGTCAATATATTCATCCATGTACTCTAAGAAAGTCTTTTCTGCATACGGAGCAATGACTTCATCAACACTTGGTACAGTAAATCCACCATACTGCTGGCTAGCTGCACTTAGAACAATATCTCCTATAACACCGGCTAAAGAAGAAAGTCTTTTTGGCTCATTGTACCACAGGTTACCATGTTCAAAACCATTATGTAAAACTTTTTCAATATCGAAAATACAACAGTTCATTGTGTCTCTTCTTGATGACATATCATGAATGTAAATATACCCATCTTTAATTGCCTGAATCTCTTCTTTAGTTAAAAAGAATTTCTTGTACAGTTCTTTGTTAAAGATTCCAAATGTAAGACATCGTTTGGTTGAAACCAGTGTACTATCGGAATTACTATTCTCTTTGTCACCATGATACTGTATTCTTTGGGCCTCTGTGTAAGCTTTATCCAGCATTCGTATAAAATCTACCTTGTAGTTTCTATACTCTTTGTATGAGTTGGCCACTTCGGGAACTACCTTGGTTAAAGCTTTCTCAACAGTGGAATGCATTACCATGATTGGAATTTCTTTAGTATCATTTTCGAGTATGTATTCAGTTAAGATTGACTCAATTATAGATTTAATTTCGTTTAACTCAAACTTTGTAAAACTATAATTCACTCTTGTGGCCGATTTGTTTATAGCGATTATGATTTTATTAAAATCATAATCTTGCAGATTACCATCCTTTTTAACTACTTTGATATTTTTTAGATATTCTTTTGAATCCATTTTAGATTACCTCCTATTAATTTTCTTATGTTATAAAAGGTAATCTACATAAAAATGGTACATTATCTTAGGCGAAGTAGAAAAGTAAAATAAAAGTAATATAAAAGTAATATACAAGTAGCACAAAGTAATATACAAAGATTAAATATATGGATTCTTGACTAAAGGGCTAGATTTGTACTTAGCTAAACGTCTAGATTAGTGCTTAGCTAAACGTCTAAACTCGTACTTAGTAGTACTGCCATCTAGGATCTCGTCCTGTGAAGGCTAGAAATGAAAAAAGCACAGCAACCCTTTTAAGATTACTGTGCTTAATATTTATTTAATGATTAATGTCCATTTGTGTATGTCATCTTTTTTCCAATTACCTTTTGAAGTTTTTATTTTACAACTAATTGTAACTTTACCTTTTTTCTTAAAGGTAACTTTATGTCCACCATCACTATCACCTTTAGTAGATACAGTAGCTATCTTTAAATCGCTGCTTGACCAGTTTGAGGTTCTAGGATGTGCACCTCCAACATTTAAACCAACGTGACAATTTTTATCACTTAGTTGATATGTGCCTGATTTATCGACAGTTTTAGCTTTAACTGTTGTAGTTCCAAAAGTTGTTGTCAGTTGCATAATAAATGCAATAACTAGTGCTAAAGTTGTTGTTAAAACTTTCTTGGCTAAAGCGGAAAGATTTATTTTATCTTTCTGCTTTGGTAATCTTCTATTGCATTTAATATCATTTTCTGTAAACATATTTCACATCATTCCTTAAAAATATTCATTCTATTTGGATCTCCTTGAGTAACAGCTTTTCTGTTATTTTCCTGTGCATACTCAGTTGAAGTTTGATAAGGTTGATTATCAATTTTATCCTCTTTCTTAAAGCTCTTAAATAATTTTAACAGTAACATTATTATTAAAATTGCTGTCAGAATGTAAAATGGAATTGTTAATAATTTTCCAAATAAGAGGAATATTTTAGAAATAAATCTAAAAATAAGGCCAAAAAATGGCATCTTTCCTAGCAGGGCAAACAATGCTGCAGGTACTTTTGATAATTTAGATAAAAATAAAAGCACAATATCAGCTATAACTAATTTCTTCAAAATAACATCTCCTTTGCTAAAGCTTTGAATCTTAATAGTAATTCATTGCATTTGTTGCTTTGCTAAAGCTCTGCACCTCAATAGTAGTTCATCGCATCCATTCCTGCAACAGATTGCGATTCAGCGTTTTGCATACGATCTTCAAGCTCTTCATAGTACTCCTTAAATTTCTTTTTATTTCTCATGTACGAAATTCTAGATAAAATCTTTAAGAGTATTTTTAATGCTAAAATAATAATTAAAACTATGAATATTGCTTTGAAAAAGAATGCTAGTTTACTTGCAATCTTAACAAAAAATCCAAAGAACAATTTTAGTGGCTGTAATGGCAATGAAATAGCTTTACCTGCTAATGGTATCTTATTAATTGCTTTAATTACACCGTTTACGGCATTGTATGGTATTTTTACAAAAGTTAATATAGCTCCTGATGCTTTTTGCAACAAGAAAGCTACTGCTACAAATGCAACGTTCCAAACATCTCCCATTGTAAGTAATGGTCTAGGTTCTTTAATAACTGGAGGTGTTCGGACATTTTTATCTTTCTTCAAATTTATCACCACATTTCTAAATTGTTTAACCCGTAGTGTAATCACTGGGCTAAAGTGCTAGACACCAATGCTAATTGTTTAATCCGTAGTGTAGTTACTTAGCTAAAGCACCAGGCACCAATTAATCAATTCACATTATGTAATCCTTTAATTAACGACTCATCACTAATGTCCGTTGCTCTTATCATACGTTCCCAGATTGCAGTATCTTCCGAACCAAGTTTCTTCTTACGTAAATCTAAGTACTCCCTTTTTACATTCTTATCTGTAAGATAATCATCATAGTTTCTCATTAATTTAAAAAATGAATCAAAATACTCTTTTTTACAATAAATTCTTACCTTTGCTAAATTGGAATCCTGCAATTGTTTAGGAGCTTCTCCGAGGAAAATAATTCTTGTCGGTCTACACCCAACGAATGCATTTGGTTGCACAATCTTAACAGATGCAGGTATAATTAATTCATCTATTCGTTTACATCCTGCGAAAACCTTTGACGGTAGAATTTTTAATGTACTCGGAAGTTGTACGCTTTTTATGTTTAATAAGTTATCTTTAATGCTTTCTACAGAAACATCTTGAATCCTTTCAATTGAAAGACCACGTCCAAGACTTTTGATTGCATTAAAACGTAAGAAATTCTTTTCTAAATAGCTTACTGGCATGCCTTCCACATAACTTGGTATTTTTATTTCTGTATTAATACCAACGTATTTATAGAGCATTAATTCATCTCCCATTTCATAAAACATGAAATCTCCAAATTGAATAATGTTATCATTCCTTTTGAATTTCTTTTTTAGCATTTTATTTTGAAAAGAGGAAAATAAACTAGTTATATCTCTTTTTAATCTGAAAGCTAAATTTTCTCCTGCGCCTTCCATTAAATCAAGTGCTACGTTACAACCTGTTTCTAAACTATTATAGATTTTATCCTCAATTGTAACTTCGTCACCATTTTCATCTTTTGTTTTATTAAGCTTTTCTCCAGGTGTTTCTGTGGCTAATTTCGCTTTAATTTTGTCAATGTAGTCTCCTACTTTGCTTGAGCGTGTTTTCATGCTAACATCTGCGAAAGAAGTTTTCTCTTGGCTAAAATGTTTTGCATCATTAGCAGTAGAAGTTTTCTCTTGGCTAAAATGTTTTGCATCATCGGCAATCTTATCGGCATCCTCATTAACATTCTTATTGACATCCTTTTTATCACTCTTTTTGACATCCTTATTAACATCTTTTTTGGCATCAGAAGTATTTTTGGTGTTTGGTATTTCATACCCCTGTACATGTTTATTTTTAGTATTTGGTATTTCATACCCCTGCACATGTTTATTTTTAGTATTTGGTATTTCATACCCCTGCACATGTTTATTTTCAGTGTCAGCGTAAAGATCTATTTGTTTGGGAGCTTTCTTGTCTAACGCTTTCTTATCTAAAGCTTTCTTGTCTAAGGCTTCATCAACTGAATCTTTGTCTTCTTTAGTCGTTTCATTAGAATTGATTTCTCTGTTAAATAAAGAAGATAAATCATTATCCATGTTAAAGGCATCTGCAAATTTTACTTCCCTTTTATCTTTAGCCTCCAACCCACCGGTGTGGTCTTCTTCCGCAGCTCTGGCTTTCGTCGCATTATCACTACTCTCTTCATGGTTAAATAGGGAAGATAAATCGTCATCCATGCTAAAGGCATCCTCGGAATTATTAGAATAATTCTGTAGCTGTTCCTCTATAGTAGATTTTTCTGGCTCTGTAGAATGTTTTCTCTTTTCAACATCTCCAAATAAATCCATTTCATTTATTTTTTGTGTATTTTGTGATGTACCAGATGAGGTACCAGATGATGTATCATCCTCTTTTTTCTTTGGACGTTGAAATAAATCATCACTCATTGTCTTCATAAAATTCACCTCCTTTTAATACTGTATAATCGTGATTAGCAATTAAGACATGCTCGTGTAGAGGCATGTCTAAAATCTTTCCTAAATTTTTAAAATGTTTTGTTGTTTGGCAATCTGCTAGGCTAAAGTGTAAACTTTTATTTGGGTGGTTGTGTACTAGGCTAAAGCTGGAAGCTTTTAGCAGAATTCCGCCTTTAATAGCGATGCTATACTTAAAGTTAGAATTATCGTTAACACCTTTTGAAACAAATAAAATACCTTTACAGTCGTATGTTTGACTCCAATAGATTGCCAGGAAAAATTCTGATGCTGAATCACTAAGTCTAAATTCTCTTTCTAACAATGATACAAGCTGATTAGTATTTATTAGCTGTTTTGAGTCGCACAAAACGTAGTAATCAACTAATAGCCCGTTTGATTTCTCATCGTAAAAATAAATAGGAACCATTACACTCCTTTTTATTAAATAGTAATACAATGAATTACATTTTCTACAATAGTGTAGTAATCTATTAAGTGTAATTCAAGTAAGTCAAAAGCTTCTTTTACTTTGCTAAAGTCTTTCTTAACAATTTCGTTATCATAGTCATGCTTATTACTAAAAAATGTGACTATGATAAACTCACTAGATTGGCTTAAAATACTTGCCGTAAGTAGTTCTTTGCTAAAGACTTTATTGGTTGCGTATCCACAGGTAATTATAAAGACAGCAGATGTTTTTCCTTCTGCACCTACAGAAATAAAAAAGGAAGCATCCTTTTGGGCACTTCCTCGTAATTTTTTAAGTAAGGCTTTTAAACCTTTTTTTGTTGTTATGTCAGTATTACACTTTATTCGTTTGTATACAGTAAGTGGTAGATAGTCCGTATCTGGATTTTACCTCCAACCAGTGCCATAATAGTCCTAAAGATTATTAAAAGTCTTAAAAGTTCAGTACTC
>OLQQ01000116.1_pt1 | contig 52166 bp, 47 predicted proteins | sample 1672041 | NCBI WGS metagenome assembly OLQQ01 (sample SAMEA3136639, study PRJEB25190) | human gut metagenome
TATCCAAGATCATCCACCTCCAGATACTTCTGGGGATCATCCAGATATTTTTCAATAATTTTCAGGGATGTGCCATCCTGACGCATCTCCGCCAGTGTCTGATCCATCTGCTCACAGATTCCCCTGTCATCATCTTTTGCAAAAGCGACACCTATTCCGGTGATCATAAGAGGCTCTTCCAGGATACGGAAGCTTGTATCATAATCCTTCATATACTGAACGATAGATTCCTCGTGTGCGGCAACTGCATCTACATATCCTTTCCCAAGAAACGTATAGATCAGTTCCCGATGTCCAAGACTGATCAGATTTCCCAATTTGGGGATTCTTTCATCTGTCCGGTTCAGAAAGATGCTTTCCGGTTTGGTTGTGGACTGAACAGCCAGATTCTTTCCCTCCAGATCACGCAGTTTATAGATATCACTGTTCTCATTTACAGCGACCACCTGACGGCTTGCTATGTATGGTCCTGCCCATCGGTAATCGTCAAGGCGCCCTTCCATGGAAAAACATCCCATGATACAATCAATCTCTCCACTCTCTACCAGTTCTTTTTTCTTCTCCCAGTTGATCTGGACAACCTTCACCTGATATCCCATTCTTTCGAAAGCTTCTGTAGCCAGTTCTACATCTATACCCGTCGGTACACCATCCTCATTCAGATAATTGTATGGTGGATAATTATCGCTGCCAAGGGTAATAACAGGCTTTTCTGGTTCTTCTTTCGTGTTATCTGTGTTTTTACACCCTGACAGGGTGACTGCTAAGATGCCCGCAAGCAGAATGCCTGCAATCACTCTTTTTCCTTTCATTTTCCATCTATCCCTAACTATCCTTTTTGTTTTTTCATATCTGATTCCCTGCCATTTGTTACTATTCAATGACCTGCGGTTCGGTACCCCCCCCCGCCAAATTTTATGCTTTTTATGGTTTTTTCCAACGTCTTCATATCAACCGGTTTTGAAACATCTGATGGGTAATCTCTTCCATCTGGTTTAACCGTTCCTCATAGATGATATCCCGGATATAAGCATGATGCAGGAACAAGAATGCAAGAAACATCGCTATACCAGTCATACAGCAGCCCAATATTAAATTTCAATAACTCTTTGTCTTCTGCATCCTTCCCCTCCGCTTATTTCCATTCAGCATCTGCTTCACTTAAAGTCTTTAATTGCCCAAAAAACTCTTTTGCAGCATCCAGACCTACAACCCCACTGTCTGTCAAACGGATATTCGCAATCCGCTTCGCTACTTGCTCATAACCGAATAATATCATAAAAAAAGCACCGTCTCACAGACAGTGCACCTCATTTCATGCAACTGGCTGCCATTTTACAGGCCCTATAGCTTTGCGTCCCAGACTTTCATCTGGTTTGCCGATCATCCTTATTAAGCTTTTATACGTATCCTAAAAAACTGGTTTTATTATACTACAGCGCTCTACTTTACACAAGAAAAAACATTACCGCTTTAACGCCTGAAAACACAAAAAAGAGATTGCTCCAAAACAGAGAAAAATACTTTATCACCACGAAAAGAAATCCCCGCTGTCTGACTGAAATCAGACAACAGGGATTTTTTATCAAATCATCAGATTGCTGCGATCACTTCTACCTCGCAGAGAACGTTCTTTGGCAGTGTCTTGACTGCAACACAGGAACGTGCAGGTTTATTTACGAAATATTTGGCATATACTTCATTAAATGCCGCAAAATCGTTCATATCTGCAAGGAAGCATACTGTCTTGACTGCATTCTCATAGCTGGAGCCGGCAGCTTCCAGAACTGCTCCGAGGTTCTTCATAACACGGTCAGCCTGCTCCTCGATGGTTGTTCCAACTACCTCTCCGGTTGCCGGATCCACCGGGATCTGACCGGATGTGTAAAGCGTATCTCCATGGATGATAGCCTGGGAGTATGGTCCGATTGCTGCAGGTGCTTTGTCTGTATGTACTGTCTTCATAATAGAATTCTCCTTTCACGAACATTTCGGATACTTCTCTGTCGGAAATATCCATCAGGATCTTGCTCAGCTGTTTTTTATTCTAACTCACAGATCACCCCTGGTCAAGGTCCATATTCAGATAATTATAAACAATACCGGAAATATCCCGGATATGCGAAACTGCGTCCCCAGGTTTACAGTCTTCTGACATCACACAGAGGATATATGTAGTCTTTTTTCCATATACAATGGCGATATCATGCTGGTCCGTATCCGTTTCTCCAGTCTTATTTGCAATTTCCACGGACGCAGATATCCCGCTGGGGATCTTAGTAGTAACCTGCTGATTCAGAAGCAGATTACGCATAGCCTCCGAAGCTTCTTTCGATACACATTCTCCTTTATAGATCCGGAAAAGAAGCTCTGCGCAGTCTTTTACGGAAGTGGTGTTCCTGCCGCCGAGGCCGACGTCCTTTGAAGAGGACGGGCTTAAGATGTGCTGAACGGAAGTATCTGCAAATTTCTGTTCCGCAAGAAATCCATTTACAGCCTGTGCTCCGTCCTTAAAAACACCCGATGCTGTCTGCAGACGTACCAGCTCATTAAAGGATTCATTGTCACTGACTGTGATCATATTCCAGAGAAGATCATTGACCTTTGTGGATACGGACGGATCTGTAACATCTTTTTTCATTTTTGCCGCTTCGCTCTGAAGGACTGTATCCATGTTGGCATAGGTCTGGGCCATGACAAACACTTTGATCAGACTGGCTGAGTACAGTGATTGACTGTTCTGTTCAAACTCCTGATCACTGGTCAGATCCTTTACATAAACGCTCCATGTACCCTCATAGGTTCCAAGAAGATCTGCAAGCCGTTTCTCAAGGCCATCCATTCCCAGATCTTTCGTCTCGACTTTTCCGGATTTATCCACGGAAAATCCCTCCGGAGTCTCTCCCTCTTCCTGGAGCAGAACGCCGTTTTCTCCGCCAAAATAATAATATCCGTCAAACATCTGTCCTGCAGCATTCATTTCCAGATAATGGATACCTGGATCTGTGACCATTTTTCCATATTCATCAAAATAATACAGCCCGTTGTATGTTGTTTTGTCCACCACCAGCTCATCCATATAACGTACCTGTGGAGAGGCGCTGAGTTTTCCCAGATTGTTTACCATATAACAGCCGTCAAAAGAAACTTCCTCACCGCTGCCGTCTTTTGCCGGAGCCTTCAGATCGGTGATCTGGACCATATGCGAGTTTCCCGCTGTAAATTTACCGCTTTCGTCGTGATAATAATATCCATCAAAAACCGTTCCGTCGATCTCAAAATGATCAAAATAATACACTGCCGGAGTATTTTCTTTGGTTCCATCTTCATTCAGGCAGTAAAAGCCATTGCTTTTCAGAATATATTTCCCGTTTTCACCGGGAATTGGAAGTATCTGGGACTCCTCCGTAACAGAACCAAGGCTTCCCTGTGCCGTCTGCTGCACTGTTGTCGCAAAAACCGGCTGTGCGAGCATCACTGTGCTCAGACAAAATGCCAATGCTTTATATATTTTTTTTCGTCTCATATACTTCTTTCACTTTTCTTATGATCCTATTTTACAGTTTCTTGTCCTGATCCGGCATCCACACATTCCTCCAGTGATTTTCCAGATAAAGACTCTATAAGTATATCGGATTTCTCCGTTCTGTCAAGTAAACCTCTTCCAGAACGTCTCCACTGCACCTTCTACCGTATCCAGCCTGCAGCCTGTACGGTCCTGCCATTCCCTGGGAAAGATTTCCTGGTAATCCCGATCCCAGAAGCGGTCATCCAGAAGCAATATCACGCCTTTATCCTCTTTTGTGCGGATCACGCGCCCGGCGGCCTGAAGCACCTTGTTCATACCCGGATAGCGATATGCATAATCAAAACCACAGTGATTCTTTTTATCGTAATACTCTTTCAGGATCTCACGCTGACTGCCGATCTGGGGAAGTCCGGTTCCTACGATCACTGCCCCGATCAGACTTTCCCCTGTCAGATCAACACCCTCAGAAAAAATCCCTCCAAGGACACAGAACCCTACCAGGGTACCTTCCCGTTCCTGAAATTCCTCCAAAAATCCTTCCCGTTCCTGTTCTGTCATATCTGGTGTCTGACACACGCAGCGCACCCAGTCTACGGAAAATTCTTCCTCATAAACCTGCAGTACGTCTTCCATAAGACGATACGACGGAAAAAACACCATATAATTTCCCTGCCTCTGCCAGACACATCTGGCAATATATCCGGCGATCTTCCGGTATTCTGCACGATTTCTCCGGGTATACCGGCTGCTTACGTCGCTGCCGATAAGAATCCTGCGGTTTTCTTTTGGGAAAGGAGACTGCACATAAATCCCATAGGCATCACGGTCTGTTGTCAAAAGCTCCCGGTAATAGAGCATGGGAAACATTGTAGCTGAAAAGAAAATAGCACTTTTCCCTTTTTTCAGGTATTCTCCCAGATTTTCTGCCGGGTTCACACAGAACAGCCTCAGACGAAATCCTTCTTCTGCGCTGTTTTCGGTATATACTACATAATTTTCATCTACCAGCTCTGAAACATTTAAAAAATCACGCACTATAAAATAAAATTCCAGTATTTCCCTGCGTAGTTCTTCTTCCAGTTCTTTTTCCTCCAGTATTTCTTCCAGTTCACCTGATATCGTGAGAAATGTGATCGGCAGTACTCCGGGATTGGGAAGCACCTGATACCCTTTTCCTGTTTCCGCAAGATTCTCTTCCAGTTCCATCATCTGGCGATTTGCTTTATCCAGTGTTCTGGCCAGTTTTGAAAACCTCTTTCTTATCTTCTTTCGAAGTGCTACCAGACTCTGACGGGAAATACCGGCACTGTACATCTCTCTGCCACGTTCTACCAGATTATGTGCCTCATCGATCAGAAAAATATGATCCCCGGAAATATTTTCCCCGAAAAAACGTTTCAGATGAACATTGGGATCAAACACGTAATTATAATCACAGATGATCCCGTCTACCCAGATTGAAAGATCCAGACACATTTCAAAAGGGCACACCTGCCATTTTTCTGCATGAGCACGGATCACTTCTCTGGAATATACCTCTTCAGTGGTCCAGAGCTCATAAACCGCATCATTTACCCGGTCAAAATGCCCCTTTGCATAAGGACATTTCTCCGGTGTACATTCCGGAGTATCCTGAAAACACAGCTTTTCCTTTGCCGTGATCGCCGTTACCTTGAATTTCAGACCTTTTTCCCGCAGGATGTGAAATGCCTCCTGCGCCACAGTTCCTGTGATGGTTTTTGCGGTAAGATAAAAAAGTGTTTCACCTTTTCCCTCACCGATGGCGCGCACGGACGGAAAAATGGCAGACATGGTTTTTCCCACACCGGTAGGCGCCTGAACAAATAAGGTCTTCCCGCTGGAAACCGTATGGTACACACCACTAACGATATCTCGCTGCCCTTCTCTGTATGGAAACGGAAACTGCAGATCCTTCATGGATGCATTTCTCTCTTTTTTCCAGTTAAGAGAATATGCGATCCATTTGTGATAGGCATCCAGAAGCTTCTGATACCAGCCTTTAAGCTCCTCTATGGAAAAATCCTCACGAAATCTCCTGGTTTCCTCCGTCTCAAGATGAGCGTAGGTCATCTGAATGTGGATTTCAGAAATCCCTTCTTTTTCTCCCCAGATCAGTCCGTAACACATGGCCTGGGCACGGTGGACAGGTATTGGCATGTCCATTGCCTGGACATTTCCGTAAGTCCCCTTGATCTCATCAATATAAACGGCTCCGTCCTCTGTAAAGATCCCATCTGCACGGCCCTCGACCTGAATGACCACATCGTCGTATTCACTTTCTTTTTTCAGAGAAACCTCTGCCTGATAATCGCCCTTCATACTCCGCTGTATCTTGCGGTGAAGCCTTCCGCCTTTTAACATGGCTTCCTTATCTCCGGATGTCCCACTGCTGTTATCCAGATCTCCGCTCCTCAGTATAAATTCCACAAGATTTCTGACAGAAATCCGCACTCTTGGTTTTTCCATATTTTCACTCCCGGCAGCTGCCGGAATTCCAGTCCGGCAGCTATTCTTTTTCCATGCTATACCAGGATTATACCATAAAATATGATCCGAAAGCTTCCCATAATAAAAAGGACGCATGTTCTGCTTTTCTTCTCATGAACTGCGCCCTTTTATCACCGTTTTTCTTTATTCATATTTCTCAACCTGCTGCATACTTGGAAAGAACACGATTAAAATCCTCATCTTCTCCGTAACACTTTACTGTCAGAGTCTTTGTCAGATCCAGACTCAAAAGTCCTAGGATCGACTTTGCATCAATGATAATACGGTTATAAAATACATCAATATCAAAATTACATCTGCTGGCTGCACTGACAAACTCCTGTGCACTTTTTTCATCCAGTTTGATCTGTTTCTCCATAGCTGACCGCCTGCCTTTCTGATTTTTTCATATTTCAGTTTTACACAAAAGTTAAGTTTTTGTCAATACTGTTTATTTCATATCAAACTTTTTTCGACACAATGTACAATATCTTTGTCTTTCCTTTGGAAATCCTGTTGAATTTGATTGTATTATTTTTAGATAAATCTTGGATTTTTTCCAAAAAAATCCGCCGCAGGACGGTATGTTACACGTACTGCGGCGGATTTATATCAATCGGATATTCGGAATCCGCTTCGCTACTTCCTCATAAACAAAATCCGTTTCCGGATTTAAATAAATCGGATATTCGGAATCCGCTTCGCTACTTCCTCATAAACAAAATCCGTTTCCGGATTTTGTTTATATCCGTGTCAGAACAAAAATATCGTAGATTGCTCTGACTGCTTTTTCGAAATCACGATTCTCTACACCGATGATGATATTCAGCTCACTGGAACCCTGGTCGATCATTTTTACGTTTACATTTGCATGGGCAAGAGCAGAGAAGATCCTTCCTGCAGTGCCTCTCTGGGATTTCATTCCACGACCAACAACTGCGATCAGTGCAAGGTCCGATTCCATCTCCACAAAATCAGGCTGCACCAGACGGTGGATACCTGCGATAACCTGCTGCTCTTTCTCCTCAAATTCGTCCTGATGAACATATACAGTCATGGTATCGATTCCGGATGGTACATGCTCAAAGCTGATCCCCTGATCTTCAAATACCTGAAGTACCTTGCGTCCGAACCCGATCTCACTGTTCATCATGGATTTCTCGATATTAATAGAGCAGAAGCCTTTCTTTCCGGCGATACCGGTAATAGTAAATTTCGGCTTCTTACAGGTGCTCTCTACGATCAGAGTACCTTTATCCTCCGGGCTGTTTGTGTTACGGATATTGATCGGAATTCCCTCTTTACGAACCGGGAAAATGGCATCCTCATGAAGAACAGTAGCTCCCATGTAGGAAAGCTCACGAAGCTCTCTGTATGTGATTGCCTCGATAGGCTCCGGATTGTGAACGATACGCGGATCTGTTACAAGAAAACCGGAAACGTCCGTCCAGTTCTCATAAATATCTGCATGGATAGCCTTTGCAACCAGAGATCCGGTCACATCAGAACCACCTCTGGAAAATGTCTTTACTGTGCCATCTGCACATGCGCCGTAAAATCCCGGAATAACCGCATGCTGGGATTTGCTGAGCTTTTTGGAAAGGAGTTTATTGGTCTCCTCCGCTTCCAGATTACCAGCTTTATCAAAACGGATCACAGAAGCTGCATCCACAAAATCATATCCAAGATATGCAGCCATGATCTTACCATTGAGGAACTCTCCTCTGGATGCCGCATACTGGATTCCTGCCTGTGCACGGAAATCCTCATCGATCTTCTTGAACTCCTCCTCAAGAGAAAGGCTCAGTCCGAGTCCCTTAATGATCTCATAATATCGCGCCTTGATCGCATTGATCTTCTCAGTGATATCCTCCCCTTTGGATGCTGCGTCATAACATCCATAAAGCATATCCGTCACTTTGATATCCTCGTCAAATCTCTTTCCCGGAGCTGACGGAACTACATAACGGCGGCTCTCATCACTGCGGATGATATCGCCCACTTTCTGGAACTGCTCCGCATTTGCAAGAGAACTTCCACCGAACTTTACAACTTTTTTCATGATAACACCTCTCACCTGTAATTTCGACTTCCAGCGCCGCCTTTTCACCATTCACTGCAACGCTTTACCACAGAAACCTACGGCTATTTTATTGAATAATTTGTAATTTTGCAAGCATTTCCGTAACATTTCTGCAAAAAAAGTCAAATTATACAAGAGAAAAGTATCTCCTGACCTGTTTCTTATGCACAGTACTGCTTCAGAATGTTCTCGAGAGCTGCAGCGCTGCTTGTGTGACAGCGGCATACCGGAATGGATTTTTTCTTTGCTTCTTCTACTGCGCAGTTTACCATTTTGTGGGAAACGGTACTGGTGAACAGGATCATCAGATCCGGCACCCCGATCTTTTTCTTCATGGCTCCTTTTTCCTTGGCAAAAACTTTCGCCTTGCATCCGAAGCCTTTGCAGATATCCTCATACTGACATACCATTCTTTCATTACCGCCTACAATTACAACGCTCATAATTCACTCTCCTTTGATCTCTGAACTTTTATATGACTGTTTCAAGGTTATTTTAAACTAACTTCGCTTTTAAAATATTGAGTTAGCACTTGCTAACTCATTTATTATAATACCATCTCACAAAAAGTTTGTCAAAGGTAATTTTAAATTCTGTCTGATTTTTTATATCCTGTGATCTCACATACTGTAAGTATGCCGTTTTTTACCTGAAAATGAACATCCATTCCTGCAAAAGGCATTCCGTATATCCTCTCCGGATCTTTCTGGTAGGCAGGCCTCGGATCCTCTCTGAGCACGCCTTCCAACGCAGTAAGCTTATCCTCCGGAATCCTTGCCTTCCATTCTTCCGGGATCTCTACCTGCAGAAAATGCTGCTCCACCTTCGTCGCAAAGCCGCCCAGCGCTTCCGGATGGCAGTCTGCCACAGGTAGATATGGCTTGATATCATAGATGGGGGTTCCGTCCATCAGGTCCGCACCGGATACGATCAGTACAGGAGCTTCTTTGCTTTCCAGATCGATTTTTTCAAGCTTCACACAGGATAAGCCTACAGGATTGGGACGGAAGGGCGATCTGGTGGCAAATACGCCCATCCTTTCATTTCCGCCCAGGCGTGGCGGACGTACTGTAGGGGACCAGTTCTCACGGATCGACTGTGAAAACTCCCACAGCAGCCAGATATGCGAAAAATCTTCCAGTCCTTTTACCGCTTCCCGTACCCGGTATTCCGGTTCAAAAACAATACAGGCTGTCAGTTCTTCCACTCGACCGCTCTGACGCGGGATTCCGAATTTTGTCGGAAAATCACTTCTGATCCTTGCGATTATCTTCATATCCCTATTCTCCCTTTCACTTGCCAGATATACACCTCATGCGCCTGTTACATAATTCTGCTTTCAATGACTGTCATGTCATTTCCGTCAGATCCTCTTGTAGGCAACACAGTTTTTTTGCCGCTTGGCCTGATAGAGAAGCCTATCCGCTTCCATCACTCCATCTCTGACCTTACAGCTTCCATATACACCTCCCACGCTCATGGAAAGCCGGATTTCTTTGTATTCCGGCACATCTGCCATTGCGATCTCTTCCCGGATGTCTTCCAGCTTCTGCTGAAATACCTTTTCCGGGATTTCTTCAAACATCAGAAGAAATTCGTCTCCTCCATAACGCAGTACCACGTCATCTGCCCGCACATGCTCAAAGATCGTTCTGACAATGGTACAAAGCGCCGCATCTCCAGCTACATGGCCATAGCTGTCATTGATCTGTTTAAAATTGTCCACGTCGATCATAGCTATAGCCCCCATCTTATCCAGGGATTTCAGCTGTTCTTCAAAATATCTCCGGTTTCTGGCACCAGTCAACGGATCTTCATATAATTCCCGGTTGAATCTGCTGATCTTATCGATCAGAGATCCGCTTCCATAAGCTCCCAGAAAGATCTTATCCGTCATTTTAAAGACCATTTCCATGACAAGAGGTGTCCCGTCTATAACCACATATTTGGCGATTACCTGATAAATGTCATCATTGACGAACTCAAATTTCGTCATTTTGTTTTTACGGGCAAAAACTTTGGCAGAAATACAGTTCTCACATCTTCTGCCTTTATTCCACACTGCAAAGCATTTATGTTCTGCTTCATAAGAGCAATCGTCTGAGCCAATATTTACCGGAGCTGTACGGCTAACATCCACCAGTCTTACAATGTCAAAAACCGTCTTCAGCATTTCTATTTCCATATTTACTTCCCGGGCAGTCATAAATACACCCTTATCTTTATCCATAGTATTATCCTGCGTTTCTGAAATATTATATGCATCCATGATAACACATTGCGCATCAATTCACAATTGTATTTCATCGTCGTTTATGCTATTGTATAGTGTATAAGAAGTAATATTTTTATCAGGAGGTTTCATATGGCACAGAGACGTACAAAGATAGAAGTACTCAATGAGAAAATTTCCAAAGTAGATTCCAAGATTGCTGCCTGCACCGAAAAGATAGCAGCGCTGGAGGATGAAAAAACTGCACTGGCAGCTCAGCTGGATGAGATCCGCAAAGCTGAAAAAAAGGCAAAGGAAGCTGCCGAACTGAAACGTCTGCTCAAGCTGATGCACAAAAAAGACATTTCCGTAGAAGATCTGGAAGCCATGATCTCCAGGGAAGCCTGAAACAGATCCTCAACAAACAAAAAACCGGTTTACGAAGAATTTTTTCTTCCAAACCGGTTTTTTATTTGTGATCTTTCTATGATACGATCTGTATATTTCTGCAATCTTTATATTCTTTGGAACAGCTTTCCGTCAGGATCACCGCTCCGTCAAATGAAAAGAATGTCACCGCACTGATCTGTCCGAATTTGGAGCTGTCAGACACCACGTACTTTTCCAGACACTGCTCCATGGCGGTTCGCTTTACCAATGCCTCATTGGATTCCGGCGTGGTAAAGCCTTCTCTCTGAGTCATCCCGTTGGTCCCGAAAAAGCCCTTTGTAAAATGATAATTCTTCAGCATCTGCATGGCCTGACTTCCGATCACAGCTTCCGTAGATCCCTTCAGTTCTCCGCCGATCAGAAGCACACGGACTCCCATCTGAGCCAGAGCCCTGGCATGGGAAACACCATTGGTGACAAAAGTCGCCCCGGAGTCTTCCAGATGCTCCAGCATATATCCGGTAGTCGTTCCCGCATCCAGATACACAAAATCTTCCGGACGGATCAGAGCTGCCGCATAGGCTGCGATCTTCTTTTTTTCTTCAATATTCAGCTCAACTTTCTGGGCTACGGTAGGCTCATAGGCATTGACAGTATGTTCCAGTGCCACCGCACCGCCAAAAACCCTGGTCAGCTTCCCCGCCTTGTAAAGCGCCGTGATGTCTCTGCGGACCGTAGATTCCGATGCATTCAGGATATCTTTCAGTTCTGTTACCGTAACACTGTTTTTTTCTCTGAGAAGGCCGAGTATGATCTCGTATCTCTGCTCCGTCAGCATTCCTTTTCCTCCTTCAAAAAAGACATCCCGATCGACCGGACCGGGATGCCTTCTGTTCACTCATTCTGAGATTACAGGTTCTCCTGCATGAATTTGCTTACTGCCTCGTATGCTGCATCCTCATCTGCACCATCGAATGTAAAGGTAACCTCATGTCCCTTCTTTACGCCAAGTCCCATAAGTGCAAGAAGCTTTCTGCACTCTACAGTCTTGCCGTCCTTCTCGATAGTGATCTTGGACTCGAAACCTTTTACAAGCTTCACAAGCTCTCCGGCCGGACGTGCATGGATTCCTTCGTTATCTGTTACTACATACTTGAATTCTTTCATTTCTTTATCCTCCAGTTTTCATTTTAATTTAAAAAAATTTAAGCAACTTTTTTCTTCAGTACCCCGAGAAGTACAGCTGAGATCAGAGTTCCCACAACCAGTGCGACCAGATACATCATTGCATTACCTACAACCGGGAATACGAAGATTCCGCCATGTGGTGCCATCAGTGTACAGTTGAAGAACATGGAGATCGCTCCAGCTGCTGCGGAACCGACGATACAGGACGGAAGTACATGGACCGGGTCAGATGCCGCAAAAGGAATCGCACCTTCTGTGATAAATGCAAGTCCCATAATAAAGTTGGTCGGTCCTGCCTCACGCTCTTCTTTTGTAAATTTGTCTTTAAACAGCAGGGATGCGAGTGCGATGGCACACGGAGGAGTCATACCTCCCACCATAACTGCTGCCATAATGTCATAGTTGCCTGCCGCAATAGCTGCTGTACCAAATACATATGCTGCTTTGTTGAACGGGCCGCCCATATCAATGGCCATCATACCACCAAGAACCAACCCTAAAATTACTTTACTTGAATTTCCCATGCCTGTCAAGGCATTATTTAATCCTGTATTGATACCGCCCATGATCGGCTCTACAACGAAGGTCATACAGAGTCCCATAAGAAGGACACCAACAACCGGATAGATCAGTACAGGCGCTATTGGTCCGCTTTGCTGATTCCATCCGAAACCTGACATTCGATGACTTTCTTTCCATCGAAACGATCCATGGGAACCTTGGCATCTGCAGCTACAATGATGCAGTCTGCCTCCCGGATCTCTTGATCCGTAAGTACATTTTTTGCTCCACCGGAGCCTCGTGTCTCTATTTTAATGAAACAGTCTTTCGCCTTCGCTGCTTTTTCCAGTCCCTCTGCTGCCATGTAGGTGTGGGCAATACCTGTGGGGCAAGAAGTAACTGCCAGCAGTTTAGCTCTGGCTCCTTCGGAACTTCCTGTATCTGCCAGTCTTTCATCAATATCTTTTTTCTCCTCATCGGCCTTGTCGATGATCTCCATAAATTCATCTACAGAACCTGCGTTACGTAAGGATTCTGTAAAAGATTCCCTTACCGATTCCTGTCGTACTTTCTTCCTCTCTTAAATACACCTGTTTCCGATAAGCTTCCCTGTCGCTGATCTTTTCACTTTTTACCATAAGATCTACGGCCATGTCCAGAGCTTCAGATTTCGTCTTCGGCGCAGCATCCAGTGATATGCTTCGTTTGTCAAGCAGATCTGTGATTCTCATCTTCCCTTCTCCTTTCTTCTTTACCCCTCTGTTACCTGTTCATATACTGCCTGAACTTCTTCCCTTGTGGCAAGATTTTCAGAAAATGCACTTGCGCTTCCTGCGGAAATCCCCATATGGAATGCATATTCGTGATCCTGTTTTTCCATCCAGCCTGCCATAAAGCCTGCTACCATGGAATCTCCGGCTCCTACGCCGTTTACCAGTGTTCCTTTCGGCGCCGGTTTCTCAAATACCTGACCGTCTTCCGCTACCAGGACAGCTCCCTCTCCGGCCATTGAGATCAGCACATTTCTGGCTCCTTTTTCCTGGAGCTTCTTTCCGTAAGGGATCACATCCTGACGGGTCTTAAGCTCTACACCAAAGATTTCTCCAAGCTCATGGTTATTGGGCTTCACCAGGAACGGATGATACTTCAGGACATTTACAAGAAGATCTCTCGTTGCATCCACAACGATCATCACGCCTTTTCCGTCCAGTCTCGCCATGATCTTCTCATACATATCATCCGGCATAGATGAAGGAATACTTCCTGCCAGAAAAAGCACATCTCCCTCTTTCAGTGTGTCAAGCTTCTTCATCAGCTCCTGAACCTTTTCAGCGCTGATCTCCGGTCCCATTCCGTTGATCTCAGTTCCATCAATAGATTTCAGCTTCAGGTTGATCCTTGAAACGCCTTCCGGGATCCTGATAAAATCAGATCTCACTCCCATCTCCTCAAGCTTTCTTACAATCTCATCTCCGACGAATCCTGCCATGAAACCAAGTGCTGTATTCTCGATTCCAAGATTCATCAGCACGGTGGAAACGTTGATTCCCTTTCCGCCCGGAAGCATCAGCTCAGAGCTTGTCCGGTTGGTAAGTCCGAGTTTAAAATCCTCCACGGAAACGATATAGTCCAGAGACGGATTAAAAGTAACTGTGCAGATCATTTTTTCTCCTCCCATATCTTTTATCCTGCGGTTTTTGACCGCTTTTTGTTGTTTTTCATTTATTGAACTCAGTATACTTCCAAATTCATTCAAAGTCAATCAAATTGCTTCACAAAATTCATGAACGTTTTTGGTTGAGTTTGCACAAAAAACGTGCATCAACCTTAGCTTTCCCTGGTTAATGCACGTTTATCCCTGACTGTATTGGTCACTTTCATTCAAATTCCGTTATAAATCTATGTACCATTCCAAATTCCTGTTTATATTACCTCCATCCTCAGGTACATTTCCCGGAAAGCCGGGTCTTCACATTCCATCACCTTTCCTGAATGTGATAGTTTCGCAATAACATTTATCTGATTTGTTTCTTATTCGCAGTATCTCTGACCATCTTCCGATATCTTCTCATCAGCTCCCTTGTCACTTTGTCTTCCTCAAACCGGATTCCTCCGATCTGACGCACCGGCATGATCCCCATCAGGGAATTGGTGACAAAACATTCCTCATACCATTTAAGATCCTGAACATAGATATAGGTTTCTTCCACCTCTTCCGTGTCACAGAGATATTCTCGGAGAATTCCCGGAAGAAGTCCGCAGCTGACTTTTGGTGTATAGATCACGCCTTTTCGCACAAAGAATACATTACTTACTGTCCCTTCCGATATCTGTTTCTTTGTATTCAGAAACAACCGTTCATCCATTCCTGCTGCTGTAGCATTACGTTTTTCCAGGATACAATCTCCGTAATTCATGGTTTTGTGATATACAAGAGGTGATGTTTCATTTCGTTTTACCTTGCTGACATCCATGATAAAGCCTTTTTCATAATTCTCCGGCGTATAATGATTGGCACGAAGAGAATACACTGCATTTTCCTTTGTAAGCATAAGCTTCAGCGCACAGTGTTCCAGTCCATCAAATTCTTTCTGCACCTCCGGGCGTTTTTTTTGTTCTTCCAGATATTCTTCGATCCTCCTGGCTGTGATCCCACGTACTGCCGGATCACCCAGCTTCAGGAAATCTGCCGCTCGTTCCAGTCTTTTCAGATGCTTTTCCAAAAGTATGGGGATTCCCTGCTCTATTCCTATGGTCTCAAACGCTCCCAGACCGAACTGAAAACATTCGTCTAAGGTTATGTTGTTCATTTCCTTTGACCTCCTTATGAAGTGTCCCTGTCAGATTCTCTGATCTGTCCACAGAGCCTTTCACTTTTACCGTTCTGTATGTTTCTCTACTGCAGTGCATCCAGGATTGCTTTCGCCTTCTGCAGAGTCTCCTCGTACTCAAATTCCAGATCTGACTCTGCTGTGATCCCGCCGCCAACGCCAAGGTGATATTTTCCGTTTTTATGAAGAGCTGTACGGATCACGATGTTGAAATCACAGCTTCCGTCCAGTGTCAGGTAGCCGATAGAGCCTGTATAAAGATTTCTCTTTCCGTGTTCCAGCTCGTCAATGATCTCCATGGCACGGTATTTCGGCGCACCGGTAATAGAACCGCCGGGGAATGCAGCCTTCAGAAGATCCATAACATTTTTTCCTTCTTCCAGTTTTCCTTCAATATCCGATACCAGATGAAAAACCGTAGCGTATGCTTCCACTGTAAAAAGCTCGGTTACCTTCACGCTTCCCGGTGTACACACCCGGTTCAGATCATTTCGCTCCAGGTCTACGATCATAAGAAGTTCACTCTTATCTTTTCCGGAATCCTGAAGCTCCCGACGGAGCATTTCATCTTCCTCAGATGTTACGCCACGTTTTCTTGTTCCCTTTATAGGACGGGTATTTACATGACGGTCTTTCATCTTCAGAAAACGTTCCGGAGATGCACAGACGATCTGATAATCTCCGAAATCCAGATATCCGCCGAAAGGAGACGGATTATTTTTCCGAAGATCATAAAAAACATCCAGAGGTGGTTTTTCGCTTTCAATGGTCAGCTGCTGCGTCATATTGGCAATATAGATATCGCCCTCTATAATATAGCGGATCATCCGGTCTACTGCCTGCTTGTATTCTTCTTTTTCAAAATTGGGATGAACCTGGATCCTGAATTTCTCACGGTGAGAATTTTCCGTGACCATCCTGTTTCCGGATTCCTTTTTTTCCCCTGTTTCCGATCCTTCCTGTTTCCCCGCCTCTGTAAATTCCCGGATTGCTTTTTCCATCGCTCCGATTTCTGCTGCAGCGTCTGCACTGATTCCATTTGACACAAGATAGGTTCTTTTTTCCTGACAGTCTTCTATGATAAAACAGTCATAAAACGTCAGAACTGCCTCCGGAACAGTCACAAGATCCTTTTCTCCGGATGGTACTCCCATCTGTTTTCTTCCGTAATCATAGGAAAAATATCCTACTGCACCGGATACGATGGGAAGTCCGCTGTTATTTTTGTCTTCATGGGTATTTAAATATTCCCGCATATAGTCTTCAAAGGTTGTTTCTGTTTCCGGCCTTCCGTTGATAGTAAAGTTCTCTCCGTCCTTTACCAGCTTCAGATACGGACATCTTCCGATCACGGAATAATGTCCCAGCTCATTGACAAGGGAGGAATCCAGAAACGCTGCTCCGGGTTCTCCCTCGTAGATCCGAAAAATGTCCACTGCCGGGATATATGGGGTCAGTTCTTTTATTCTTCGCTGATTTTTGTACATATTTTTACTCCTCCTTCTGAAAATTCTCCGCGATCCTGCAAAAATTCTCAAGAAGCTCATGTCCATATTCCGTAAGAACGGCTTCCGGATGGAATTGCACACCATAGATAGGCAATGCTTTATGGGAAATTCCCATAACAGCACCATCATCAGAAAGCGCATCCACCTGATACTCCTCCGGAATGCTGTCTTCCCGCACGATCAGGGAATGGTATCTTGTCACCTTGTATTTCTCAGGCAGGCCTGCAAACACTCCTGTTCCATGGTTGTGGATCTCTGTTACTTTTCCGTGCATGGGACACACGCCCTTTTCCACTACTGCTCCCGCGCAGTGGCCGATCACCTGATGGCCCAGACAGACACCAAGAACAGGAATCCTCCCCTGAAATCTTTTTACAGTATCTACGCAGAGCTTCGCATCCCAGGGACGCTTCGGTCCCGGAGAAAGGATGATTCCTTCCGGGTTCAGCTCTTCCAGCTCCTCCAGGGTGATCTCGTCGCAGCGTCTGACCAGGATCTCTCTTCCAAGTTCCTGAAAATATGCCTTGAGATTATAAACAAATGAATCGAAATTATCGATCATCACATACATGCTTTTTTCCTCCATATCAAGCAGATATTTAAGACTCTCTTTATCGTCTGCTCACAAAAAAGGGATAACGACGGCATGCCAAAAAGACATGCACAGTCGTTATCCCCTTGCGGTCCGTAATCTGTACGTTCTAATATAAATTGTACTGCTGATTATTTCTGTTTCTTGGTTTCCTCATAATGATGGATGTCTGCCAGTACAGCGTTTACATCAAGTCCGTGTACCATACATGCCTCCTCAAGAGACTCACCGATAGAAGACGGACAGCCGATGCAGTGCATTCCTTCCTGCATAAGAATGTATGCAATCTTCTCATCGTATGCAAGCATCTCGCCCATTGTTGTTTCCTTTGTGATTTCCATGATCTATATTCTCCCTTCTGGATCTGTAATCTTACCCGGAATCCCGGTTTCCTGGTTTTTTCCGCAGTTATAATATCATTATAACTGTATCTTCCATAATTGCAAGCCTAAATTTATTCTTTTCATTTTCTGTATTATACCCACTCAGGCAGCAGTTTCCTTTTTTCCCCTGCTCCACTTTTTCATCACATAAATATAATACGGGATCAGAGGGATCAGCGCTGCGATCCATGCGGCAGGATCTGCCAGACATACACCTGCAAAACTTGTTTTTCCTGCAACAAACATAACGATCGCACTTCTTGCCGCCAGTTCAAACACACCGCCCAGCATGGGAACCAAGCCATATCCCAGTCCCTGAAGTCCGTTTCTGTAGAGGAAGATACTTCCAAGGAACGGATATGCCCAGAATACCGTATGAAAATAAGTAACAGAAACATTAATAACATCCGTCTGGGACTTGTCAATAAATAACCAGGTCATGTACTTTCCGAAAAAGAACATTATGATCATAGTGATCACACTCCAGATCAGGACCATGATCTGGGTATATTTCATTCCTGCTTTTACACGGTCCATCTTTCCGGCGCCCCGGTTCTGTCCTACATAGGTTGCCATCGTCGCACCAAAAGCTACAAATACCGTTGCAATGATATTCTGTATTTTTCCCGCAGCGGAAAATCCTGCCATATATACAGAACCGTAAATATTTACCGCACCCTGCACAATAATGGTTCCGATCGCTGTGATGGAAAACTGAAGTCCCATGGGAATACCAAGGGCCAGCAGATAACGGAAGCTGGTAAAAGAAACTTCAAAGTTTTCTTTCTTCAGATGCAGGATCGGGAACTTTTTGATAATATAGATCAGGCAGCAGACTGCGGAAATTGCCTGCGCGATAACCGTAGCATAGGCACAGCCTTCCACTCCCATCCCGATTTTTACAATAAACAGAATATCCAGGAACACATTGATCACTGCCGAAATGATCAGAAAATACAGCGGAGATTTTGAATCTCCAAGTGCACGGAGAAACGCTGCCAGTGAATTATATGCCGCTGTTACGATCAGGCCTGCATAAATAATTCCCATATATCCCTTCACAGATCCCATCAGATCCTCCGGTGAATTCATCAGCCGCAGAATCGGTTCATTCAAAGCCTCAAAGCCAATGGTCATCACAATGGCAAAGGCTGCTGCCAGATAAATGGACATAGCTACGTAATGACGCATCTTATCATATTGCTTCGCCCCGAACCACTGGGATACCAGAATGGCAAAGCCACTGCTCAGTCCGTTAAGCCATCCGGTAACAAAAAACATCAGTGAACCGGTGCTTCCGATTGCAGCCAGCGCATCTACTCCCAGGAACTGACCCGCAACAATGGAATCCGCAATGTTATAAAACTGCTGAAAAATATTTCCGAGACACATGGGAATCATAAAGCGGATGATCAGGCTCACCGGATTTCCCACAGTCATATCATTGGTCTTATCTTTTGCCATTTTTTAACTCAACTCCTTTCTCGTAAATATAAACATTTTTTATTTTTTAAAAACAATTAATTTACTGATTATATAATTCAATACGATCACAACCACCTGAGCGATCAGCTTCACTGCCATGCTGTTAAATCCAAGCCAGGTAATGAATACTGCAAGGATCGCTTCTTCCACAACCAGAGTAAAGAGTCTTCCTCCGAAAAACGAAGCCATCTGCTTTAAAAATCCGGCTGCCGAATCTACCTGACCGTCGAATACCCAGGTTCTGTTTGTAAAATACTGAAACAATACACAGACTACCCAGCAGATCACATTGGCGATCAGCGCATTTATTCCGAGCATGCCGTCCAGCCATGCATACAGTGCTATATTCAGAAAAAATGTGATCCCGCCAAAGAACAGATACATCAGAACTTCCTTATGTTTTTTATAAAAAGGTTCAAATATGTTCAATACAGGAAGATGCATCAGTCTGTCAAAAATGTCTCTTTTTTCCTCCATATCCATATCCTTTCTTCTTTGTCATATGTAAACTTGTATACCATAGCAAAAAATATCCTGGATGTCAACGCATTCCAGGATATTTCTATAGTTTGTTTCTTTAATGTTTTTATCTATATTCTGTCATCAGTTTGTAAAGACCTTTTACAAAAATTTCGGTCATTTTCTGCAGACTCTCAATGCTTAAAAATTCATTTGCTTCATGAGCCAGTTCTTCCTCATACGGAAACAGCGGCCCAAATGCCACAGCATTAGGAAGTGCCCTTGCATAGGTAGCTCCGCCAATAGCCATTGGCTCTGTATCCATATCCCCTGTCACTTCCTGATAGGCCTCCATCAGACATCGGATCAGTGCTGAGTCCTTTTTATGGTACACCGGAGCCAGATAATCTACTTCATTATAAAAGAAGCCATATTTTTTCAGCTGTCTCTCCAGCAGCTCCCGAATATCATTATACTCCACAGATGCAGGATAACGAATATTACACTGCAGAAAAATCCTTCCATTTTCATCCATATTCACAGTTCCCACATTAAACGTCAGTGCCCCTGCGGAATCCTCCATGGCACAGCCCAGACGCTCTCCGTCATAATCCATTCCTATGGCCTGATGAAAACATTTCATATAAGAAGCATGAGAAAGTTTTTCGCCAAATTGTCCCAGCGTTTCCAGAAGACAGGAAACTGCATTAAACCCTTTTTCCGGACTCATACAATGTGTACTGATCCCTCTGACTGACAATTTCAAAAATCCATCTGTGATCTTTGCTGTAACCTGTTCCGGAAGCGCAATGCTTTTTACTGCCGCCTTCGGATCTTCACATTTCAGAAGACAGGACGCCTCGTCCGGAACAATATTTCTGCTACGTCCACCTTTTAATTCCACAATTTGTATCTCTGCTCTTTCATCCACAGATTCCACAGAAGAAAGATCAAAGTCAAGAAGTCCTTTTTCGCAGTATAAAAGTGGAAAATTAGCATCTGGTACGATAGATACCTGTGGAAGTATTTCTGCATGATCCAGATAATAACGAATACATTGCCAGCTCTCTTCCTCATCGGTTCCCACAATCATGCGAAGACAGGTATCTTTTGGAATCAACTGATTATCTGCAAGATATTTCATAGCAAAAAGTGAAGACACCAGAGGGCCTTTATCATCTGAAGTTCCTCTTCCATAAAGCTTTCCATCTTTTTCCACAGGATCAAACGGATCTGTGTTCCATCCCTCTCCTGCACTGACCACATCTGTATGGCAGAGGATTCCGATCATCCTGTTTCCCTCTCCGGCAGTGATCTCTCCGGCATAACCATCATAATTTTTTACCTGAAATCCCATTTGCTGTCCCATTCTAAGGACGTACTCCAGAGATTTTTGGATATTTTTTCCAAAAGGTGCTCCTTTAGATGGTGCATCCTCAAAAATCCCGGGAATAGCTACCAGTTCTTTTAGACATCTGACCATTTCCGCTGTATTTTTTTCTACATATTCTCTAGCCATTTATTTATCACCTTTTTTTACCAGTCTCCACACCAGATACAGGATTCCGGAAACCAGCATTCCATTGATAAAAGAAATTCCCACAGTCAAAAACGTAGCTGCAAAACCAAGAGCCCAGGTCACGATTCCAGCCACTGACCATCCTTCACGTAATGTAAAGTTCTCTGCTTTTCCTTTCCCAAGGCTCCAGTATTCCACAATAAACAGAGCAATGATCGGCATAAACGCATTTCCAAGAAGTGTAAGAAATCCCTCAAAATTTCCGGCTACACCAACAGCTGCCAGAACTGTTCCCACAGCTCCAAGTATAACCGTTGCCATAGAACGGCCGCTTTCTTTCAGATTGAATACCATAACTGCATTTAAGCCTGCACTGTAGGCATTGGTAGTATTCGTTGTCCAGGTTGCCAGGATCAGTACGACCATTCCAAGGAACGGAAGGCCAATATTAGAAAATACAAGTGAAATGTCATACTGCTGGGCAATTCTCGTCATTACCGCTCCGAGAATAAGCATAGCCATTCCTGCCGGCATCACACCGATAGCAGAAGAAAGGACTGTATCTTTTCTTGTTCTCTGATATCTGGTAAAATCAGGTGCATTCAAGGCGCCGGTGGCCATAAAACTGATAGTAAGTACAACTCCATCTGCAAAGCTCATGGCCGGATCTTCGATAGTCATACTTAAATTTCCGGTTCCGAAACGCTGGATTGCTACCACACACCCGATCACAGTTACGATCACAAGTGCAGGAATGGCAATCTTATTCAGTTTATCCAGAGCATTGATTCCATATACAGCTGTAACCAGCATGATTATTCCCCACACAACCGTTGATACCGGAATCGGGATTTTTACTCCTGTGCTTGCTTCGATCAGATTGGAAAATGCAGAGCCACAGACACCGTTCTGCACTGCAAACCAACCGATCATGGAGATCATAAATAATGCAGAGATCAGCTTTGATGATCCCTGTTTTCCAAAAACGCCAGATGCAACAACACATGTCGGTACACCAAGATCACTTCCCATGATTCCACAAAATATCATCAACGCCACGATCACTGCATATCCGATTACCCCTGACCAGATGGCCTGAGACATCGGCATAGACTCTGCCAGGATTCCTCCCAGCATCAGACTGGGCACACAGATCATAATTCCCGCCTGGATCATGGCAACATCTGCCCAGCTTTTTCTCTCTTCCATCGGAACCTGTTCCAATGTGACAGATTCCACATTTCCTGTTTTCTTTTCCTGTTCCACTCTCATACCTCTTTATTCTTTTTTATCTCCAGCATAGATTCGATCCGCACAGCCAGAGAAATGATCTCATGAAAAAGCAACGGCTGTTCTTCCACATCAAGATAATTTCTCAGACGGTTAATACGATAACGGATCGTATTCTCGTGCTGTTTCAGTTTTTTGGCAGTTTTTTTAAAATCTCCATTGCACTGTACATACGCCCTTGTTGTAAGAAGCATGTCCTCCATGCCTTCTTCCGTTGTTTTCGCCGCAATCTCTCGACAAAATTCGTCATAAAATTCCTGCATTTCCCGACTTCCCCTGATAGGCAAAAGAAGCTGCTGCGGAGACAATGGATCATAGACCTGCTGCCTCCGGTCCGATGCCTGTGCCATGTCCAGGGCGTCTCCTGCTTCAAGAAGTGTTCGTTCTACTCTGTATCTGGCATAAGGTCTGCCAATTCCAAGTCTGCGGTTATGATAGCTTCTCAAAAGCTGTTCACACACTACATTTTTATGCTGTTCCAGTTCCTTCCTGGAATCTGCACTCAAAATACAGATATCATAGTTATCCGCCGGAATAAATATATCAAAAGATGAACAGACTTCTCCTGTTTTTTTTCTTTGTGTGATCTTCCGCCGTTCATCCCGGATATAAACAGCCTGTACGTACTCCCTGATCCCCGGATTAATGCTAAAAAGGATCTTCATTCGCTCCTGGGGCAGAGTCCTCGATGCTAGGATCTTATCCAGTTTCAGCTGATTAAGCACATTTGTCTGTTCTTCCAGGATACATTGATTAATAACTCCAAGGACCTCTGCATAAGAAATATCTTCCCTCATACAGATCACAGGAAACTGCTTCTCTTCACAGAAAGCAAGCATTTCTTTCGAAAAAAGCTCTGCTCTCTCCTCCATCATCACACAGAGCCCACTGCAGTTTCCTTTTACAAGAAGCGCCAGAACCTGCATCAGTTCTTCTGATTTCGGCTGAAACTGCAAAAGAGATGTGATAAAAAAATCTCCAGGTGCCAGAATATCTTTCTCCAGCACATCCTCTTTAAATGGCGCATCAAAAACAGATGCCCGCTTTACGATCCGGCCAAGTCCGGCCCGTCCTGACAAAATTTTTACATTCTCAAACAAAGGTGCATTTAAAACCTGCAATAAAGATATGTTCATATTATTTATTCTCTGAATGCAGCCAGCTCTTTCAGATATGGATCTGTTATTCTCCCTTCATCCATGATCTGTACACCATCAAGCCATACAGAAGAATTCAGGCAAATGCCATCACAGTGGGATTTTGCATCCTGTCCGTGCGGCGGAGCGTCAAATGGGCTGACATAACCAATTCCCCACTCTGTGGATCCCCATACACGCTCATCCTCCACAATATTGCCGGTAAGAACCGCTCCTGGATTAAACCCATACGCAATATGTGCAAGCTTGAACATTCCCTCATCTTCAAAGCTTTTCAAATGCTCTTCAAAAATGGCTGCATCACGGCCTCCTTCAATTTTTACGATTTTACTGTTTTCAATTGTAAGACGGATCGGCGCATCCGGTGTGGTTCCAAAAGGTGGGGTTACAGATCCGTCAAAAACGATCACGCCATTGATGCTTCCAAATCGCGGCACAACATTGATCTGTCCTGTAAGCATATGGATTCCTGGTACTGTTGCGTTTCCGCAGTCACATGCTGTATAATGGCCAGGATCGATTTCAAATGATATATCACATCCAGCCGGAGTTGTGACACGCATGTTCTTTGCATTTTTTGTTTTTTCAGTGATCGCAAGCATAAATTTTTTGAGCTGCTCTGTCTCCACATTGCCGATGGTACGGATCATGAGGTCAGGGTTAAAATCTACCAGACACATGTAACGCATTTTTTTGTTCTCTGCTTCTGCACGCTCAAATGGTGTGGAATAAAGGAGCCACTGATGATTAAATTCGATCCATACATCTGCACAGAGAAGTGCTGCACTTAACGCATCGACCGGAAGATCCGGATCTGCTGCTTTTCCTACTCCCCCTGGTGTGGGAACTGAAATTACCATTGCATGTGCTCCTGCATTTTTTGCACTGTTTTTTACTGCTTCTACAACCGATGCATCCGAATCATCATCTGCTGTGATGATCACAGTTTCTTCAGGCTTCACGCCAAAAATTTCTTTTACCAGCTTATCTGCTGCTGTTTCAAGTGTGATATCCATGTTTTTTCCTTTCCAATTCGTGGTGTCCCGAAAAATATTTATCTGATCTTTAACTTTTCCAGGTCACTGTAATTGTTTAACATGATAGCACAGTGATTTTTTAATTTGTATGGAATTATTCCAAAATACAGAACAGAAATTTGTAATTTTTTCAAAAAATAAGCCATGGCTTATTTTTTGCCATGGCTTATGGAGATCATCATTTATGCTTTTATCGCCCAGCGCATCTTCGTTGATCTGGCACGTCCATTCTGAGCGCATTCCTGAGCAGACGGTCGGATCACATCTTTGGAATAATCAGAATAAATTCCTTCTTTGTATCCCTGTTTCAGTGCTTTCTTTACCAGTTTGTCTTCTCCGGAATGGAAGGTAAGGATTGCCACACGTCCGCCTGGTTTCAAAGCTCCGGGGAGTTTTTCCATAAAATCATAGAGAACCTCGAATTCCCGGTTTACATCGATACGCAACGCCTGGAAAACCCTCTGGCATGTTTTTTTGACCGTGTCTTTTTTCTCTTTTTCCGGAAGAAAATCCAGAGTCTTCTCGATCACTTCCCGAAGTTTCGTGGTGGTATCTATGCGGTTGCCCTTACGGATCTCATCGGTAATGGCTCTGGCGATTTCCTCACAGTACGGCTCATCGGAATTCTCATCCAGCATTCCGGCAAGTTCTTCTCTGGAAATGGTATCCAGACGCTCCGCCGCACTGATCCCGGACTCCTGGTTCAGTCTTAGATCCAGAGGTCCGTCCACTTTAAAAGAAAAACCTCTCTTTGGATTGTCGATCTGCATGGAAGATACCCCAAGATCCGCCAGGATAAAATCAAAGCCCCCGACTTCTTTCGCGATCTCATCAATGGTGCAGAAATTCTGGAGCTTAATTGTCAGGATATCTTCCCCGAACCCCTGCTCTGCCAGACGTTTCCGGGTCTTGGCGGATTCTTCCGGGTCCACATCCGTGGCATACATATGGCCCTGGCCTTTCAGACATTCCAGCATGGCCTTCGTATGTCCGCCATAACCTAGTGTCGCATCAAATCCGATCTGCCCCGGTTTGATCTCCAGAAAATCAATGATCTCCTTCACCATAATGGAAATGTGCATTCCCGCCGGTGTATTCCCCTTGCTAATCACATGTTCAATAGTATCTTTATATTTCTCAGGCTGAAGCTCTTTATATTTCTCTTCGAATTTCTTCGGATATTTTCCTTTATATCGTACCCGCCTCTTATGCGGTGTCTGTGATTCCTGGTTCATAAAATTCTCCTTATCCTCTGGCATGATCTGCCCTGTTTCTTTCATGATACCATGAATCCTTTTTTTCGTAAACTGCCGGAATCACCCCAGCAGAAAACTTTCAGTTATGCAGCCGAAAATTTCTCTGTATAATACTTCTCCAGATACTCATAAAAATGGTCTCTGTCTATATGATATTCCTCCGGAACGTCAAAGAGGAGTTTTTCCAGCATCTCATCCATAATCCCTCTGGCTTCTTCCTGGCTCATCCCTGCTTTCAGATGTTTTCCCAGATACATGTTGGAAATATAATCATAGATCGGATAATATTTTTCCGGGTTCTCTGCCGTCTTTTCATCGTAGTAATCATGATATTGCTCATCCATCAGCGTCAGGATCGTCGTTGCATAGTTGTCATCCTGATTATATTCATCCAGCTGTTTTGCGTAATATCCAAGACTGTGATTCACATAATCATCCAGAGAATAATTGTCCATACATTCGATCATTATTTTATGGGCATTGCTCTGCATCTGATAGGCAATATCGTTTTCCTCATAATCAAAAAGGCTGACCGCAAACAGGGAATTGATTGCCTCCGCATTGGGAACATCATAATAATTCAGTCCGGCAAATTGAATGTATACTTTGTTTCCGTCTTCATCTGTATAATGGCTGTCCCGCAGACAATGGCTCAGTTCATGGAAGATCACCTGATAATCCCAGGTTCCTTCTTCGTATTCTTTATCTTTCAGCACATAAATCTTATTCTCTGATTTCACGTAACATCCGCAGGAATAAACATCCCAGCTGACTTTTAACAGTTCATCCTCTGTACATTCCACAACTTCCAGGCTCTGAAGATTCTGATAAAAAGGACGAAGTTCCACATCCGGATATTTTTCAAACACACATTTGCAGTATTCTTCCATAAGTGGTTTGAATTTATCCGGGATTTTCGGATTCTGCCTAATCACCTCCTCAAAATCCTGAAGGCTTTTTTTCTCAAAGGAAATGGCCTTTTCAATATAATCCATGTCGTAAATATACAACCGGTGAGTCATATCTCTGTGATCCAAATACGTATCCAGCTCAAACGCTTTCTTCTCTTCTTCCTCTGAAACTTCTTCGTTCTCCGCAGCTGGCTCATCTTCAGAATCTATCCCCGCAGAATCTGCCCCGGAATTGGCGGATGCATGAAAATCTTTTTCAAATTCTTTTACTGCCTGTCTGGTTCTGATCACGGAAGGCACGATAACTATTCCTGCCAGGATACACAGAATCATTCCTGTGATAATAAAAATTTTCTTTTTCATGGTTCTTTCCCCTGTATAAAAAAAGCTCCTGACAATCTGTATTTCTACAGACTGCCAGAAGCTTTCTATGCTTGATCAGGCTGAAGTTTCAGCCTTGAAGCAATATGAAGTTCTGCTTAGGCGTTCTTCTTAGCGATTGCTGCCTGTGCTGCTGCAAGACGAGCAATCGGTACACGGAACGGTGAGCAGGATACATAGTCAAGTCCGATCTCGTTGCAGAACTCTACGGAAGACGGATCTCCACCGTGCTCACCGCAGATACCTACGTGAAGTTTCGGGTTAACCGGTTTTCCAAGCTCGATAGCCATCTTCATAAGTTTGCCGACACCTGTCTGGTCAAGCTTAGCAAATGGATCGTTCTCGAAGATCTTAGCATCATAGTATGCGTTAAGGAACTTACCAGCATCATCACGGGAGAATCCGTATGTCATCTGTGTAAGGTCGTTTGTACCGAAGCAGAAGAAGTCAGCCTCTTTAGCGATATCATCAGCTGTAAGAGCTGCTCTCGGGATCTCGATCATAGTACCAACCTCGTACTCAAGGTCAGAACCAGCTGCTTTGATCTCAGCGTCTGCTGTCTCTACAACGAATTTCTTAACATATTTAAGCTCTTTGATGTCACCAACAAGCGGAATCATGATCTCCGGTTTGATGTTCCAATCCGGATGATTCTTCTTAACGTTGATAGCTGCGCGGATAACAGCGCTTGTCTGCATCTTAGCAATCTCTGGATAAGTAACAGCAAGACGGCATCCACGATGTCCCATCATCGGGTTGAACTCGTGAAGGGAAGCGATGATTGTCTTGATCTGCTCTACAGTCTTGCCCTGAGCATCAGCCAGTTTCTTGATGTCCTCTTCCTCTGTAGGAACGAACTCATGAAGTGGCGGATCAAGGAAACGAATTGTTACAGGATTTCCTTCAAGTGCCTCATAGAGTTTCTCGAAGTCTCCCTGCTGCTCCGGAAGGATCTTAGCAAGTGCTGCTTCTCTCTCCTCTACTGTCTCAGAGCAGATCATCTCACGGAATGCATCGATTCTGTTGCCCTCAAAGAACATATGCTCTGTACGGCAAAGACCAATTCCCTCTGCACCAAGCTCACGAGCTTTCTTAGCATCAGCAGGAGTATCAGCGTTTGTACGAACTTTCATTGTTCTGTACTTGTCAGCCCATCCCATGATACGTCCGAACTCACCAGCGATCTTAGCATCTACAGTCGGGATAAGTCCGTCATAGATGTTACCTGTTGTACCATCAATGGAGATTGCATCTCCCTCATGGAACTCTTTACCAGCAAGTGTGAATTTCTTGTTCTCCTCATCCATAGCGATATCGCCGCATCCGGATACACAGCAGGATCCCATACCACGAGCAACTACAGCTGCGTGAGATGTCATACCACCACGAACTGTCAGGATACCCTGAGCAGCTTTCATACCTGTGATATCCTCTGGGGATGTCTCAAGACGAACAAGAACAACTTTCTCTCCTCTTGCAGCCCACTCAACAGCGTCCTCTGCAGAGAATACGATCTTACCGCAAGCAGCTCCTGGAGAAGCACCAAGACCTTTACCCATCGGTGTAGCAGCTTTAAGAGCAGCTGCATCGAACTGCGGATGAAGAAGTGTATCAAGGTTACGAGGATCGATCATTGCAACAGCCTCTTCCTCAGTTCTCATTCCCTCATCAACGAGGTCACAAGCGATCTTAAGAGCAGCCTGTGCAGTTCTCTTACCATTACGTGTCTGAAGCATATACAGTTTACCATGCTCTACAGTAAACTCCATATCCTGCATGTCTCTGTAATGTTTCTCAAGAGTCTCGCAAACCTGTTTGAACTGTACGAATGCTTCCGGGAACTTCTGCTCCATCTCGGAGATGTGCATAGGTGTACGAACACCAGCAACTACGTCCTCGCCCTGTGCATTGGTAAGGAACTCACCGAACAGACCGTTAGCACCTGTAGCAGGGTCACGTGTGAAGGCAACACCTGTACCACAGTCATCACCCATGTTACCGAATGCCATCATCTGTACGTTAACAGCTGTACCCCAGGAATATGGGATATCATTGTCACGACGATATACGTTCGCACGTGGGTTGTCCCAGGAACGGAATACGGCTTTGATTGCACCAACCAGCTGCTCCTTCGGATCAGTTGGGAAATCAGAACCGATTTTAGATTTATACTCAGCTTTGAACTGGTCAGCAAGCTCATGCAGGTCAGCAGCTGTAAGCTCAACGTCCTGCTTAACACCTCTCTTAGCTTTCATCTCATCGATGAGCTCCTCGAAGTATTTCTTACCAACTTCCATAACTACGTCAGAGTACATCTGGATGAATCTTCTGTAGCAGTCCCAAGCCCAACGCTCATTGCCGGATTTCTCAGCAAGAGTGTTAACAACTTCTTCATTTAAACCAAGGTTGAGGATTGTATCCATCATACCTGGCATAGATGCTCTCGCACCAGAACGAACGGATACAAGCAGAGGATTTTCTTTGTCACCGAATTTCTTACCGGTAACTCCTTCCATCTTGGTAATTGCTTCCATGATCTGAGCCATGATCTCATCGTTGATGGATCTGCCATCCTCGTAGTACTGTGTGCAGGCCTCTGTTGTGATTGTGAAGCCCTGCGGTACAGGAAGACCGAGGTTTGTCATCTCAGCAAGGTTGGCACCTTTGCCGCCCAGAAGATTTCTCATAGTAGCATTACCTTCTGTAAACATGTAAACCCATTTTGCCATTTTACATTTTCCTCCTAATTATTGTTCTTTAAAACATAAAAAATGTATGTTTTCTACGCACATAATTATTTTATAGATTTATCCTTCATTAGTCAAGGTTATTCTTCCAAAAAACAGCAATTTCTCTTGTGAAATATGACAGATTTTCCAGTTATATTTTTCACAGATTGTATTTTTCTCGTTATCATCTGAAAAATGTGCTAAAATAGAAAAAAACATGCAGCAATTCCGAGGTAATATTACCCGAATGCTGTCATACAGGAGGTTTATCATGACACGAACGATTGAAAACAGCTTTCTTAAGATTTCCGTTTCCGATCACGGTGCTGAACTCACCGGCATCTATGACAAGACTAATGACAGGGAGATCCTCTGGCAGGCAGATCCGGCTTACTGGAAACGCCATGCGCCTGTACTTTTTCCCAACGTGGGACGTAACTACAAAGATATCTGGCGTCTGAACGGAAAGGAATATCCTTCCAGCCAGCACGGCTTTGCAAGAGACAGCGATTTTATCTGCACGGATATCACCGATACTTCCCTTTCCTTTGTCCTTAAGTCCTCTGAAGAAACCCTGAAAGTTTATCCGTTTGCTTTCGCTCTGAAGATCACCTACACTCTGAAGGAGCATGATTTGGAAGTATGCTGGGAAGTAGTTAATAATGATTCTGAAACTATGTATTTTACCATCGGCGGCCATCCGGCATTCCGTGTTCCGGTACGTGAAGGCGAATCCCAGAGTGATTACCGTCTTGCTTTTGAAGGCCTGGACACTCTTACCTATCTCCTTATCGATACGTCTGTAGGAACAGTCCTTGCTGACGAGCCACATACACTTTCCCTTGAAAACGGAACCTGTTCCATTGCTCCTCATATGTTTGATAAAGACGCTCTTGTTTTTGATAACGGCCAGATCCAAAAGGCCGGTATCCTCTTCCCGGACGGAACTCCATATCTGACACTTACCAGTGAGGGCTTCCCGAATTTCGGTATCTGGTCCGTACCCGGTGCTCCCTTCGTATGCCTGGAGCCGTGGATGGGACGCTGTGATGACTGTGGTTTTGAAAAACCTCTTTCCGAAAAAGCAAATATCAATGTGCTGAAACCGGATGAGGAATTTATCAAGAGCTATCAGATCACCGTACACTGAGCTATGATAAAAAAAGATCCGCCATACATCGGCTTTTTCAGCTGTCTGTATGACGGATCCTTTTATTTATCTTACTGTCTCAATACGCTCTTATTCTCTCACAAAATGATACTGATAAGCTCTGTACTCCCCAAACTCTGCAGGAAGCGGCATTCCACCATGCATCAGAGCAGCTCCGGAATAGATCCTGCCGGTAGTCTGTTCCTTATAAAATGCACTCTCATCAAGGCCACGAAGCTGCACATAATTCACAGTCATATTTCCATGGATCTCCTCCATGACAACATTGAGCAGAACTTCTTCCTGAGAATTTCCAACGATCTCCCATGCACAGACCTCACTCTTAAACGGATCTGTCAGGCGATAGTACCGTCCGTTCTGGATCAGTGGCGCATATTTACGGAATTCCCCGATCTGGCTGCGGACCTCATCTTTTTCTTCCTCAGTCAGCTTCAGAAGATCCAGCTCGTAGCCGAAGGTTCCGGACATAGCAACCACACCTCTGGTATGTAACGGAGTGATCCTTCCTGTCTGATGGTTCGGCACTGCAGATACATGTGCTCCCATGGCCGATACCGGATATCCGAAGGAAGTGCCATACTGGATCCGAAGCCTGTCAATAGCATCGGAGTTGTCGCTGCACCAGATCTGCGGTGTGTAATACAGCATACCTGCGTCAAATCTTCCGCCGCCGCCGCTGCAGCCCTCGATCAGAAGATCCGGATAACGGTTCACCATACGATCCAGAAAATCGTACAATCCCAGGACATAATCATACATTACACGTCCCTGATCCTTGGTCATTACGGAAAATACATCCATCAGGCTTCGATTCATGTCCCATTTAACGTACTCAATATTGGCATTATCCAATACCGCACTGATCTGTCCAAAGATTCCGTCTACAACTTCTTTTCTGGAAAAATCAAGTACCAGCTGATTTCTGGATCTCACTGGTTTTCTTCCCGGAATCGTAAGTGCCCAGTCCGGATGCTCACGGTAAAGATCACTGTCCTCAGAGATCATCTCAGGCTCGATCCAGATACCGAATTTCACTCCAAGGTCATTGACTCTTTTTACCAGTCCGCCGAGAGTCTCTCCAAGCTTCTTCTCATTAACATACCAGTCCCCAAGACCACTGTTGTCATCGTCACGTTTTCCAAACCAGCCGTCATCCAGAACCAGCATATCGATACCAAGGCTCCTTGCCTCTTTTGCCAGATTATATAAAGTCTCCCCTGTAAAATCAAAATATGCTGCCTCCCAGCTGTTTACCAGCACCGGACGAACCTCTGTCTTATATTTACCACGGCAGATATGATGACGGATACAGCTGTGCAGATTCTGGGAAAGGCGGTTCATTCCCTGATCTGTGTAGCTTAAGATCACCTCAGGTGCATAGAAGGTCTCCCCGGCTTCCAGCGGATACCGGAAGCACTCCTCCTGTACACCAAGGAGCATTCTTGTCTGATTGTACTGATCTTTAAGAACCTCACCCTGGAAATTTCCACTATATACAAAGGACATAGCATAGCAGCCTCCATGATCCTCTGTTGTGTCCTTCTCTGCCAGGATCATCATCGGATTATACTGATGGCTGGATGTGCCACGGACACTGCCGATCATCTGACTTCCATGAGCCACCGGTACTCTCTGCAGATTCCGCTCCATGGCATGTCTTCCGTAAAAAGTAAGCAGGTCATAATCTCCGTAAAGAAAATCCAGCTCTGCGGACATCACCTTGTTCACATAGATCTTCTCACTGCTCTGATTGCGGATATAGACGCTTCTTGTAATGATATCCAGTTCCGGAAGCACACCGTAAAGAAGCATGGCCTCCACGCCGGTAGCCGGATCCTCCAGTACGATTTCCAGAGTCTGTACCTCCTCATTATCCGCATAAACAGCTGGAAGCCCCGGAAGGCTGTATTTACCGTCACGGATAGTATAGTTCTTGTAACGCATATCACAGCTCATGCTTCCGTCACCGTTTTCCAGCATCAGTGATGCACTGCGGAAATCTCCGTTTCCGTAGCAGGAAAGCTCCTGTGGAAGAGAGTCCATGGAATAGGTTCTGTCTGTTCCCGCATCATAGGGATTTCCGGAAAATCCTCTGTCATAGTAGGTCAGAAGATAATCCATGCAGCCTTCTGCCTTTTTACCATAATAGAGATGAAGAAGAAATCCGTACTGATCCACCTGCATCTGATATGTAGTTTCTTTTGTCTGCAGGGTAAACGTTCTGTCTTTCTCGCAGTAGATGATTCCCATATGTGAATCCTCCTTTTTCTTGTGTTTTTATTTTACGGCACCGTTTACAACACCATTTAAAATGTGCTTCTGGCAGATCAGATAAAACAGAAGGATCGGAAGCAGTGCCAGCAGATAAGAGGCAAACGCAAGGTTATAGTTTGTTCCGAACTGAGTCTGGAAATTCAGCTGTGCCAGAGGCAATGTGGTTCCACCCGTAGATCCGGACATGATAACCAATGGAGTCATAACATCATTCCAGGTTCCAAGTGCTGTCAGAACTGCCACTGTGGCATGCATCGGCTTCATGATCGGAAAGATGATCTTCCAATATGTTTTCCAGGTGCTGGCTCCATCCACACAGGCAGCCTCCTCAAGGGCCATTGGAATGTTTGTCAGATATCCGGAATAAAGAAGCACGTTCATAGGCATATAAAATACCGTGTAAAGAATGATCACACCGACTTTGTTATCAAGGCCCATCTCAGCAGTCTGCTTTACAAGCGGCATCATCAGGATAGCAAACGGAACAAACATACCGCTCACTACATAGAGATAGATAAATTTATAAAATTTACTTCTCTTGTTTCTGGCTATAGCATAACCTAAAAGTGAATGAATTACAATAGCAAGAACCACTGTAATCACAGTGATCAATACACTGTTTCCAAGAGAATGCCAGAAGTCTGTTACCTCCATAGCTTCCCTGAAATTGGCAAGACTGAATTTCTCTGGCAGAGACAGGATCCCGGCTACACTGTTGGTCATCTCTGTCGGCTGCTTGAATGCGATCACAATTGTCATATAAAGCGGAAATACCACTGTGATAAGGCCAAGGATCAGAAGGATCGTTACCGGCCAGTTCGCTTTTTCTCTTACTTTCGTTTTCATTACAGCTGCTCCTCCTTTTTCCCTGTGATAGTCAACTGCACTGCAGAAATGATCACGATCACAATAAAGAATATAACCGCATTGGCACTCTGGAATCCAAACTGACCGCCACTCATACCATTGTTATAGATCAGATAGGAAATGGATTCTGTACTCTGTGCAGGACCACCCTTTGTCAAAGCCATGATCTGATCAAATACCATCAGGAAGTTTTTCACACAGAGAACCATGTTGATACTGAAAAACGGAACGATCAGCGGGAATGTCAGGTAACGGAACTTACTGAATCCGGTAGCACCATCAATAGCGCCTGCCTCGTATACATCCTCCGGCACTGTCTGAAGACCGGAAATGTAGATGATCGTATTCATTGCAATGGACTGCCATGCACACACGATCACGATGGCAACCCATGCCAAGCTCGTACTGGAAAGCATGCTGGAAGACAATGTTTTATTTCCGACCATCTTTCCGAATGCAGGCAGGATATATGTAAAGAAATAATTGAAAATATATCCTACGACCAGTGCGCCAAGTACATTAGGAATAAAATAAGCTCCACGCAGTGCACTCTTGAAACGGATCTTGCTATTCAGTCCAAGTGCCAGGATCAGGCTGAGTACATTCGTTACGATAGTTGCCACGATGGCCAGCTTAAAGGTAAACAGATAGGAACCGCCAACACGGCTGTCTGTAAAAAGATCCTTATAGTTTCGAAGTCCTACCCAGTCATAGCTTCCATAGCCTTTAAAGTTCGTAAAGCTGTAGATCACACCCTTGATCAGAGGCAGTGTGTTAAAGCAGAAAAATAATGCCACGATCGGAATGGTGATCAGAAGAAAGGTCAGCTTTCTTCCACTCATAGATTTTTTTCCCATGATCAGTTCTCTCCTTCCCCGTTCTTCTCCTCATAGTCCTGTACTTTACGGATAATGTCACGGTTATATCTTGTCCAGTCTGTATCAAATTTTTTCAGGAATGCATCTTTATCCTTTTTCATCAGGAAGGTCTGGATCTGTGCATCCACAGCCATCTCTGTAGGATAATAATGATCCTGGTAGTCGGCCATCCTTCCCTCTTCTATATATTCCTTCATACCATCCAGAGTAGAGGGAAGTGTGAAATCACCCTCTTTACAGGGAACTGCCTTCTGGTCATCCAGATATGTCTGTATATTCTCATCCTCAAGAAGGAAATCCAGCACTTCATATGCAGCTTCCTTATTCTCACAGTCATCCATCACACAGAACTGAAGGTCAACTCCGGAATTCAGTTTGTTTTCTGACGGATCATTGCTTGCCGGTGTTACAAAAGAATCAATATCCATATCCGGATTTACACTCTGGATCTGCGGGATCGCATAGCTTCCGATGGGATACATGGCAGCCTCCCCTTTTGCAAAAGCGGTGCAGGCTCCATTGTAATCATAGGCAAAGGGATCATCCGGTCCATACTGGATAAGCTCCAGCATACGGTCTGCTACTTCCTTATACTCTTTTGCAAAAGTAGTTTTTCCCTGGTTTACCTGGCGGCATACATCGGCTGGTGCAAGATCTACCGCAATAGAATTCCACGGTGCAAGACAGGTCCAGGTATCTTTAAATCCGAAATAAAGCGGCTGGATACCTGCATCCTGAATTTCCTGGCAAAGGCTCATAAATTCATCCCATGTAGTCGGGATCTGCCAGCCATGCTCCTTGAAAAGCTCACGATTGTAAAGGATTCCGGCGGCATTGGCCACGTAAGGAACCGCATAGACTCCGTCTTCCGGAACGAATTCCAGCGCTTTATCAATTTCTTTATATGCATCTTTGATCGAATCCAGTCCCTGATAATCGGAAATATCCATCAGCATATCAGAATCAATAAAATTGGAAAAGTTAACATCGCCTCCGATTCCAATGATATCCGGATTATCCTCACGGATAAATCTTGTCTTCAATACAGTCATAGCATCGTTTGGTGATTCGATGGTAAGATGGATATCATCATGAGTGGCATTGAATTTTTCTTCCAGTTTTTCAAATGCCTTAACCGCTTCCGGTTTATACTGCACAAGTTCGATCTCTGTCTTTCCGCTGTCCTTTTTACCTGTGCCGCATCCGCTCAATGTAACGGAAGCTGCCATGGTAAAGGCAAGTCCCATACAGAGGATCCATTTACTTCTGTTGCGCATCTTGTAATGCTCCTTCCTTTTCCTTTTATTTGATAAGTCGGATATCACCCATTTAACTGATATGGCTATCCGGGCTCTCCAATACTTATTCTCTGGTTTCTTTTTTCTGAAAGCTATTTTAACATAGCTTTATGCTTGCATAAATAGCAGTGTTTTTCTTGTTTTATACCAAAATGCAATTTTTCTCTGTCTTCATTAAAGTCATCTAGCATTTTGATATATTTTACACCTATATCACTACTTTTATCTAAAATTAGTATATTCCGAATTTATCGAAAATCAACAAGTTTCTCGAGAAACTTAATTTTCTCACAAAGTTTTATCGATTATCCTTCTCTTTTTAGTATATTTTACAGGCTGTTTTTGTAATTGCATTTTTATACATATGTTGAAGTTCCCTGCTGTTTTAATATATAATGTTACTGAAACCAGACAAAATCATACGCCTAAAGGATAAAAATATGAATGACCTTCTCTTCTCCGTTTTTCCAAATGAAAACTTTGTTGATATCGGACTATACCAATATGGCTGGGAGCACTGCGCTCCGGCACATTCATTCGGCCCGGCAGCACGAAACCATTATATTTTTCATTATGTGATCTCCGGTACCGGAACTCTGATGGCAGACAATTCCGCAGGAGAGACTATCACCTATCAGGTAAAAAGCGGCCAGGGTTTCATGCTTTTTCCCGGTCAGATCAACACCTACATTGCAGATACCGACTTTCCATGGGAGTACACCTGGGTGGAATTTGACGGGCTCCGGGCAAAAGAGATCGTGGAAACTGCAGGTTTAAGTCCGGACCATCCGGTCTATCACAGCCACTCTGCAGATCTCCGCCAGAAAATGATGGAGGAAATGCTTTATATCAGCCATAATTCCCAGGAATCACCCTTTCATCTTATCGGACATACCTGGCTTTTTCTGGATTACTTTATGCGCTCTACTGAAACTGTCCGCATGAAACAGGATGGAAGTATCCGTGATTTTTATATCAAGGAGGCGCTCTCTTTTATTGAACAGAATTTCCAGAATGATATTTCCATTGAGGATATCGCAGCCTGCTGCGGCCTGAACCGAAGCTACTTCGGTAAGATCTTCCACGACACCATCGGACGTTCTCCCCAGGAATTCCTGATCAGCTATCGCATGACCAAAGCTGCAGAACTTCTTAAGATCACAGCCCTGTCTATCGCAGATATCGGAAATGCAGTCGGATATCCCAATCAGCTGCATTTTTCCCGGGCTTTCAAAAATGTATACGGAATGTCGCCAAGAAACTGGCGAATGAAAAACAGACTTATTGAAAAAAAGCCTCCGGCCAGAAAATAGCCGGAGGTTTTTTATTAAAAAATGTATTTACTTAAAATGTAAATTTATCAGCAAAGTATGCATCAAGCTCATCGATCTTCACACGTACCTGCTCCATAGTGTCACGGTCACGGACTGTAACTGCACCGTCATTCTCAGACTCGAAGTCATAAGTGATACAGAACGGAGTACCGATTTCATCCTGTCTACGGTAACGTTTACCGATATTTCCACGGTCATCGTACTCACAGTTGTACTTCTTGGAAAGCTGCTGGTAGATCTTCTCAGCACCCTCGTTAAGCTTCTTGGAAAGCGGAAGCACACCGATCTTAACCGGTGCAAGTACCGGATGGAAATGAAGGACTGTACGGACATCGTTCTTCTCTTCATCCAGAACTTCCTCATCGTAAGCGCTGCAGAGGAAAGCAAGTACCATACGGTCTGCTCCAAGTGATGGCTCGATAACGTATGGGATATATTTCTGTTTCTTCTCATCATCAAAGTATGTGAGATCCTGGCCGGATACATTCTGATGCTGTGTCAGGTCATAATCTGTTCTGTCAGCGATTCCCCAGAGCTCACCCCATCCGAATGGGAAAAGGAATTCCACATCTGTGGTAGCCTTGCTGTAGAAGCTCAGCTCTTCCTTATCATGGTCACGGTAACGAACCTCATCATCCTTAAGTCCGAGAGCACTCAGCCAGTCAAGGCAGAACTTCTTCCAGTATGCAAACCACTCAAGATCTGTATCCGGCTCGCAGAAGAACTCAAGCTCCATCTGCTCGAACTCACGGGTACGGAATGTGAAGTTACCCGGTGTGATCTCGTTACGGAAGGATTTACCGATCTGGCCGATACCAAACGGGATCTTTTTACGGGATGTTCTCTGTACGTTCTTGAAGTTTACGAAAATACCCTGTGCAGTCTCCGGTCTTAAATATACAGTATTCTTGGCATCTTCGGTAACACCCTGGAATGTCTTGAACATCAGGTTGAACTGACGGATATCTGTGAAGTTGTGTTTACCACAGCTCGGACATCCTACCTCGTGTTCTTTGATGAAGTCCATCATCTTCTCCTGGGACCATGCATCTACGCTTCCCTCAATGGCAATGTCATGCTCTGCACAAAAGTCCTCAATGAGTTTATCTGCACGGAAACGCTCGTGGCACTCTTTACAGTCCATAAGAGGATCAGAAAATCCGCCAAGATGTCCGGAAGCGATCCATGTCTGCGGGTTCATAAGGATCGCACAGTCAACACCTACATTGTACGGAGACTCCTGAATGAATTTCTGCCACCATGCACGTTTTACGTTATTTTTAAGCTCTACACCGAGATTTCCATAATCCCACGTGTTTGCCAGGCCGCCGTAGATCTCGGAACCCGGGTAAACAAATCCTCTGGCTTTTGCAAGAGCTACGATCTTTTCCATTGTCTTTTCCATGATTTCTCTCCTCTTGACTTGCAGCTGTTCCGCCAAATGCGTCCGGAAAGCTCCGGAAAAAGCTGCTTTTTTACATTTTTGGTCTTATTATACTAGTATCCTCATGATTTTTCAAGGATATTTCCATTTGCATTGCTTCCTGTCCTGCTTTTGAAAAATAAATCGTTACGGTTATTCCGCAGCCGGCAGTGATCTATCTCATCAATTCCAGGATCTCCAGACTTTTAAACCGCTTGTCTGTATTCAGCTCCGTATACCGGTAAATGTGGCGTTCCAGTTCCCGCAGCACATCATCCCGTACTGTAAACGTATACAGCTTTGCCAGGGGGGACACGGCTATGTAGCGCATGGCATACAGGGCAGCCGCTGAGATCCGTTTCCTGTCCATGGCCATCCTGCTGCAGTCCGCACACAGGATCCCATGCTCGTCCTGGGAGAAAAAAAGTTCTCCGGTTTCTTCCTCCGTAAGCTCTCTCCCGCAGCCCGCACACTGGAACAGCTGCGGCATCACGCCCTGGATCACCATAGTCCGCAGTTCATAGATACAGCGCACCAGCCGGTCTTCTATATGAGGATTCAAAATGGCTTTGATGGTCACATAGAGAAGATTCATCATCTCCTTCTCATCCGTTCCCTCTTTGCCAAAATAATCTGCCAGCTCCAGAAAATAATATCCATAGTAAACCCCCGGCTGCCGGGTGGCCAGCTCCACAAAATGATGCTGCACGCTGACCTGGTTCAGATTATAGCTCGTCCTTCCCTCATAAAGAGTAAAGCTTCCGAATACAAACGGGTTAGCTGCTGCCATGAACGGACTGTTCTGCCGTCTCGCTCCCTTGGCAAAAGCGGAGATCTTCCCCCTCTCTCTTGTGAGAAGGACGATCCGCTTGTCATAATCCCCTACCGGCATAGCAGAAAGTACCACTCCCTGTACGGTAATCAGATCACTCATTTTCAGATTTCTTTCTTATCATATCCAAAGTTCTTGATCAGGAAATCACTGTCTCTCCAGTTCTTAGTCACCTTGACCCAGAGCTTTAGGTTTACCTTTGCTTCCAGCATACGCTCCAGCTCATAGCGGGCATTGCTTCCGATCTTTTTCAACATGGCACCCTGTTTTCCGATGATGATGCCTTTGTGGGAATTACGCTCGCAGATGATGGTCGCATCAATATCTATGATGTTGCTTCTTCCCGGACGTTTCTTCATCCGGTCGATGGCAACGGCGATTCCGTGAGGGATCTCCTCATCCAGTGCATGCAGAGCCTTCTCACGGATGATCTCTGCGGCGATCTGGCGCTGAGGCTGGTCGGTAACTGTATCCTCATCATAGAACATCGGTCCGTACGGAAGATATTTGAAAATACTTGGAATGATATCCTGTGTGTTTTTTCCGCGGAGGGCAGAGCAAGGAATGATCTCTGCAAAATCGCAGATCTTACGGTAGGTATCGATCGCAGGAAGAAGCTCTTCTTTTTTTACCGTATCGATCTTGTTGATGATGAGAATCACTGGAACTCCAACCTTCTGCAGCTGCTCGGCAATGTGGCGCTCTCCCGCACCTACGAATGTGGACGGCTCCACCAGCCACATAATGGCATCTACTTCCTTCAGGGTTCTCTCCGCAACCTGTACCATGTATTCTCCAAGCTTGTTTTTTGCCTTGTGGATACCCGGTGTGTCCAAAAATACGATCTGTCCCTCATCACAGGTATACACAGTCTGTATCTTGTTTCTGGTTGTCTGTGGCTTGTTTGATGTGATGGCGATCTTCTGTCCGATAAGATGGTTCATCAGCGTGGATTTTCCAACATTCGGTCTTCCGATGATCGCAACAAAGCCTGATCTAAAATTATTATCCATTCTTTATCCTCTCATAATCCTTTCACAGCCTGCTATCCCATTTAACGGACAGCAGGCTTTGTTTCTCATCAGCCGATCAGTGGCTTCACTTCCATGAATACATCTTCCGCCTTCTCTATTGCAGTCTCACTTCCTACTACGCAGATCTGATCATCGGAAAGTACTGCTTCTACAAGAGCTGCCAGTTTCTGGATATCCTCCTTCTGCGCTCCGAGGATCTGATTTCTTTCCTTCTGGAGCATATCCTCTGTAACATTGGAGAAATATGCGGTTTTTGAGATACTTCCCTGCATCTGCGGAGTTCTCGGCACATCCTTGTTGCTGATCGTTCCGATAATATATTTTGTCATCTCACGCTCGTCTGCCTCAAAGGCACGGATATAATCCGGCACTCCTTGGTATACTTCCAGGGTTCTCTTTAGATGGGGATCACGGTAGGATACCAGGAAGCTCTCTCCGTTTCTCTTAAAGCCACTCATGCAGCCATACGCTCCACCCTTTACACGAAGGTTGATCCAGAGATAATCGTAGCTTAAGATCACTTTCAGGATCTCCAGTGCACCGGTATACTCCAGGCCTTTTTTGCGGAAGTTTCCGTTCTGTGCCACATACTGGACCTGGCCGGAGGTCTTGAAGGCTTCGTTTTTCTTTATGCAGGGGGCCTGCTTCACAGACTCCGGCTTCTGTCCGTTAAACAAAACTTTTTTGATCCCGGCAGCCTGTGCTTTTACTACATCCAGAGATTCTCTCTCTCCGGTATAGCTTACACAGAAATTCTCCGGACGAAGGACCTCTTCCATCACCTTACGGAGATTTTTCACGATCTCATCCTTGCAGCTGTCAAAATCCTTCTCCAGTTTTTCGATAAACTGATAATATCCGATTCCTGCCATCTCATCCTGGAATGCCGCCATCGGAGATGCGTAGGAAGCACCACGGAGAACGGCGGTGGAATGGCCTGCACTTGCAAGGCTGGCCTGGGCTCTGGATCTCACTCTGGCAATGATCTCGTAGAGACGTTTGGTGTCATCCAGCTTCGAAGTTGTAAGAACCTCCCGGATCATGGAAAACATGAAATCCATCTCCGGATATAACGCTTTTCCTCTTACGGCAAACATGGCACGGAATGCATCGGTATCCTGGGCATCATCAAAAACCTCTATCCCATAGGCAATACCGCCGGTTCTCGCATTCACTTCATTAAACAACTCGCCATATGTGTAATTCTCTGTATCCACTGCACCAAGCACAGATTTCAGAAGTCCCAGATAATGGACTGTGTCAACATCAAAGTCATGGATCTCAAAAAGAAGATCTGCATAACCGATACCATTGGTGCACACATCATGATACAGAAACAGGCTGTCCTCCACATGGTGCTCCTCGTTTGTCAGTCCTGTGATCTCTTTTTTGATATCTTCTCTGGAAAGCATCGGGATACAGGTCAGTGTTTCCGGATCTTCCTCGGATTCCTGATAAGCTTCCAGGGCTTTTGTATTCTCTACCATCCGGGTAAGCTCTTCATCAGAAAGGCTCTTTCTGTAATTCTCCAGTTTTTCTTCCAGTTCTTTGTCTCTCTTAGCAGCAAGGCCTTTCTCCGGTACCAGGGAAAGGATCGCGCCATGGGTATTATCCAGAAGATATTTACGGATCAGATCCTCAAAATATCCCTCTTCCAGAGCTTTTTTGAGGAACTCAAATCCCTCAAGAAGCTGTACTTCACAGAACGGCTTTGTATCGTCATAAAGCCAGCTGCTTAAAATATCCAGGCCATACATCAGTCCCTTCGGATAGGAAGAGAAATCTGCCTCACGGAAACGGAATTCGTAGTAGTTGATTCCGGCTGTTACTGCCTTCTTGTCGATACCTTCCTCCATGATCTTTGTGAGGGTGTCACGGATCACTTTGACAAATTCCTCTTTCTGGCTTAAGTTGGCTCCCTTTGCCACGATGGAGAAATAGGTCTGTTTGATTCCATCCTCAAAGGAGCCATAGATATCCTTGCCAATCTTTGCATCCAGAAGTGCCTGTTTCAACGGTGCACCCGGTGCGCTTAAAAGTGCGTAATCCAGGACTTCGAAAGCAAGACTTAAGTTGATATCTGCTGCTTCACCCACAACCATATTGTAGGAAAGATAAGTGTTATCCTCTTCTCCTTCGTCCTCTGACACCGGATAATTTTTCTGGATATCTTTTACCTGGGCAAAAGCTTCCTGATCCCGGATCTGGGAATCAATGGCAAGGGAATCAAAGGCAGACAGATAATGGCTGTCAATAAACTCCAGTTTCTCCTCCATATCCATGTTTCCATAGAGATAGATAAAGCTGTTGGACGGATGATAGTACTGTCTGTGGAAATCCAGGAATTCCTCGTAACTGAGATCCGGGATATTTACAGGATCTCCGCCGGACTCACAGCCATAGGTGGTATCCGGGAACAGCGAATTCATGATTTCTCTCTCCAGAACATCATCCGGTGAGGAAAAAGCACCCTTCATTTCATTGTAAACGACACCGTTGTATTTCAGCGGGCCTTCTTTTTTCTCCAGATGGTAGTTCCAGCCTTCCTGACGGAAGATCTCTTCTTTTTTGTAAATATTCGGATAAAATACCGCATCCAGATATACATGCATCAGATTCTGGAAATCCCGGTCATTACAGCTTGCTACCGGGTAGCAGGTCTTATCCGGATAGGTCATGGCATTAAGGAAGGTATTAAGAGAACCTTTTACCAGCTCCACAAAAGGATCCTTAAGCGGAAATTCCCTGGAGCCGCACAGTACGCTGTGTTCCAATATATGAGCAACACCTGTGCTGTTTTTCGGCGGTGTACGGAATGCAATGTTAAAAACCTTATTCTCATCACTATTCTCGATGAGCATCACTCTGGCTCCTGTTTTTTTGTGTCTCAGAAGCCATCCTTTTGAATGAATATCCTGAAGCTCCTCTTCCTTCAGGACTTCATATGCTTTCAGATGATTGGGATTCATAAAATAGTAACCTCCTGAATGTTTCTCTTCACACCCGACATGGATCTTCGTTCAAAAAATCTCAGAATATTTTATCGGATGCATGGCAACAAAAGGCTGCCTGAGTAGTCAGACAGCCTGAAACGGAAGCTCTCCGGCCTCCTAAATGTTTCCTTCGTTGGGATAATACTGCCTGTAGATCTCTCTGGCAGCTCTTGTGATGATTCCAAGCTCAGCTTCCATTCCAAGATTAGCCGGAAGCTCCACAGCTGTTTCCCTGATGTCTCTCTGGACCTTGGCCTTCGCACTGTCCTCCTTGATGTGGATCAGGCCGAAAATCGTTGTGTTATAGGATTTATCTGTCTGACAGAGATCCATGTAGACCAGAACCAGATGACAGCATTCCCGGTAAAGAAGCTCCTCATAAAGGCCGCCCCTTTCCTGGAGCTCCTGAAATTTCAGCTTCTTAAGATACTTGCCTATCTCTTTCTTCGCACTTCTTGTACCAAAGAATCTGGAAGCGGAATTCCGGTTAAACTCCATGGTCATCCAGAGACCGAGATAACCGTCTGCCCTGGTATCACCAGTCTCAGCTTTATCGCTGTAACGGATCTCCCAGAGTTCCTTGCGGATCCTGTTTTCTTCCGGTTCTTCTCCTGCTGCAATGGACTGCTCCAGAAGCTTCAGGCGCTCCATGGGATCTTTCTCTCTATAGTATTTCGCAATTGTTGGTGTATCCATTCATTCTTCCTCCTGATATCTGAATATTATATCAGACAACCTGCCAAAAATACACCCCTATCTGTGATTTCGAAGCTTTTTCCCAGGGCTTTTCACTTTTTTTCCGCGGTTATCACATAGATATACATTGCGGATATACCACAGGGTCTTATCCTCTCCGTATTTATCCAGGATCCGGAGAAGTCCCTCCAGCTCTTTCTTTGTCTGTGGGTGGATAAACCACAGCTTCTCCTTGCTTTTCAGAAAATACTGCAATGGTTCATGATAGGTATATTCCTCTCCCAGATAGTTTCTGGATGCACTGATCCGGTCCATGACCATTTCCGCCACATATTTTCTGGGCATTCTGGCTCCCATGATCACATGCTCACCGTCAAGGGAATAGTCTACCCAATGTTCAAAATGGTGTCTGTTTCTTCCCTTATGGTGCAGCCAGGACATGGATACGCCGGTTGCCTCACGTTCTGCGTTGTTGGGACTTCTTGTCCCCTGATAATATTTACAGCCTACCAGAAATTCCGTCGGGGAATATTTGGACAGGTCATGAAGCAACCCCTGCTTATATAACCCGATACGAAAACAATATTTCATCACCAGAAGCTTATGCCTCGTGATGGTCCTGAAGTGCAGCCACGGGTGCCATGATCGCATCTTTCTCCGCCTCCTGTCTGCCCAGCAATACCACAATGGCGCGGGGGCCTATTTCGATTGATTTTTTATATTCTTCTTCCTCCTCCAGACAGAATCCTGTTCCGTGAAGAGAGGTATCTGCGATTTTTTTCCAGCACATGCCTTCCGGGAGATTGGGCAGAGCAAGGCTCCGGTTTTCCCAGTGGAAATTATAGCCGATGTAAATAAAATCATCCTCTGCAACCTCCAGATCCTCTTTTTCCCTTGCATAGGCTCCGTAGTACATCATACCAAGAAGCCTGCTGGTATTCTCATAGCTCAGATACCAGGCACGTTCCCCGTGAAGAGACACATCCGGGAACCCCTTGGTCAGATAATCTACCCCTTTCAGTTCCACCGGCATATGAAGAACGGGATGGGCCTTACGAAAAGCAATGGCATCCTTTACAAATTTCCTCAGTCCCTGGTTTCTGGAAAGGCCCTTCCAGTCTGTCCAGCCGGTAGCATTATCCTGACAGTAGGCATTATTGTTTCCGCTCTGGGAATTGCCGAATTCATCACCGTGATAGATCATGGGAACACCCTGACTCAGCAGCATCATCAGAAAGGCATTTTTGATCTGGCGTTCCCTCATCTGACGGACGGAAACCTTACGGGTAGGGCCTTCCACACCACAGTTCCAGGAATAATTATAGCTGCTTCCGTCCTGATTGCCCTCGCCATTGGCCTCGTTATGTTTATAATTGTAGCTCACCAGGTCATTCATGGTAAATCCGTCCTGGCAGACCATGTAATTGATCACTCCATGATTCTCGCTGTTATGACGGATATGCCATGCTGCAGCCTCCACCATACCTTCATCGCTTTTCAGGAAACGGCGCATATCCTGGAGAAAATTCATATTGCTCTCCGCTCCGCAGCGTCTGACCGGAAGCTTTCCTCTGTAAAAATGATCAAAATCAAAGCCCTGGAAGATCAGTTTTGCTCCGGAAAGGATCCCATCCCGAAGAAGCATCTCCCGGTTAAAGCCCTCTCCCAGCACATGAAATCCATCTACATGGTAAAAATCTCTCCAGAACTGCAAAGCTCGAAGAGCCATCAGGCTGTCTGTTTCCTCTGGAAAATAGAATTCCATGATACAGGCAATGCCGTTCTTGTGCAGCTCCCGGATCATATACCGAAATTCCTGCTCCGGTTCTCTGGTGCTGCAGTAAGCACTCTTCGGGCTGAAATAGAAGCCGGATGCATAGCCCCAGTAATTCACTACATTTTCCTTTCGACGGGTCTTGATGTGTTCACTGCCTTCCTTCGGTTTATTGATCGGAACCTCACAGAATTCATAGGCAGGCATCAGTTCAATGGCATTGATCCCAAGTTCTTTCCAGTAAGGGATCATCTCTGTCAGGCCAAGAAAAGTCCCCTTATGGGAAACCATCTTTCTGGCAAGCTTCGTATAACCACGGACATGAAGCTTGTACAGGATCATATTTTCATATTCTACTGCCGGTGCAGTTTCATTTTCCCAGCCGGAAACATTCTCATTAAGGAAGCGACAGCGGACCTCCTTTTCCGGATCGTAAGGTACTCCGAAATGCTCTCTCCCGTGAAGTCCGTATGCATACGGATCCTGCACGATCTCACCGTCTATTTTATAATTATATTCAAACTCCTTCAGAGAAGCACTGCACAGCTTCAGTGCCCACACACGTCCTGTATGGAAATCCTTTGGAAAAACGATCTCCACCGGTGCGGCAGCTCCTCTTTTTTTATATAAAAGCAGGGACACTTCGGAATCCTCCGATGCCTCCACTGCAAAATTATAACCGCCCTCCATTTTGTTGGCGCCAAGTATCAGCGGCTGACCTTTTTCCACTCGACCTAATCTGCGGCTTGCCAAGGCAACTCCTCCTTTTCTCTTTTTATTATTCAAATCCATAGAAATCCTTTTCGCCGGATCCGTCACAGATCAATATCCAGCTCAACCGGGCAATGATCGGATCCCATGATCTCTCCGTGGATCTTCGCATCCTGAAGCTTTTCTTTCAGGGAAGGGGAAACAAGGAAATAGTCGATACGCCAGCCGGCGTTCTTCTCTCGTGCACGGAAACGGTAGGACCACCAGGAGTAAACGCCCTCTTTATCCGGATAAAAATAGCGGAATGTATCAATAAAGCCACTCTCAAGGGCTCTGGTAAAGCAGGCTCTCTCTTCATCAGTAAAGCCTGCATTTTTGCGGTTGGTCTTCGGGTTCTTGAGATCGATCTCCTGATGTGCCACATTAAGGTCGCCACAGCAGATCACCGGTTTCTTCTCCTGCAGTTTCAGGAGATAAGCCAGGAAATCCTCTTCCCATTTCATACGATATTCCAGACGGCGGAGCTCACTCTGGGAGTTGGGAGTATATACAGTCACAAAATAATACTCATCGAATTCCAGCGTGATGACACGTCCTTCTTTATCATGCTCCTCTATCCCGATCCCGTAAGCCGCAGACAATGGCTCCCTCTTCGTAAAAATGGCTGTACCTGAATAGCCTCTGCGGTTTGCGTAGTTCCAGTACTGATGATATCCGGGAAGTTCCAGCTTTACCTGTCCCTGCTGGCATTTCGTCTCCTGCAGACAGAAAATATCCGCATCCAGCTCATGAAAGCGTTCCTCAAAGCCCTTGGTGATACAGGCCCGGATCCCATTTACATTCCAGGAAATAAATTTCATATTTTTATATTTTCTCCTCATTTTTTCGTCATATTTTTATTATATCTCACATTGTCGGATTAAGCAAAAAATATTTTGAAAGTTTTCTCAGGCTCTCAAATATTTTGTTGCTGTTCTACGTCATATCTGTTAAAATGTTCTCTATATCATGCAGAGCTGCCATCTTATTTACAGGCAGCAGCAGAACGGAGGATTTTTTTATGAGTGATGAATTTAACAAAAGCGGATGTGCACCAAGCGACTGCGCTTCCTGCACAGCTAACTGTGAAAGCAGGGTAGATGAAGCACATCATACCATCACCCTGACTATGGATGATGATACTGAGGTAGAATGTGCCATCCTTACTATTTTCCCTGTAGAGAACAAAGAATATATCGCACTTCTCCCACTGGATGAGAACGGCCAGAATGAGACCGGTGAGGTTTATCTCTACAGCTTCTCCCGCACAGCAGACGGCGATCCGATGCTGGCAAACATTGAAGATGATGAAGAGTACGACGCTGCCGCAAATGCCTTTAACGCAGTCGTGGAAAAAGCACGTGCAGACGAGGAGGCAGACGCACCTCTCAGCTAAACAGTGCATTTATCGGAAAGCAGTAACTACACAAAACAAGCCCGGAAAATCGGATGTATGTGGTCTTCACACCTCCGCCTTCCGGGCTTTTGTTTTATTTTGTGGTACTTCCGAAGCCGCCGTTTCTTACTGCATCTGCATCGTCATCCACGGTGATTCCGTATTCCACAAAGATCCCCTGCATAAAACCGGTTCCTGCCGGGATCTGGATCGTTTTATCTTCTCTTGTATCGTTAGTCAGCTTAGCAAAGATATGACCTTCGTTGTCAGAAAAGAAATAGTCGCTGTCAATGATCCCCACGGTGTTATTCAACTGCAGCCGGAATTTAAATCCCAGTCCGCTTCTCGGATAACATTTCAGAACCCAGCCCTCTTCCATCTCTACACGGATACCGGTCGGTATCTTTACGATCTCACCTGGCTTCATGGTCACATCCACAGGTGCATAAAAATCATATCCTGCACTTCCGGTCGTAGCTCTCTTCGGAAGCTTCAGACTGTCGTAGATATTCCGGATCTCCTCTTCTGAATACTGTTCAAAGGTATCCTTCCAGTCCTTTGCAAACTGTTCAAAACTTACCTTGTGAAATTTCGCAATTCTTTTCATTTTTCGTTCCACTCCCAATAGGTAATTTCAAAAAAACCTCTGATCACTCCGTGTACAGAACCACACGGTTCTCACGAAGTGACGCCTGTACATCGATCACCCTCTGATTTGAGGAGCCTTTCCATTTCAGACGAACCTCTTTCTTGTCCACCTGAAATTCCCCGTCCACGCATACATCCAGATAATGGATGATCTCGTACTGCTGGATTTCTTCCCAGAGAGAACCCGTATACAGCCAGATCGTCTTATCCGGATACTTCTCTCTGATCTCTCTTGCAAGAGCTGTTACCTCAGCGATATTGGAAGGATGCAGAGGATCGCCTCCTGAAAAGGTGATCCCGCTGATATAATCCTTGTCCAGCTCTGCAAATATCTCAGCTCGCTCGCTGTCCGTAAAGGGCAGACCTCCATTCGGATCCCAGGTAATGGGATTCTGGCACTCCCGGCAGCCGTGTGAACAGCCGGCTACCCAGAGCACTACACGAAGTCCGTCTCCGTTTAACATATCGTCCTTGGTAATATTGTGGTATCTCATCATTTATGCTTCTTCCGGTACATCCTTCATGCTGAAGCTGATTCTTCCCATCTTGTCCTTGCCAAGGCAGATAACCTTAACTTTGTCGCCAAGTGTAAGAACATCCTCAACACGGTTGATCCTCTGTTTGGAGATCTTGGAAATGTGTACCATTCCCTCCTTGCCCGGTGCAAACTCAAGGAATGCGCCAAACTCTTTGATGCTGACTACGCGTCCTGTAAAGATCTGTCCTGCCTCAAACTCGGTAGTGATGATCTCGATCATACGTTTTGCTTCATCCATACCCTTCTGGTCTGTTCCGCAGATGGAAACTGCACCGTCATCTGTGATGTCGATCTTCACACCTGTACGCTCGATGATGGTGTTGATGGTCTTTCCTCTCTGACCAACTACGTCACCGATCTTCTGCGGGTCGATCTGGATCTGGATGATCTTCGGCGCAAACTCGCCAACGCTTGTACGAGGCTTGTCGATGCATTTCTCCATAACTTCTGTAAGGATATACTCTCTTGCCTCTTTTGTTCTGCGGATTGCTTCCTCAACGATCGGTCTTGTAAGACCATGGATCTTGATATCCATCTGGATCGCTGTGATTCCGTCATGTGTTCCGGCTACCTTGAAATCCATATCTCCGAAGAAATCCTCAAGGCCCTGGATATCTGTAAGAACGATGTAATCATCGTCTGTCTCGCCTGTAACAAGTCCACAGGAAATACCTGCAACCGGTTTCTTGATCGGTACACCGGCAGCCATCAGTGACATGGTAGATGCACAGATACTTGCCTGGGATGTGGAACCGTTGGACTCAAATGTCTCAGATACGGTACGGATTGCATACGGGAATTCCTCTTCTGTAGGAAGTACCGGTACCAGTGCTCTCTCAGCAAGTGCTCCGTGGCCGATCTCACGGCGTCCCGGTCCTCTGGAAGGTTTTGTCTCACCTACGGAGTAGGACGGGAAGTTGTAGTGATGCATATATCTCTTGGATGTCTCAAACTCATCCAGTCCGTCAAGACGCTGTGCCTCTGTAAGAGGAGCCAGTGTGGTAACGGTACAGATCTGAGTCTGTCCTCTTGTGAACATGGCAGAACCGTGAACTCTCGGGATGATGTCTGTCTCCGCTGCCAGCGGACGGATCTGTCTGATCTCACGGCCGTCCGGACGTTTGTGATCTTTGAGGATCATCTTGCGGACAGTCTTCTTCTGGTACTGATATACAGCCTCACCGAGAACGGCAAGCCACTCTTCGTTATCTGCAAAAGCTTCTTTCAGCTTGTCTGTGATCTCGCTGATATTATTCTCACGTGTCTGTTTGTCATCGGAGAATACGGCAACCTCCATCTCTTCCGGAGGAACGATCTTCTTGATCTCATCAAAGAGTTCCTGCGGTACTGCACAGGACTCGTAGGAATGTTTCTCTTTTCCGCACTCAGCTACGATCTGGTCGATGAATTTGATGATCTCCTGGTTCACTTCATGAGCCTTGTAGATAGCCTCGATCATCTTATCTTCCGGAATCTCATTAGCTCCGGCCTCGATCATGATAACTTTCTCTCTTGTGGAAGCTACGGTAAGCTGAAGGTCAGAAACTGCCTTCTGTGCAAGTGTCGGGTTGATGATGAACTCGCCGTCGATCATGCCAACCTGTGTGGTTGCACATGGGCCGTCGAATGGGATATCAGAAATACAGGTTGCAATGGAAGAACCAAGCATAGCCGGGATCTCCGGATTGCACTCCGGATCAACAGACATAACCATGTCTACCAGTGTTACGTCATTTCTGTAATCCTTCGGGAACAGTGGACGCATTGGGCGGTCGATAACACGGGATGTAAGGATCGCATGCTCGCTTGCCTTACCCTCTCTCTTGTTGAATCCTCCCGGGATCTTTCCTACTGCGTACATTTTCTCCTCATACTCAACGCTTAACGGGAAGAAATCGATTCCTTCTCTTGGCTCTTTGGATGCGGTAGCAGTAGCAAGAACTGTAGTATCACCGTAGTGCATAAGAGCGGCACCGTTGGCCTGTTTTGCAACACGTCCGATATCTACAGTCAGTGTTCTTCCTGCAAGTTCCATGGAATAACTTTTGTACATGTTCGTTCTCCTTTTCTATAATATATTGAATTTGACAGGAGCCCGAAACAACTGAAAAGACCACTTCCTTTGGGAAAAGATCTCGACCGGAAATGGGCTTTTCAGTAGTCTCGGAAATCACTCCTGCGGTAATTCCGTCTGTGTTTGTCACACATGTTAAAATGGGGCGGATGGAATCATCCGCCCCTCCCGTAGCAATTATTTTCTTAAACCTAATTTCTCAATCAGTGCACGGTATCTTTCGATGTCTGTTTTCTT
>OLQQ01000136.1_pt1 | contig 47072 bp, 38 predicted proteins | sample 1672041 | NCBI WGS metagenome assembly OLQQ01 (sample SAMEA3136639, study PRJEB25190) | human gut metagenome
TATGACCCTCTGCTTGTAAGGCAGATGCTCTCCCAGCTGAGCTATGATCCCATATATTTTGTCGTCTCTCTCGAACCGACTTCGTTAGTATAGCATTGGTTTCGTGGAAAGTCAACACCTTTTTTCAAATTTTTTAAATAATTTCTACAATTGATATTTAATTTATTAACTGGGTTGACCTCTCGGTCCTTGAAGGACGCAGTATAAGGCACTTAATTCTTCAGGCATCCGATACCCACGGAATAAAAGTCGGGTATCCTTTCCAGTGAATGTGGAGAAGGTGTTGGTAATACTTAAAGGGGCAAAATTCTGCGTTAGGTATTCAAAATTTGACTGTTTGAGGCGTATGCCGAGTTTCAAATTTTGAATGCCTGCTTTTAGCAGAATTTTGCCCCTTTAGTATTACCCGCCGACGGAACCTGAACAGGAAAGGATTCCTAACTTTTATTCCGGTCCGAGTAGCCGTCGCCTGATAAATTAAATACCAATTCTATACGATTCCCTGAGCTGTCATAGCATCTACAACTTTTTCAAATCCTGCAATGTTAGCTCCGGCAACATAGTTACCTTCCATTCCGTAACGTTTTGCAGCATCGTCCATGTTGTGGCAGATGTTTACCATGATGTTCTTCAGTTTTGCATCTACTTCTTCGAATGTCCAGCTAAGTCTCTCGCTGTTCTGTGACATCTCAAGTGCAGATGTAGCAACACCACCAGCGTTTGCAGCTTTACCAGGTGCAAAGATCACACCATTCTCCTGCAGATACTGTGTTGCTTCTAATGTAGTAGGCATGTTAGCACCTTCGCATACAGCTACGCATCCGTTAGCAACTAACTGTTTTGCATCTTCAAGGTGAAGTTCATTCTGTGTAGCACATGGAAGAGCAAGGTCAACCTTAACAGACCATACACCGCGTCCTTCATGATATTCTGAATTAGGACGGTAGTTCTTGTACTCTGTCAGTCTTGCACGTTTTACTTCTTTGATTTCTTTTAATGCTGCAACGTCGATTCCGTCCGGATCATATACCCATCCTGTAGAATCACTTGCTGTTACAACTTTAGCTCCAAGCTGCTGAGCTTTCTGGATTGCATAGATTGCAACGTTACCAGCTCCGGAAACTGCAACTGTCATTCCCTTGATGTCTTTTCCGTTGATCTTTAATAATTCTTCTGTTAAGTAGAGAAGTCCATATCCTGTAGCTTCTGTTCTTGCTAAAGATCCGCCGTAGCTTAATCCTTTTCCTGTCAGAACACCTTCATACAGGCCTCTGATTCTCTTGTACTGACCGAACATGTAACCAATCTCTCTTGCACCTGTTCCGATGTCTCCTGCAGGAACATCTGTGTCAGCTCCGATATATTTGCAAAGTTCTGTCATAAAGCTCTGGCAGAATGCCATTACTTCTCTGTCTGATTTTCCCTTAGGATCGAAGTCAGAACCACCTTTACCTCCGCCGATTGGAAGTCCTGTCAGTGAGTTCTTGAAGATCTGCTCAAATCCAAGGAATTTGATGATACCAAGGTTTACAGATGGGTGCAGACGTAATCCTCCTTTGTATGGTCCGATTGCGCTGTTAAACTGTACACGGTATCCTGTATTAACCTGAACCTGTCCTTTATCGTCTACCCATGGAACACGGAATTTAATCTGTCTTTCAGGTTCAACAAGTCTTTCAAGAAGAGCGTCTTTTCTGAATTTCTCCTCGTTAGCCTCTACAACAACTCTTAATGACTCTAATACCTCTTTTACTGCCTGGTGGAATTCTGGCTCTGCAGGATTCTTAGCTACTACTTTCTCCAGTACTTCATCAACATATGACATAGCTTTCTACCTCCTAAAATAATATACGTATCCTTTTCAAAAGCGTCCCTGTCCAACAATTTGTCCAAATACTGCGATCCAGCCGCCGGCTGTTTTTTCTACACGCTTTGGAATAAAAAAAGCAGATGACTTACGCCATCTGTTTTTCCCTGACGCCTTTGTCCTTTACTATTGTAAAGCAAACAAGTGTATCTGGCAAGATATTTTTTACAGTTTTTATTATTTTTTGCAACTTTTTACAAAACCCTTGCAGATTTTGCAAGGGTTTTGTGCTTTTTCTCATGTTATATTCATTTTTATGAAACAGATTGCGCTCTAAATTGCATTTATTATAATGCAAGGATGCCAATTTTCATCTCATTACCGGAAGTCTCAGACACCTGAACATTCATTATTTGAAGTATTTTACTCCTGATTCGAAGATCTTCATATCCTGTTCTCCGTAAATGTTCATTGCCACACTTCTGTTTCTTCTTTCTGAATGCGCCATCTTACCAAGTACACGTCCGTCCGGGCTTGTAATACCTTCGATCGCACAGTAAGAACCGTTGACATTCCATTCTTCGTTCATTGTGATATTTCCTTCCGGATCACAGTACTGTGTTGCAACCTGGCCATTTGCGAATAACTTGTCCAGCCATTCTTTATTTGCAACAAATCTTCCTTCACCATGAGATGCAGGGTTGGTGTATACTCCGCCAAGTTCTGCTTCTCTGAGCCATGGAGATTTGTTCGTTACTACTTTTGTATAGACCATCTTGGAGATATGGCGGCCGATCGTGTTGTATGTAAGTGTCGGTGAATCCGGCTGCTGTCCTGTAATCTCTCCGCTTGGTACCAGACCAAGCTTGATCAGAGCCTGGAATCCGTTACAGATACCAAGTGCCAGTCCGTCACGCTCATTCAATAATTTTTCTACCGCTTCTTTCATCTTCGCATTCTTAAATGCTGTTGCGAAGAATTTTGCTGATCCGTCCGGTTCGTCACCTGCACTGAATCCACCTGGGAACATGATGATCTGTGACTGTTCGATCGCTTTTTCAAATACTTCTACAGAATCAACGATATCAGATGCACTCATATTTCTGAATACTTTTGTGATCACCTTTGCTCCTGCTCTTTCGAATGCTTTCGCACTGTCATATTCACAGTTTGTTCCAGGCATTACCGGGATAAATACGGTCGGCTGAGCGATCTTGTGGTCACAGATATAAATATCAGATGTATCATATAATCCTGTCTCCACCTTCGCATCCTGTCCTTCCGCTCCGGAATTGGTCGGGAATACTTTTTCCAGTGTTTCTTCCCATGCAGATACTGCTTCGTCTAACGCAATCTTCACATCGTTATATTCAATAGCTGCGCTGTCTGTTACTTCACCAATTACAGTATAAGTAATTCCAAGTTCAGATACCTTATCAGCCGGTACTTCTGCGATGATATCTCCGAATGCCGGTGCAAATAAGTCTCTTGCGTCTACATCGTGCTCGATCTTCACACCCATGCCGTTACCGAATGCCATCTTGCTGACTGCTGCCGCAATACCATGTCTGTCCAGTGCATAAGCTGCTACGATCTTACCGCTGTGGATATCTTCTGTAAATTTACCGTACTGATCCATAACTTTCTCGTATACAGGAATGTCGTAATTATCTGTCTCAATACGAAGCCATACCAGTTTATCTCCGGCTTTCTTAAGTTCCGGTGTGATAATGTCTTTTTCTTTTGCAATGTCCACTGCGAAAGATACCAGTGTCGGTGGTACATCGATGTCTTCGAATGTTCCTGACATACTGTCCTTTCCACCGATGGATGGAAGTCCGTATCCAAGCTGTGCACTGTAAGCTCCGAGAAGAGCTGCAAACGGCTGACTCCATCTGTGTGGATCTTCTGTCATACGACGGAAATATTCCTGGAATGTGAAACGGATCTTGCTGTAATCGCCACCTGCTGCAACGATCTTTGCGATAGACTCTGTCACTGCATAGATTGCTCCGTGATATGGGCTCCATGTTGACAGATATGGATCAAATCCGTAACTCATCATACTTACGGTATCGCAGTCTCCTGTTAATACCGGAAGCTTGGCAACCATTGCCTGCGTCTCTGTCTTCTGATATTTTCCACCATGCGGCATGAATACAGAAGCTGCTCCGATGGATCCGTCGAACATTTCTACCAGACCTTTCTGTGAGCATACATTCAGGTCTTTTAACATATCAAGCCATTTTTCTCTTACGTCTTTTACTTCTTCTCTTACGAGGATGCTGTCTTTTCTGTTCGGGATATCAACCGCTACGGTTGTCTCCTGGTGTGCTCCGTTGGTATCAAGGAATGCACGTGAAAGATTTACGATCTCTTTTCCTCTCCATGAAAGGACCAGTCTTGGATCTTCTGTTACGACAGCCACCTTTGTTGCTTCCAGGTTCTCTTCGGATGCATATTTCATAAATTCATCTACATCTTTTGGATCTACAACAACTGCCATACGTTCCTGTGATTCAGAGATTGCGATCTCTGTTCCGTCAAGGCCGGCATATTTCTTAGGTACTTTATCAAGGTCGATCTGAAGTCCGTCTGCAAGTTCTCCGATAGCAACAGATACTCCGCCTGCTCCGAAGTCGTTACATTTTTTGATCAGCTTGCTGACTTCTTCTCTTCTGAATAATCTCTGGATCTTTCTTTCTGTAGGTGCATTACCTTTCTGTACTTCTGCTCCACAGGTCTCGATAGACTCTTCTGTATGTACTTTGGAAGATCCGGTTGCTCCACCGCATCCGTCACGTCCGGTACGTCCGCCGAGAAGGATAATGATATCTCCCGGATCTGAAGTTTCTCTGATGACTGCACGTCTTGGTGCTGCCCCGAGTACTGCGCCGATCTCCATACGTTTTGCAACATAATTCGGATGATAGATCTCTTTTACTGCTCCGGTTGCCAGTCCGATCTGGTTACCATAAGAGCTGTATCCGTGTGCTGCTTCTCTAACCAGTTTCTTCTGTGGAAGCTTTCCTTTTAATGTATCTTTTACAGATACGGTTGGATCAGCGGCTCCTGTAACACGCATTGCCTGGTATACATATGTACGTCCTGACAGTGGGTCACGGATGGCTCCTCCAAGGCAGGTAGCAGCTCCACCGAATGGCTCGATCTCTGTCGGATGGTTATGTGTCTCGTTCTTGAAGTTCACAAGCCACTCTTCTTCCACACCGTCTACTTCAATCGGCACAACGATACTGCATGCATTGATCTCATCGGATTCTTCCTGATCCTGTAATTTTCCTTCACGTTTTAATTTTCTCATTGCCATCAGTGCAAGATCCATCAGGCAGACAAATTTGTCTTCTCTTCCTTTGAAGATCTCGCTGTGATCAGCGATGTACTGTTTGTAAGTCTCTTCCATCGGCTCTCTGTAATCGCCGTCGCCGAATGAAACGTCTGTAAGTTCTGTCGAGAATGTTGTATGACGGCAGTGATCTGACCAGTATGTATCCAGAACGCGGATCTCTGTCATGGAAGGATCTCTGTCTTCTTCTGATTTAAAATAATTCTGGATATGCTGGAAGTCCTTAAATGTCATGGCAAGTCCGAGAGAATCATATAATTCTTTTAACTTGCTTTCTTCCATATCTTTGAATCCGTCAAAGATTTTTACATCTGCCGGCTCATCAAATACGGTAACTAATGTCTCCGGCTTTTCGCCCTGTGCTTCTCTAGAATCTACAGGGTTGATGCAGTGTTCTTTGATTGCTTCAAATTCTTCATCTGATAAGCTGCCTTCTCCTCCATGGATCACATAAGTTGTCGCGGTACGGATGACCGGCTGCTCGTCTTCTTTGATGAACTGAATGCACTGAACAGCGGAATCTGCTCTCTGGTCAAACTGTCCCGGAAGGAATTCTACAGAAAAGATTCTGCTTCCTTCTTCTGCCGGAAATTCTTCTTTATATAATGTATCTACAGGTGGTTCAGAAAAGATGCCATTACATGCTTTCTCAAATGTCTCATCGGATACATTTTCCACATCGTAGCGAATCAGTACACGAACACTGTCCACGTCTTTGATTCCAAGATAGCTGCGGATCTCAGTCTTAAGCTCCTTGGCCTGTACATCAAATCCTGATTTTTTCTCCACGTACACTCTTTTTACATTGCTCATAAGTAATCCTCCATAAATGAATTTTTACACATTTTCTATTGTTAGTATAACACAACAATCATTATTTAATACAATTAATATATTTAAACGCTTTTATAATCTGTACTTATTAATCCTTTATCATTTTCATTCCCGTCAATCTATTTTTACGGATTTACGATTCCTCTGGCTTTTTATAATATTTTTTAATAACGAACAATACGATCCATATCACTACCAGCACCGCTCCAAATACCTCACTGATACGGATCACCATATCAGAAAAGAATCCTTCCGGCAGCATCCGGATCATATAATCAGTCTCCGGATTGAATATCCATAGATTATTGGTAAAAAACAGTTTATGAAAAATCGTAAAACACGTCGTAAAATCTATACTGAAAGCAATGCCAAGCAGTACACCTATGACCAGCCATACACCAAGTGCGATCGAATATGCCCTGCAAAAAAGTCTCTTCCAGTCTTTTTCCCGCTTTTTAAACATCGTCAGTATGGCTGCAGCTACAATCAGGCAAACTCCCCCGACCTTAATACCTCCCAGGAATAGATTCCTGACATCTCGCATATGCAGCCGGTCTCTTTCATTGAAGAAATCCTGCTCTTTTCCTTCCACCGTTGTTACAACTGACAGCTTCTCTTCTTTTCCGATCAGATAGTTCATCATATGTTCTGTCACGTACATGACATGGTCGATGTTCATATCCAGATCTTCTGTCACTTCATATTTCTGGTATTCTTTTTTGTAAAATCTATAATGACTGTCTCCATATACTGCCGCCCAGATACTGAATGCAAGTGCTGCGATCACTGCACACATCATGGCCACAACCGATATGAGCGTTGTTAATTTCTTCAAGTTTTTTTCCTCCTGTTCTTCATTATTATAACACTTCTATTGTAAATACGGTTGTAATTTTCTTTCATTTCACTTATAATACAGTTAAGATTCATTAGGAGGACTTATCATGGATATTAACTATGAGTTATATAAAGTATTTTACTATGTAGCTTCCACCTTAAGCTTTTCGGAAGCTTCCAAGCAGTTGTTTATCTCGCAGTCGGCTGTCAGCCAGTCGATCAAGGCATTGGAGAAAAAGCTGGATCAGACCTTATTCATCCGAAGCACCAAGAAAGTACGTCTTACTACCGAAGGAGAGATTCTTCTGCGCCATATCGAACCGGCGATCAGCCTGATCAAGCGTGGGGAAAGCCAGCTTCTCGATGTCGGCGTACGCGGAGGACAGCTTCACATCGGAGCCAGTGATACGATCTGCCGTTATTTCCTGGTGCCTTATCTGGAACGCTTCCACCGGGAATTTCCGGGAGCGCATATCAAGGTTACGAATGCGACATCGATCCGCTGCGTAGAACTCCTGGAGACCGGGCAGGTGGATCTGATCGTTGTCAATTCACCGAATTCCTATCTCGGAAATGTTCCGAATGTGAAAAAGATCAAAGATTTCCAGGATGTGTTCATTGCCAATGAAGCATTTAAAGAATTAAAAGGAAAGAAGGTTTCTTTCAAAGAACTTCTGGACTACCCGATCCTTATGCTGGACAGAAAGAGTACAACCAGTGAATATCTGCACAACCTGTTCCTTCAGAATCAGCTGGATCTGGTTCCGGAGATCGAACTCAGCAGTAATGACCTTCTGATCGACCTTGCCCGCATCGGACTTGGAATCGCATTTATTCCGGATTTCTGTCTTTCCCAGACAGCCGATTCGGATTCTCTGTTCATTGTTGAGACGAAGGAATCGCTTCCGGAACGAGAACTTGTCATTGCGCATAACGAGAAGGTTCCGGTATCCAAAGCCGCACAGGAGTTTTTATCTTATTTTTAATATGTTTACAAACTCTTTTTCCTGCCAAAGTATCCCCGAAAGAACTACCGGTGGCAGCTACTTTTATTTACTTTCGTATAAAATACCATGTGGCATATGTCCCTCATGGTATTTTTTTCTATCATATTGTTCTATAATATATTTTTCTATAAATAATATTTTTCTGATTCTGCTTACCTCTTATCCATCTGTTCTTCCTTCCAGAACCCTGCTATCTTTTCTTCGATATTTTCACTGTTACAGATCTGGAAATCATTCCACTCCCTCGGAAACACCTCCTGGCACCGCCGGTCCATAAAACGTTCATCCAAAAGTGCAATCACCCCTCTGTCCTGATCAGTCCGGATGACTCGTCCTGCCGACTGTAGCACCTTATTCATGCCCGGATACAAATAAGCATAATCGAATCCATTCAGATTCTTCCGGTCAAAATAATACTTTAAAAGTTCCCGTTCCAGACACACCTGCGGAAGTCCTGTCCCGATGATCATTGCCCCGATCAGTTTATCTTCCGTCAGATCAATTCCTTCCGAAAAAATACCACCCATCACACAAAAGCCGATCAAGCTGTGTGCTCTTTCCTGTTCGAATTTTTTCAGGAATTCTTCCCGTTCCTGCTCCGTCATATATTGGGACTGTACTGCAACTTCAATCTGTTCCTGCGGCAGTTCCATGAATGCTTCCCACACTTCTTCCAGAAATCGGTAGGACGGGAAAAAGGCAAGATAATTTCCTGTTCTTCCTTTTATCACACGCATTATATATTCTGCATACTTACGGTACATCTCCGGTCCGCGTCTGGTATACTTCGTGCTGACATCATTTCCCAGAAGCAATAATCTTTTGCTTTGTTCAAATGGAGATTCTGCATAGATCGCATAATCATCCTTTTCCGCAGATAACAGTTTCTTATAATAATTGATTGGAAGAAATGTTGCCGAAAATAATATCGTACTATTTCCTTTTCCCATATATTCCTGCAGGCATCCCGCCGGATTGACACAAAATAGATGCAGGTAAAACTTTCCTTCTTCACTTAGTTCTGAATAAATCAGATAATTTTCATCCAGCCGGTCATGAATATATATGAAATTACGGATACCAAAGTAAAACTCCAGTACCCCTTTCCGTATTACTTCATCTTTACAGTCTTCTATAAACTCTTCCAGCTTTGTCATCAAAGACAATAGCTTAATATACACATGTGACACACTATTCAGTATCTGGCAGCCGTCACATTCTCTTTTTAACTCCAGAAGCTGCTTATTGCAGTTCTCCAACGCAGAGACAAGTTTCGGTTCTCCGTATTTTACCAACTTTTTTATTTTCAGAAAATCTTCCTTACAAATACTGGTGCTGTACATGGTTCTCCCACGTTCGACCAGATTGTGTGCCTCATCGATCAGAAACAGATATTCTCCTTTGACGCCGTCTCCGAAAAAGCGTTTCAGATGTGCATTCGGATCAAAGACGTAATTATAATCACATATAACCGCATCTACCCACTGCGATACATCCAGTGCCATTTCAAACGGACACACATTCCATTTCCTTGCCTGTTCTTCCAGTACTTCCCGGCTCATCTCATCTGTCGATGTGAGCAGTTCATAAACAGCAGCATTTACACGGTCAAAATGTCCTTTGGCATATGGACATGCATCCGGATTACAGATAGTTTCCTCACAGAAACAGATCTTTTCTTTTGCCGTCAATGTGATGACTTTCATCTTCAGATCCTGCTTCCTCAGGATCTCGAATGCCTGACTTGCCACCGTTCTGGTGATCGTCTTCGCCGTCAGATAAAAGATCTTTTCTCCCAGTTCTTCCCCGACTGCTTTCACCGCCGGAAATACGGCCGCCATTGTCTTGCCGACTCCGGTCGGTGCCTGGATAAATAATTTCTTTTTTCTCAAAATTGTCCTGTATACCGACGCAACCAGTTTCTTCTGTCCGTCTCTATATTCGAATGGGAATTCCACTGTTTTGATTGAAGCATTTCTCTTTGCTCTCCATTCCATCTGGTATCTTGCCCATTTTTCATATTCTGATACAAGTTCTTCGAACCATTTCTTAAGTTCTGCCCGGGTATATACCTCCTGGAATCTCCGGATTTCTTCGGTATCTAAATTACAATACGTCATCTGTACTCCGATTTCTTCCAGATTTTTCTGTTCTGCATAGATATAGGCATAGCATTTTGCCTGAGCCAGATGTAAAAGCTGCGGTTCTTTCAGACGTTTCAAATCCTTAAATACTCCTTTGATCTCGTCGATCACCACACGCTTCGGAAGTTCTATGATCCCGTCCGCTCTTCCTTCTACACTCAGGATAAATCCATCGCACGCTATCTGATACTTTAACGAGACCTCTGCACGGTACTCTGCCCCCTGCTGTCTCTGGATTTTCCGGTGTATCCGGCCGCCCTGCTGCATAGCCTCCTTATCTGCCCCGCCGGTCCGGTTGTCAATGTCTCCATGTCTCAATATAAATTCCACCAGATTCCGCACCGAAATGCGGATACACGGTTGTTCCAGATTCATGATCTGCTCTCCCCCAATCGTTCTTCATACATCGGTCGAACCGCTCCCGTCATCCCTGCGATCACATCGATCACCGTCATGATATCTCCGCTCCGGTTCTTCTGATAAGCATGGTAGCTTCCCTGAATGCAAAAACTCAACATCACGTTCATCGCCGTATCTTCTTCAAACTCCGGATATTTTTCAAAAATCATCTGCTTGATACTCCGCTCAATACTGTCCGCGAAATGATTTGCCTGACTGCCGGAAAATAATATTGCCGTCAGAGAATTCTGAGATATATAGGCCATCAGAAGTTCCCTTGCGAATTCTGCCGGATGCTCCATAAGATATTCCGGATGCTGAATACTGTTCGCAATCGACTGTACCACTTCTTCTTCCATCGCATCTGACAGATCGTAGATATCTTTATAATGTGCATAAAAGGTAGACTTATTGATCCTTGCACTTTCACATAATTCTTTTACTGTTATCTTTTCCAGATGTTTTCTGGAACGCAGTTCGATAAATGCATTCTTGATTCCCCGCTCTGTTTTCTCAATCCTAAGATCCATTTCATTTTCTCACTTTCCCGACACTTTTTCCCATTCGTCGGTTATCCACCCATTCGTCGGTTTTGTCGGTGGATACCTTCTCGCATTTCTCTTATAATATGATTATAGATCAAAAAAGCAACTACTGTCCATTATCTTTTCGGCAGTTAATTATTTACGTTGCATTTTTACGGAGGTTAATATGGATTTTTACGGATTTTATACAGGAAAAATATTCGACGCCTATGAATTTCTCGGCGCACACCCGGACAAAGACGGAACCACATTCCGTACCTTTGCACCTGCTGCATCACGCATTACAGTCATTGGGGAATTTAACGACTGGCAGGAATGGGAACTTAATAAAACTTATGACGGAAATTTCTGGGAATGTTATGCCAAAGGTGCAAAGCCGGGCATGATGTACAAGTACCGCATCTACAAACAGGACGGAAACTGCGTAGAGCACTGCGATCCTTACGGCTTCGGCATGGAACTCCGTCCGAACTTCGCGTCTATCATCCGCGACCTGTCCCATTACAAATTCAAAGACAGCAAATGGATGCAGAAGCGTTCAGTATGCAAGGACAAACCACTCAATATCTACGAACTGCATTTCGGCTCATTTAAGAAGCCTTCTGAAAAGGCAGACGACTGGTACACTTATGTAGAAATGATCGACATCCTGATCCCTTATCTTAAGGAAAATGATTATAACTATATCGAGATCATGCCGCTCAGCGAACACCCGTGTGACGAATCCTGGGGATATCAGAATACTGGATTCTTCAGCCCGACATCACGCTATGGAACTGCCGAAGAACTGATGAAATTCATTGATGCCTGCCACAAGAACGACATCGGTGTGATCATGGATTTCGTGCCGGTACATTTTGCCGTTGATCATTATGCACTGGCCGATTATGACGGAACTTCACTTTATGAATATCCACATCAGGATGTTGGCGTCAGCGAATGGGGAAGCTGCAACTTCATGCATTCCAGAGGCGAGGTCCGAAGCTTCCTGCAGTCTGCTGCGAACTACTGGTTAAGCGTATATCATGTGGACGGAATCCGTATGGATGCAATCAGCCGTATCATTTACTGGCAGGGTGAACCGGCAAGAGGTGTCAACAATAATGCAGTAGACTTTATTCGTGAAATGAACCGCGGATTAAAAACACTGCACCCGACAGCTATGCTCTCTGCCGAGGATTCTACTTCTTTCGAAGGCGTAACAAAACCTGCTGATCAGGGCGGACTTGGATTCGATTACAAATGGGATATGGGCTGGATGAACGATACACTTGACTACTTCCGCACCGCACCGGAATACAGAAGCCGCGATTATCACAAGCTTACGTTCTCCATGATGTACTATTATAACGATGTTTTCCTTCTTCCGCTTTCACATGACGAGGTGGTTCACGGAAAGGCAACCATCGCCCAGAAAATGCATGGAGAATACGAAGAGAAATTCCCACAGGCACGTGCCTTCTATATGTACATGTATGCACATCCTGGAAAGAAATTAAACTTCATGGGGAATGAGATCGGACAGCTCCGTGAATGGGATGAAAAACGTGAACAGGACTGGGATATCCTGAAGTATCCAATTCACGATGCATTCCATCACTTCATGCAGAAACTGAATCATCTGTATATGACAACTCCGGCTCTTTCTGCAAAAGACTATGAAAACGCCGGTTTCCATTGGCTGGACTGTCATCAGGAAGAACGCTGTATCTATGCTTTTGAAAGAACGGATGGCAAAGAACGTATTGCCGCTGTCTTTAATTTCTCTGATGAGGATCAGGAAGGATATGAGCTTCCAATAACGGATGCAAAGGAACTGGAAGTGATTCTGGCTAGTGATGATGTAACATTTGGAGGAAGTAAGAAGTATACGAAGAAGAAAGTGAAGGTTACGGATGGGAAAGCTGTGCTGGATCTTTCGGCTTATTCGGCGGTGTATTATTCGATTGCTGTTTAATGCATTAAGCGACGGCTGCCCGGACCGGAATAAAAGTTAGGAATCCTTTATTCCGGTCCGCGTAACCGGTCTGATGAACTAAATAGCAATTTACTTCTTCTTCGGCTACGACTTTGATGAAGCCGCGCTCTTCCTGTGTGATGATAGATTTCCCATTTGCGCTCATGATGAATTTACCACATTTTACGGCAATTCCTTTTTCTTTCGCCTGGTCTTCTGTTATTCCGGCAGATGCAATCTCCGGATCTGTATAAACGCAACCTGGAACGATACTCAGATCTATGGATGGTTCTTTTCCGGCAAGCTTTTCAGCTACAACCATTCCCTGTGCGCTTGCCGCGTGTGCAAGCTGTGCACCAAAGATCAGATCACCGATTGCATAGACTCCCGGGATACTAGATTCAAAGTTTTCGTTCACCAGCACACGTCCGCGTTCCATATCCGGTTTTACATTTTCTCCGAACAGTCCATCTGTATTCGGACAGCGTCCCACTGCACACAGCACATACTCTGCTGTTACTTCCTGTTCCTTTTCTTTCTCTATATAGTGACAGGTACAGGTCTCTCCTTCTACTGTTACGCCCTGTACTGCCGCAGAAGTATGGATATCAATGCCTCGCTTTTTCAGGATCTGTTCCTGCCAGTTCGTATAACTTACGGAATACTGCGATCGCATCATCCAGCGTTTCTTTCGATTCGGTCTCGGTTGGCTCTACCATCAGTGCTTCATCCACGATCAATGGGAAATACATTGTAGGCGGATGAATACCATTGTCCAGCAGACCTTTTGCGATATCCATTGCCGAGATACCGGATAACCTTCTGCATACTTATTGGTCGGTACGGTTCCCATTGCCAGCATCACTGCCGGGCTTACAATATTTTCAGATGCGATTAGCTCCAGATTTCTTCTCTGTCTGCCAAGCTCTAATGCAAGTGCTTCCCCAACTTCTTTGTCACATTCTGTGATGTAGTTTGTTACATCTTCGATTCTGTTCATTTGTTTTTACCTCCTTCGGAATCTGCCTGCTTTTCGCGCCCATTCCCCATTTTGAGCACTAAAAAAGCAGGCAAAAAATACTTTCTTTTCAAAAGTGTTTTTTGTCTGCCTCTGTCCTTTTACCTGAAAGATTACTTCTTCGGTACAATTCTTATTGTTCTCCAGAGCGTCGTCCGAATTCGTTCCCTTTTACCTGAGAGTTTCTGCATGCCCCTTCGGCTCCTATGCTGCATGGTATCTTTGCTTCCTTCTACGCATTTTATTAAAATAATACGTTCCACTTCATTTATGCACTTTGCACATAGACATCTCGCAAGTTCACCCATAAACTATGCAATCAGAACAACAGGTTATGTCCTTTAAGTCAACAGTAAATCCATAGGTTAATTATTTATCACAAAAGATGGTACCTGTCAAAGCATTTCAACTCTGCCAAATACCATCTTCTTATCTCCATCTCTTAAAGCTTATTTACTGCTTCCGCAAGATAATCATTGCTTACTTCTGCAAAGTTCTCATTCTCCACTGCCTCTGCAAGACTTGCATCGATCGGCATCTTACCGATGACCGGAACGCCGAGTTCTTCTGCCACTTCGTCGATGTGGCTCTCGCCGAATACGGAGATCTTACGTCCGCAGTCCGGACATTCCAGATAACTGTAGTTCTCCACGATTCCGAGTACCGGGATATCCATCTGTCCTGCCATGTTGTAAGCTTTCTTTACGATCATGCGTACCAGATCCTGCGGAGAAGTTACGATCACGATGCCTTCTACCGGAAGGGACTGGAATACGGTAAGCGGTACATCACCGGTTCCCGGCGGCATGTCTACGAAGAGATAATCCAGTTCTCCCCATGCAACATCTGTCCAGAACTGTGTGACAACACCTGAGATGACCGGACCTCTCCAGATAACCGGATCATCTTCTTCCGGAAGTAAAAGGTTGATGGACATGATCTTCGTTCCATCCTTTGCCTCACATGGGAAAATATTTTCTCCATCCCCTTTTGCTTTTTCATGGATTCCATACATCTTCGGAATGGATGGACCTGTGATATCTGCGTCCATGATACCTACAGAAAATCCCTGTTCTCTCATCAGCCTTGCAAGCGATGCGGTAACCATAGATTTTCCAACGCCGCCTTTTCCGCTGACAACTGCGATCACATGGTTGATGTGTGATTTTTTATTTTCCGGTTTGATCAGACTCTGCGGTTTGCTTCCGCATTCACCTGCATGGGAACAGCCCGCACAATCGGACGGGCTGCAGCCTGTTTTTTGTTCTTCTGCCATTTGTCTTACTCCTCTACAGCCGCAATAAGTTCTACTTCACACAGAACTCCCTTTGGAAGTGTCTTTACTGCAACACAGCTTCTTGCCGGTTTTGATGTAAAGTATTTTCCATATACTTCGTTGAATGCTGCAAAGTCACTCATATCTGCAAGGAAGCATGTTGTCTTTAATACCTTGTCAAATGATGTTCCAGCTTCTTTTAAGACCTCTCCTAAGTTCTTGCATACCTGCTCTGTCTGTGCTTCAATTGTAGTTGCTTCTACATCATTCACTTCCGGATTGATTGCGATCTGTCCTGCTGTATACAGTACTCCGTTGTGTACATATCCCTGTGAGTATGGTCCAAGTGCCTTTGGTGCTTTTTCTGTTGCTACGATTTTCATAATGTTATTTCTCCTTTGCTACTTCATATAATTTCTGTGCGATACACACATCAAATAATCCCATTCCAACCGATTTGAAATATGTTGTCTGACCTTCTTTGATCTCTTTTTCCCCCGATATGAGATATTCATGCATCAGTTTTATGCGGTCTTTTGTAAGTTTTCCACTTGCCAGGGGCTGGCTTAGATCTCCGCTTTCCTCACATGCGTATGGCAGTTCAATGTATACATTGTCCACCAGATCCAGTACTGCATCCGGGATTTCCCTCATCTCCGGCATATAAGAGCCGATCGCAATGATGCATTTTCCTCTCAGAAGTTCTTTGTCATCCGGAAGAACAGGTGTGGTAGAAGGAGTTGTTGTACAGATGATATCACTGTTTCGTACAAGCTCTTCCACTGCTTTACATTGTACTACCTTTACGTCTTCCTTATCAATAGCTTTTTTCAGTCTTTCAAGATAATCTGTCAGATCACGGTCACTGTGGTTGAACACATATACGGTATGGATATCTCTTGCCGCACATGCATACACAGCCTGATGGAATCCCTGCATTCCTGCTCCGATGATTCCTACGGTGCGACAGTCTTTTCTTGACAGATGGCGGATCCCCACACCGCCGACAGCTCCGGTTCTCCATGCCGTTACCGATTGCCCGTCCATAACAGCAAGCGGCGCGCCTGTCGTATAATCATTCAGTAACACGATACCATCTATCGACGGCAATCCCAGTTTAGAATTCTCCGGGAAGATCGACAGGATCTTTGTCCCTATGATATCCTTTGTGTAACATGGCATATACATGAGCTGCTTATTTTCATGTTCTACCGTCGGTCTTGGCGGCATATAGAACTCACCTGATCCATAGATCCGGTATGCCTCTTCGATCTGATCCATCATCTGATCCGGATCGACCATTTCTTCGATCTGCTCCTTGCTTAATACGATCATTTTACATTTCCTCCAGTTCTTTTTGTTCCCTTGTGACATCTCTCAGCCACTTGTATGTCAAATACCGCTTTAAAGTAATCGGTACTTTGATCAGTTCATCACTCATTAGTATAACATATACGACCGGCACACTGGCATGCAAAATAAATGCCGCCACTGCCCCGAGTAAAATGGAGAATCCCCACATCGTCGATACATCCATGATCAATCCGAATTTCGTATCCCCGCCTGCACGGAATACTCCCACTACCATTGTGGTATTAAATGCCTGTGCCACAGTAAAATACGACATAACGAAGAACATGAAACTTAAGTAATTCTTTGCCGGTCCGGTCAGTGCCAGATTCGCATTGGCGATTGGTGCCGAGATCAGTATCAGCACACCACCCAGGATTCCAAGAATCAGACTTAACCACACGAAACGTTTTCCGTATGCCTTTGCCAGTTCCATCTTGCCTTCCCCGATCGTCTTGCCGAGATAGATCGCCGTTGCATGGGAAATCCCGAATGTTACGACTGTTGCAAGCTGTCTTGCCACCTGCGCAACCGAGTTAGCTGCCACTGCTGCGCTTCCAAGATGCCCGATCACCGCCGTATTCGCCGACGTTCCCAGTCCCCACATCAGTTCATTTAATACCACCGGCATAGAATAAACTGCGAAATCTTTTAACAGAACCTTATCGATCTTCACCATATCTTTAAGCCGGATCCTTACTACTTTATTTCGGAAGATGGCATAAACGAGAACCATCACTGTCTCGGCTGCTCTGGCACACAGCGTACCGATTGCCGCACCCCTTACTCCCATTACCGGGAATCCAAATAGTCCAAAGATCAGAACCGCATTTACCACAATATTCATCAGCAATGAAATCAGATAAATAAATGTAGCCACCATAACCCTCTCGATACTGCGCATAATATTCAGATACACCTGTGTCACCGCCATGAACACATAGGAAAATCCTACGATTCTTAAATACTTTACTCCTTCTGCAATAACTTCCGGATCAGAGGTATAGATCCGCATCAGTGTCTCCGGCATGCCAAGGGCTGCTCCTGCGAATACTACCGCAACGATGAGTCCGGCACTTAATCCCATACCCAGGACTTTCTCTATCGTTCTGGTGTCTTTCTTCCCCCAGTACTGCGCCGTCAGAACCGTTGCTCCGGAGGTCACTCCGTAAAAGATCAGTGTCATGATATACTGGATCTGTCCTGCAAGGGATGCCCCGGATAATACTTTCTCTCCGACTTTTCCGAGCATGATCACATCCGTTGCCGTGACTCCTACATTGATCAGATTCTGGATTGCGATCGGGATGACCAGAGCGAATACATTCCGGTAGAATTGCTTCCAGTTGATTGTTTTTGTATGTTTACTTTTTTCTTTCATTTATTTTTTCTCTGCTCCTATATTACATTTGTCACATTCAATTTATGACCTGTGACACTACCATTATAATCAGTCATACGCTATACTACAAGTAACAAATGTCATGACCGCAGAAAGTAATCTTCCATTTCTTCTGCGATACCGACATACATTCATCAAGGAGGGAATCTTATGCTTGTACATATAGAAAATCTTGTAAAACGTTACGGTGATCTGTTAGCGCTTGACCACCTGTCACTCGACATCGAAGAAGGTGAGATCTTCGGACTGCTCGGACCAAACGGTTCCGGTAAAACCACCGCCATCAACTGCTTGCTCGCACTGTTAAAATATGACAAAGGAACGATCACGATCTTTGGAAAGGATATGAAGCCGGACAGCTACGATATCAAGCAGGATATCGGTGTTGTCATGCAGAACGTTGCCGTCTTCGAGCAGATGTCCGTCTATGAAAACATCGATTATTTCTGCGGACTCTATATCAGAGACAAACAAAAACGAAAAGAACTCGTGGAAGAAGCCATCGCATTCACCGGTCTGTCCGATTTCCGTAAGATGCGCCCTAAGAAACTCTCCGGCGGACTTCTACGAAGACTGAATATCGCATGCGGCATTGTCCATAAGCCCAGACTCATCATCATGGATGAACCGACCGTTGCTGTAGATCCTCAGAGCCGCAACAAGATTCTGGAAGGAATCGTAGAGCTCAACCGCCAGGGATCAACTATTATCTACACTTCCCACTACATGGAAGAGGTCGAACAGATCTGTACCCGTATCGCGATCATTGATCATGGCCGTGTACTTGCTTCCGGCACAACCGAAGAACTAAAAAAAATGATCAAGACCGGTGAGACGATCACGATCGAAGCGGTTGCGTTAACGAAAAACAACCTGGCAGATATCCGCTCCCTTTCACATGTATTTGACTTATCATACCAAGATCAGACAATGATCCTACGCTGCAGCGGTGCAAAACACAATCTGACCCGGGTACTGAATTACCTGCAGGAACAGGACATTCCATTCGGACGCGTCTTCTCCGAGCTTCCGACTCTCAATGATGTCTTCCTTGAGATCACAGGAAAAGAACTCAGGGATTAAAGGAGGGACACTTTATGTTACATTTATTAAAATATCAGTTCTTACAGACAATACGTTCCCGCTCTATCATGTTCTGGGCTCTCGCATTTCCGCTCATCCTTGGAACCCTGTTCTATGTGTCCTTTGGAAATACCGGTCTTGCAGGAACCGGAGAGACCGACTGGGAACCGGTTCCTGTTGCCATCGTCACAGTGGAAAGCAGTTCCGCAAATGCAGCATCTTTCCTGAGATTTCTGAATGAAACGGATCAGGACATGATCGATATCCATTCTTACAAAACAGAAAAAGCTGCCAAAAAAGCGCTCCGGCGCGAGGAAATATCCGGCATCTATTACGTGAAGTCGGTTCCTTCCCTTACCATTGCTTCCAATGGCATTAACCAGAGCATTCTGTCTTCCCTTCTGGACAGCTATAAAAAGAATGCTGACATGATCCGGGATATTGCCACACAGCATCCGGAAAAGCTTTCGGACGCCCTTTCATCCCTGAACGACTATCAGACACTGGTGAAAGAAAAGTCCTTAGGCGGACATTCCTTAGATCCGATACTGACTTATTTTCTCGCACTGATTGCATTTGCCTGCTTAAGCGGAGTCTACTTAAGCATCCATTCCACGGTTCAGCTTCAGGCGAACTTAAGTGCACTCGGAGAACGGCGCAGCATCACACCGACCCACAAACTTTCCCTGATTCTCGGCGATCTGCTGGTACTGGAAAGTATTCATTTCGTCAACATCCTGATCCTGGAGCTTTACCTTACCCAGGTACTTCATATCAGTCTTGGGCATGACATTCCGAAACTTCTTCTCATTACATTTATGGGAACCCTGATCGGTATCTGTCTCGGAATTCTGATCGGATGCGCCGGCAAACTGTCCTACAGTGTCAAATCCGGAATCGGTGTCCTCGTTACACTGTTACCGAGTTTCCTTGCAGGCCTGATGTTCGGTGGAATGAAAAATGTGATCGAACAGCACTGCCCGGTCATCAATCGGATCAATCCTGCCAGTGTCTTAAGTGATGCATTCTACTGCCTCAGTGTCTATGATGATGCTGTCCGCTACCGCAGGTGTATCCTGATTCTTGTAATCATGTGCCTGCTTTGCATCAGCTTCTCATTTCTCATGATAAGGAGGGAACGTTATGACAGTATTTAAAGGATTTTTAATCATAACCAAACGCAATCTCCTGATGGTATTCATGTATCTGGCAATCTTCCTTACGATCGGAATCCTTGCCTCCGGCAGCGACAGCAATACTTCCGGCAACGGGTTCCATGCCCAAGCACTCACGGTAGGTGTGGTAGATCATGACGGAGGCGTGCTTTCCAAAGGACTTTCCACATATCTATCACAGTATCATACCGTCAGGCAAATGCCGGATGACGCTGCGAAACTCCAGGACGCACTCTTTAACCGGAATGTCTCTTATATCGTGACCATTCCGGAAGATTTTAAAACCTCCTGCCTCCGTGAGCATCAGGCATTACCGGTATCCAAGATCCCCGGAAGCACAGGCGGGTACTACGTCGATCAACAGATCAACACCTATCTGAATCAGGCACGTGTCCTGACAGACAGTGGTTATTCCAATAAAGAGGCAGCTGCATATATTCTGAAACATGCAGACAGTTCTTCTCATGTTACGATGTTAAAATCTGCTTCTTCCGAAAAGACGCCGGGTTATGGTTACATGTATCAGTATCTGCCATATGTGTTAATCTCCATACTGTGTTATGTAATGGGACTGATCATGATCGCATTCCATCAGCCGGATCTGCAAAAGCGAATCCTTTGCTCGGCTGTATCCATCAGAAGCCAGAACCTGCAGCTTGCACTGGGATATCTGGCAGTCGGATGCTCTGTCTGGCTGCTCACAACATGGATCCCTGCTTTCTTCTTTTACCGGAAAGCATTTTTCCAGTCGTCAAAGATGCCATATTATATGCTAAACAGCTTGACTCTGCTTCTGATCGGACTTGCGCTTTCCTTCCTTCTTGGTACATTTATCACCAAAGAAGATATCCTGACCGCCCTCGTAAATGTTGTCACACTTGGCATGAGCTTCCTATGCGGCGTATTCGTTCCACTTGATATCATGGGAAAAGGCGTGAAAACTGTGGCTCATTTCCTTCCGGTCTACTGGTATGAGATCAGTAACAATCTGCTGAATAACTCTGCTGTTCTCACTCAGGCACAGAGACAACTCTTATACCGCAACTATGGAATCCAGTTACTTTTTGCCGCTGCGATCTTCTGTATTGCACTGGTAGTCAGTAAAAGAGCAAGGCAGACAGCATAATGCTGCCTGCCCTGCTCTTTTTTCTATCTCTATTTTATCTTTTTCTTCTGTATCCATTCCACAATCTTATATCCCAGATATCCGGAAAGACTTCCGAATATCACGCCGCCGATAATATCAGTCGGATAATGCACATACAGGTACAATCTTGATAATGCAATCAGAACCGCAAGTACAAGAGCCACTTTCCACATCTTCTTCTCTCCGGCAAGATACAATGCCGTTACCGAAGCAAAGGAAGCCGCCGTATGCCCCGACGGGAAAGAGTAATCCCGCGGCTTTGCGACCAGTAATTGTACCGCGGTATTGACATCGAATGGTCTGGTTCTTGCCACCAGATTCTTTATGACCACATTGCAGAGCAACACATCCGCCAGCAATGCCGCCAGCATGATCACTCCTGTCTTTCGTGTCTTTGGAATGATCAGTAATAATACCGTCAGAATGATCCATATGATTCCCGCATCTCCAAGTCTGGTAATGAGCGGAACAACCACATCTCCTATTGGCGTTCTTAAATTCTGGATCATATTAAGAATATGTATCTCCATCTATCTTATCCTCTCAAATTGATTTTTCTTATTTATATTTTTTTATATTTCCCCTCTATATTTTTCCATCTGTCTTTTCTGTCCTGAGTACCGGCATCCGGAATGTCTGGATCAAAAGCGGGATTACCATAATGAACCACACGATCGGTTCACAGATGATCACACCCGTATATCCAAGCCACGGAACCAGAGTGGCCGCGATCACGATCTTCCCTGCCATCTCAAGGCCGCTGGAGATCAGTGGTGTAATGTGATCCCCTAATCCCTGCATCGCATTTCTTAAAATACAGATCAAGGTAGTCACAATATAAAACAGCGTATCAAACTTCAGATAATTTGTTGCATTTAAGATTACTGTCTTATTATGACTTCCGGTTACCAGATATACCAGCCATCCTCCGATCATATAACTTGCAATGATCGTAAGTCCTGACCAGATCGCAGTGTAGACAATCGCCAGCCAGATGCCTCTCTTCACACGGTCGATCTTCCCTGCTCCCATGTTCTGTCCACAGTAAGTTGCCATCGTCTGTCCGAATACACTGAACATGATCATGAATATCTCCGTGATCTTTCTCGCCGCTGTATGGGCAATGATAATGTCTTTTCCAAGCTTATTGATCGCCGTCTGTAATGTCAAAGTACCGATATTAACCAGAGAACTCATAAATCCCATCGACATTCCGGCACTTATCATCTCTTTTACCATGATTGGACTTGGATCTTTAAAATCCTCTTTCTGAAGCCTTAATATCTCATATTTTCTGATCATATAGATCCAGCAGATCACAAATGCAATGATCTGTGCCAGTACAGTTGCAATTGCTGCTCCTTTTACGCCAGTCTTCAATACCACAACGAAGAACAGATCCCCCACGATATTCAGTGCTACAGATATCGCCAGAATGATCAATGGTGTTACTGCATCTCCGATTGCACGAAGCGTCGCCGCACAGGCATCATATAAAAATGTTGCAAGCAGTCCTGCTATGATGATCGCGATATATCCTTTCGCCACCGGAACCAGATGCTTTGGCACATTTAAGAAATGTAAGATCGGTTTCAAAAATAGCAGTCCTGCTATCGTAAATAAAATGGATATTCCAGTCCCGATCACAAGCGACATTGCAAAGGACTTTTTCATATCTGCGATGTTCTTCGCACCAAATTTCTGTGCGGTAATAATCGCAAATCCGTTGGATAATCCCAGTAAAAATCCGATGATCAGACCGCTCAGTGTGCTGGTCGCACCTACTGCTGCCAGTGCATCTTCTCCCAGAAACGAGCCGACGATCCTGGTATCTACCAGACTGTAAGTCAGCTGTAATAAGTTTCCTAAAAATATCGGTAATGCGAAACTTAGTATCAGTGCCGAGGGCTTTCCCTTCGTTAAATCTTTCATTCTTTCTCAATGTCCTTCCTTTTTCAGTATGATTTTCTCTTTACAAGAAAACATGCACCGCTCATTATAGATCATACTTCCGAAGAGAGCAATCTCTGAAAGAATTTTTTCCGCTTTCTTTCTGTCACCGGACTTCCGCTGCGGATAACCTGTGAACGGATTCCGATGTTGGTCAGTTCCTGCTGAAGCTTAACGGCTTTCTCCGCATCCATACCATCCCGGATCAGAAATGGTGCCATAGACAGGTCTTCCTTCGTTTCAAAATTATATTTTTTCGCAAGCTGTAAGAAGCCATTTCTCTGACCATAATATTCTACAATTCTCCCAAGTACAATGACCTGTCTGGATGGATAGCCGCACACCTCACATGTTTCTTCCAGTGGTGTGATCTCGTATTCTACTTCATAAAAATCAAACGCCTCTTTAAAATATTCCATGCCTTCTTCGTCCAGATTATCAAACAGTGTGGCTGGAAGGTTCGATACGATGCGGTTAGCCATCACTTTATCGAGGCCTGTCAGAAGCTGCAGATAAGCGGATATCTTCTGGTCTTTTCCGCTGCATTTTAATAAACGTATTTTATATGTTCTCATGTAATTTTTATCCTCTTTCTGTTTTCAGATATTTTTCGGTTATGCTCTGTTCTGACGCCATAATATCCTCTGGCGTGCCTACTGCTACAATCGTTCCCCCGGCATCTCCACCTCCCGGGCCCATATCAATCATGTAATCTGCATTCTTCATCACATCCAGATCACGCTCGATCACAATGACAGGTGCTACATTTCGCTGTAGTTACCTATCATGTCCGGCTCTGCCTGAACCTCGCCCGTCCACGGAAAAAGTTCAACTTTTTTATTCGTTTCTACTATGTATAATGATTCCAACATAAAAGTCAAATTTTGCGTGAAACCGCCATCGCTTCAACCTTGTCCGTTCTTCCTACAGAAAACAGGTCAACGGCTATTTTTCGCCCCGACTGATGACCCAACTCCCATGCACTCAACCTTGGCAAGCTGAAAATTTTAATGGCGATGCTGCTACTTTTTCGCATTCTTCTCCAGTTCCAGCATGTACTTATCAAAGTCAGACATAAACAGCCTATCCTGAATAACACGATATTTTTCAAATTCGGTCTCAGCTTTTGCCTTGGCAATCTCAGCAGTGATTTTTCCTGCATCCTGAAGAACCTCTCTGTCATCTGCCATCAGGAATAGATCCAGACGCTTTGCCCAGTCCTCCATTGTCATCGGAATATGACGTTCCGCACGATCCTCTGCCAAATCCAGATAAGCGGATACAATACGCTCCAGTGACCGCATTTCCTTCTCTGAAAGATAATTCTTCGCAACGCTCACATCGCTTTTTACAATCTTACCTTCCGGTGCTGCTGCCCAAGTGGTTAATCCCATATGTGGCTTATCAGCATCGGCACGTTCATAAATCAACTCCGCTGCTGTATGTCCGTGAACTGCATAATGCATCTTGTTTTGGACCTTTGCAAAGAACTGCTTTGTTGTTTTTGCTGTTCTGTCATAATCAAGAGCTGTAGCATAGATATCCGTTATCTTCTGGTAAAATCTACGTTCAGAAAGACGGATTTCACGAATCTGCTCAAGCAGACGGTCGAAGTATTCTACTGTAAGTACAGAGCCACCATTTTTCAGGCGTTCATCATCCATGACCCAGCCTTTGATGGTGTAGTCCTTCACGATGCCATTGGCCCACTTACGAAACTGCACTGCTCGCTCATTATTCACCTTGAATCCAACCGCAATAATCATTTGAAGATTATAATGCTTTGTATCACGAGTCACCTGACGGGAACCTTCGGTTTGAACTATTCGGAAATTCCGAATAGTTGCAGCCTCTTCTAATTCACTATCTGCATAAATCTTTTTAATATGTTCATTTATCGTTGGCAAACCAACGTCATACAATGTGGCCATCATCTTCTGTGTCAGCCATATATTCTCATCCTCATAGCGCATCTCAACGCTGTACTGCTGATCGCCAACAGAGGCAACATAGGTTAAGTATTCTGCTGCGCTGGAACGGATGGTTATTTCGTCTTTTTTCTTTTTCAAATAGGAGTCCTCCTTTATAAATTGAAATGCACTTTTGCTATTGTATTTAGCTGCTTCGCTATTTCCGTAAATGGTAAATTCAAATCCAGAGCCCTGACCATAATCTGGTTACCACTCATCTGATATACATTATTCGGGTATATTTCTTCATCCGTCTTTGTATATAAAAGCATTCCTGAAACCGTATGATCCTTCTCTTTCAGTTCATATTCCTTATTCTTCACATAAGTAAAAATCTGATAAAGATTAGCCGAGTGAAGTGTATGCTTGTTAAACTGTACCTGCATACTATGCTCATAGTACTTTGCATCAATGATAAGAACGTTATCATCACGCTGGAGCATAATATCACTTTGCATCACTGGCAGCATAGAATTCTCGTCGTTGTCCAATTGCCACGGAATCTGTGATGCATTTGCGGTAATCTGATTTTTAAACTCTCTCCTGTAGTATTCCAGAATGAACTTTTCATACAATCGACACATACGCTGCTCATCCAGAAAATCCATCAGTTTGGTGCTTCCATCTGATTGAGTCTGCAACAGACCCTTTACTACTAAATAACATATCGAGATCAGCATACGATAGGTCTGATTGTTTCGATTGTACTGAACATTCCAATTTACCGTATACAAATCAATAAAATCCACCTCACTGAAATACAGCATTAACTTTCTAAGATTTTTCTTTCGCTGTTTCAATATATTCGAGCGAAGGAGAAGCTCAACTGTAGATTTGATGATCCGATTCATAATACTGTTAACCGAAAACTCATCGTATGTACAGATTAGCTGTTTTCGTAGCATTGACTGTGTCTTGATTGACTCTGCAATATCAATCTTTCCTCGCAGAGAAGATAGTGCTTCCGTCTGTGGAATATATTCTTTACCAAGTCCTCGCTTTAGCTGAATTGCGATACCTTTTTCCAAGATAGCCGCCATCAGCTCAGCAGTATTATTAAATTGTTCTGTGGCTATATTCTTATAACCTTGCTCATTCAATATCTGAAATGCATAGGACAGCATATAATAGATGTTTTGAATTGGTATCACTTAATCGTACTCCTTAGATTTTCGCTCCAATCTTTCACCTTCATAGGTTCATCAAACCAATATTCTTTCAACAAAGATATCAACTCATATTCCACAACACCATAAAGCCAACTATCGTCAATTGTATCAGGTTGTAAATTGCAGAAGTAGCTGTGACCAATGCAGAACCCTTCGCCCAGAGATTCGTCGACAGAAATCTCTCTATTTAAACTCTCGACGCAACTGACCAGTTTATTGAACTTCTCATTATCTAATGCCATACGATACTCACGAAACCCCGGAGTCTCAAACCCTGGCTTGATATCAAAGAAAGCAAACCTTCTACGAAGTGCATAATCCAGCATAGCAAGGCTTCTGTCTGCAGTATTCATCATACCAATAATATAGACATTCTTCGGAACTGCAAACTTTTCATCCGAATACAGAAGTTGCAGCGCATTTCCTCGTTTATCATTTTCAATCAGCATAAACAGCTCACCGAAAATCTTACTCAGATTTCCACGATTGATTTCATCTATAATAAAGAAATACTCGTTATCACTGTCTATCTCAGCCTTCTTACAGAAGTTATAGAATGCACCTTTCTTCAGTTCAAATCCTGTAGCAGATGGACGAAAACCCATAATGAAATCTTCATAGGAATAACTCTGATGGAACTGCACCATCATCACACGCTCTACATCTTTTACACCCATCACGGAATATGCCAAGCGCTTAGCAGCATAAGTTTTTCCCACCCCTGGAGCGCCCTGCAAAATAATGTTTTTCTTGTTTCTAAGCAAGCCAACTAATCTGGAATAGTCTTCTTCAAACATATAGACATCATCTAGGAAATTCTCCGCTGTGTACTCTGGATAGGTAACTTCCTGCTCGTCGTCAACTATATCATCGTCTTCAAATAAGTCTTTGATTTCCTGCACAAAATCACTATATGGAGTAATATCAGTCAAAGTTTTCTGCGGTGCCTGATGGTTAATTGTCCAATTACCCTTATTGGTCCAGTTAACTTTTCTGACATTTGAATACTCATCTGCACGATCAGCATCGTATTCGTAGTCAGGCTCAACGATTCCTTTACCAAGAATGCCATTGTTGCCTTTCTTCACAAATACAACATCACCAACCCTTATATCATGGACAAACTGCCATGTAGCATGAGCTGAATTCTTATAAGAGCTACTATCGCCATATTCCTGCTTCATCTGCTGTTTCATTTCATCTTTAGAGCTGAATACTCCAAGATCTCCAATTTCTCCCCAGCCCAACAGCATATAGCCATTCTTATAGCACTCTTCCCATTTATCAGCACCTTGCCCCGGAGCATAGAGCCAATAACGAACAGTATCGATATCGTTGTCTGCAAGAGCATCGCTATCATTCGTTTTATTGCTCTTTGCATCAGAGACGCCTTTTTTGAAAATATCTGATGCCATCTCCGCTGTTAATTCCACTGTCTTTCCTGCCTCGATAAGTGTCCACACGCCTCTAACGCTCTTATCGATATAGCCCGCTCCGACGAGATAATTTCTTGCAAAAGCAACTTCATTTTCAAATTTGTTAACTTGTGTTTTGCCTCTGGTTTCATTTACTACCTCGTCCGACAAGTGCTCGTTTTCTATAATTTTCTTTCTTACCTCTGCTGGTGTCGCAGATCCTCCCAGATCACGCAGCGCCTGTAATAATGGCATAAACCATTTGAGAAATTCTGCTTTGGAAGTCTTTTTGCCTTTTTCAACAGACTTCTCTTGATTTACTTTCTCAGAGACAATCTATGCTGTATAGGATAAATCCGGGAAGCTCTTGTAATCATATTGACCTGCATCCAGAACTTTTTTACACAGATCCTTTATTTCAAGATAATCTGCTGCATATGGAACTTTCTTCAACTTCTTCTCAGCGGCCACAACAAATTCACCCGGCATATTCTGAGCATTAGCTATAAACCAGCGATTTCTGGAATCCAGGTTGATAAATGAATAAGGACGAATCCAATACAGGCCCATCGTAATATTCCAGCGAATGCAAAGCTGATCATGTACCATATCATAAACGTCAGAAAATTTCCGGCGGTTATCTGCTGTGTCATTATCGGCAAGTACAAGAGCAGTTTCAAACAATCTCCACAGATTATCAATATCACCTGCTTTTCTATCATCTTTAAATCCATAGAATGTTGCTTTCAGATTATTAAGAACCGGAATTCCATCAAAATTGCTCGGAACATTTGTAGCAATCCCAAACTCTGATGCTATCCCATTAAGAATAGCAATTCTATTAGCATTTGTTATTCCCTTGTTGAATGTGCCAAAGATGGTGAACGGATCAACATCAATAATCTCATCGCCACTTTCAAGTTTCGGAACACTAATTCCAGCTGCGTCATACACCGCATATATTTTCTGAATAAGGGTCTTTCTATCAGTTTTAAAAGGAAGAAGTTTAGTAGCAAACTCTGTGTAAAAATCTATCCAATCGTATTGCATTTAATAAAGTACCTCCTTATGCATTATCCCATTTTTGAACTACCAAGTGGCTCAAATCCACAAGATTCTAACATCTCATTAACCTCATATATGCTATTCTCGGCACATGAGCTTAATACGCATCTATAAGCATTATTTTGTGGATTAGTTGGCTTTATATTGAAATCGGTTTTCCCGACTAACATTTCTGCTTCAGGCACTGAAAGCTGTAATCCGTAACACAATCCCAAAATCGTTTGAACTGTTGTGGGATATTCTTCCTCATTTCTTAATCTCTGTATTGTACGTTCACCCACCAATGAGGCATCTGCTAGTTTCTTATTAGAAAGCTTTTTCTCTTTCATAAGCTGTACCAATGTTTCAGAGAAGGATCCCGGATATAATCTCATTGCATCAGCGCTTCGACTTGCTCTCTGGATTTGAGATAACAATGTTCTGTTGTGAGCATTCATCTCAAATGAGTATTCTTGTGCTGCCACCTGACTCGGCGTCTTATACATCATTTGGACATAGTATTTTTGTCCCTGATACTTCGACTGATAACTATATCCCTTATCAAAAGCAAGACAGCATTCATCCATGTGAGATAAAGCATACTGTGTAAGTTTTACTCGCCCCTCTGAATGTATGATATACTTCTCATCATCAAGGCAAACATGGCCCTCAACATAAACAAACTTTCCTGTATCAATGGCTTTTCTAAAGTCTTTATTTAAACAATACGCCTTAAATAAATCAGCTGAAGATATTGTGAACGATTGATTATCCGTCAAGGCTGATGCATCAAATGAAAATGGAGTAACATATTGTCCATTAACATATGTAAATGCACCATCAACTTTTGCAAAGCCCATTTCTCTTATTCGCATCTTAACCGCCTGTTTTGATAATCCATAGAAATCAGCTAATTCTGAAATCATTTCCTCGATTTGATAACCATCCGTACCATCAAAATGAATATGGTATTTTTCTACGAGTTCTGAAATTTTTATTTTTGCTGTATTTGTTGGCATCAAGATATGTGGAGCAACTCCATTAGCTTGCCACTCCATCCAATCCACAGCCTTCCACTTTTCTGAATCTTTTGCATTGCTACCTATAGAACACTGTATTATTTTCCCTAATTCATCATTTGCTCCAAGCATCTTCATCAAAGCATGATACGGTTGATGCCTATACCAATGGAAGCACTCATGCGCAATGGTAAAGTTCACAGTACCTAATGTTCGTTCATAATATACACGAGGATCTATCAAAACTGTTCCACGTTTGGCATTTCTGATAACAATATTCTTGTTTTTATCCTTAATATTGCCGTCTTCGAAAACAACCAAACCAAAAATATCAAGTTCTGATGAAAGCAACGAATCTTCTATAATCGAAAGACCCATATCATCTGCAATTTTTCTAATAGGAACATCTACCGGTTCCTGTAAAGCCAAAGGATAATATTTCTCCAGGAATTTTGTAGCTTCATTTTCAAAAGCATCTCTTGCAATAATCGGTACCAATTCACCGGAATACTTGTCATTATCTGAATCTTCCTGCTGCTCACATTCATTAATATTTATAATTTCAAAATCTGTTAGTTCCACGCCTAAAAGAACTTTACACCTTACATCAATCCATTTTTCAGTAAACGAAACCCTGCCCGTTGAAGATATAGAATGTTCGATATCACAACTAACGATTACAGAAAAGCTAATCGCACCATCATCTACCTGTTCAATATGGACTACATTTTGGATTTCAATGTCTGATAGTGTAGCTTTATTCTCTTTCACTTTTTCCGTCATATAATCAAGAACAGCGTCTTTTATCTCATCATATCTTCTTTGGTCGATTAATTTTTGCAAAGGACTCTCATCCTGAGCATCATAATAGTCTAGTCTTGAATCATTCAATTCTTTTCGTACTGCTCTCCAGTTTTTCATATACATGTCCATATATGCAATGAATGTCGAATTATGTGTACGTTCCCTCAGATGAATCAATTCATGTAAAATAACATATTCTAAACATTCAATAGGTTTCTGGGCCAACTGCAGATTAAACCACAGCTTCTTTTTTTCAGTGTTACAGGTTCCCCAACGCGTAACCATATATTTTGTTTGCCACGACTCACAGTGAAGCTCAGTAATTTGTTCCCATTTAGGAAGAAGTCTTTCTATCTCAACTTTTAGTAAGCTACGATACTGTTCACGCACATAGTTTTCTCGTTGCTTAACCGTACTATCTTCTCTCATTGAGAGAATTACTTTATCTCCTTGAATTTCAAAGCTGTTCTTTTGAGCATCTGGTACAAAGGATAAGTAATACTGTTTGCCCCAGATGTACATAGTTTCACCGCTAACATACTGTCGCTTAGCACTTCTTGGTTGTTGCTGGAACTTCTCAATTTGTTTTTTTATCCAACTGAGATTGGTTCGAGCATACACCTCGATTGCCTTATCATCCATTGATAATGGTGCCGAAATAACAACATGTCCATCAGGCGGTTTTATCTGAAGGTGCATATTCTTAATATTCTTTTTTTGAATATCAATCGGTATGCCCGAAATCACAATTCTCATCTATTAATATTCCTCCTGCTTCTCAATAATCTTATACAGACGTTCAACCTCTGTATCATCATTGAGAATTGCAAACAACGCTCTCTTGATTCTTCTTTCCTTGATTGAATCCCCACGAAAACCACTCATTTTACTATCCATAACAGCTTTATGAAGTTCAATAGCCAACACTTCATCCCCGCCAACATTATCATATAATGCTTGCATGGCCTTACTATGTCTCACGCTTTCAGGATAGTCTTCATTTTCTTCCGGATGGTCAACATTCTTTGCGAGTTTAATATATTCATCAAGAAGTTCCTTATAGGACAAAACGCCCTTCTGTCTATCTTGAATCAGTTTATCCAAAATCGCTGACATCTTTTCATAGTATTTTGGATTTACAGTTACCTTTTCTACCATTTTACGACGGATATTGTTTTCAATTGCTTCCGCCGCACCTTCTTTCTGACCAGAAGGCGTATCTTCTCCGGTCATCGTTTCACCTTGATCCATTACGAAATCGAGAAGCGTTAGGTCATCAAATTCACCAATTTTGATACTATCAGAAGCCATGATGTAATTATCAATAAGTTTTCGCATATCCGGTTCATATGCCTTAAAATCCAAGAAATCGCCACTCTTATTTCCGATAGTTTGCTTTAACTCAATATAGAAATGTACTTTATTCTCATAAGCATTAAGTTCTGTTGCAGAACAAATATCAACCATATACTGCTTTGCTTCAGCATAAGCACGAACTAGACTGCTTACGAGTTTATATAATTTTTCACGAAGGCGAGCATAGATTTCATCCATGTCTTCGCTCATGCCGGAAACGCCGCAGAAATAGTGAAGATACTGCAAATCTTCTCTCGGGGCTTCGACACCCTCGCATAATTCTTCTAGATCTTCGTAAATATCTTTGAAATGTTTAATAGCCTCATCACCTCTGTCTTTAAGAAGTCCATCTACATCTTCAGGGGCATAGTTCTCAAATGCTCCAGATGTGTACTTATCCATAGCATTTTTTAAATTTCCAAAAAGCTGCTTGTAATCCACAATATAACCAAATTCCTTGGTATCACCATCCAGTCTATTTACACGACAGATCGCTTGAAATAAACCGTGGTCTTGCATGCTCTTATCAATATAAAGATATGTACAAGGAGGTGCATCAAATCCTGTGAGAAGCTTATCAACTACAATAAGCAACTTCATATTTGCAGGTTCATTGACAAACTTTTCCTTTACCTCTTTCTCAAAATCTTCCACTTTCTTCTGAATTGAAACTTTCTCCGGAAGGTTGTCAGGGTCAAAGCCTAACATGCGAAGATAAATCTCGTATTTTTCAAAAGTCTCTGTTTCGTCATCAGCACTTACAGTGTCTGTTCTGAGGTCACCAGCCTGTGGTGTATAAGAAGAGATAATTGCGCATTTCTTAAAACCACGCTGCTGGAAAATTTCATAATATTTACAAGCTGTATAAATAGAATCAGCAACAAGAATTGCATTTCCATTTCCGTCCATTAAACGAGGCTTCAAATCAAAGTCCTGAATAATATCCCAAGCTACTCGCTCCAGTCTTGAACGGGAACTATAAATCTTCTGCATGCTGGCCCATTTTTCTTTCAACTTAGCTTTAGCTCTGGTTGAGAGTGTACGAGTCTTAACATCAAACCACTGGTCAATTCTGTCATGTGCTGTAATGTCCTGTGGTATATCTCTGTATTCATATCTTAAGTCAAGAACAACTCCATCACGTACAGCCTCATTGTACTTATAGCTGTGGATGTATGTTCCAAACACTTCAATACTTGTTTTCTTATCTTTCTTTAATAACGGTGTTCCGGTAAAACCAATAAAGATTGCATTTGGCATAATCGCCTGCATTGCTGCATGTAATTTACCAGACTGAGTTCTGTGACACTCATCTACAAATACAAAAATTTTACCCTTTGCCTTAAAATCTGCAGGGAGTGCTTTTTTCAACTCATCAATATACTTATCATAATCAGATTCTGTGGCTTCACCACCACGACGGCCAAACTTATGCACCAATGAACACAACAATGAATCATCATAAGAATTTAATTTCTGAAGCAAATCATCACAGCTCTTTGTTCTGGTTATTTTTTCATCAACACCGATATAAGTTTTTTCAATCTGTTCATCCAGCTCGTCTCGGTCTGTAACGATAAGCACACGAGGATTCTCTTCTTCACAATTTGCAAGAATCCATTTTGAAAGCCAGACCATAGTAAGTGTTTTTCCACTACCTTGAGTATGCCAAATAATACCGCCGCGCTGTTTTGCCAATCGCCTTTGTGTACGCTTGATACCGTAGAACTGGTTGTATCGGCACACCTTCTTGATTCCCTTGTCATACACAACAAAGTTTTCAATAAGGTCAATAAAACGCTTTTTATCAAACATCTGGTAAATCTGCTGTAAAAGAAGGTTGTCCAGTTTTTCGCAATAAGCCATGATGCGTGCATCCTCTGGGTCACGCTCATCCTCATTTTCATGGAATCCATCTGGTTTCCATTCCATATAATATTTTTCGCCAGTCAGGATTGTTCCATAACGCAGACCTTCTGTTTCATTACCAGCCATGCAGAACTGCATAGTTGTAAAGAACGGTGCAATGAATCCATCCTTCTGGTTTGTTAAATTCTGTCGAATACCATTAGAAACAGATACACTACTTTTCTTCAATTCAATGACCGCCATCGCAATACCATTCACATAAATTACAAGGTCTGGTCTTTTTTCCTGACGACCAACTACTGTAACTTCCTCGGCAATCGCAAAGTCGTTATTTGTAGGTGTTTCCACATCCATGAAATAAACCGTCTTTGGTGCTCCATCGGCTGTTTCCTTTACCTTGGCACCATACTTCAAAAGAGAATAGACTTTATGATTTGCATCGTACAAACCATGTGTCATATCATCTGCTGCTTTTACCAGTTCAGAAACAGCTCCGTCAATCAATTTCTGGCTGTAACCGCTAAGGCGCAAGTACGCACGAAGACGGTCTTCACGGATGTTCTTGTTTGCGGCATCTTTTAAATTGCCTACGTATTCATAATCAAGGATATCTCTATCCTTAAAGAAGCTAACCACACGATCTTGGGTAGCTCTTTCTGTGTCGCCAATACTCATGCGTACATTCCTCCTAAACTAATCGTATTTTCCCTGTAAGCAAGTCGCTCATCATACCTTTTTTAATATTCGAATATTTATCACACTTACGCTGATGAAGGGTGATAAGATAGTCGAGGTTGCTCAAAACATCTGCTATTTTTGTTTGTTCTTCTGTTGAAGGCGTACTCACAACAATATTATTTTTCATTGAATCTATGCCGATATTCGCTTGAGATCCCGTATTGATTTCTAATTTAATCTGCCGCTGTGCGTTGTTACTTGTGATAAAATGATATAAGTATTTAGAATTAATTTTTCTACTCTTTTTTATAATTGCACAAGAGTAAGAAATCAAGAATTCCCTTGTAAAATCAACATATCTAGCCGCCCCGACAGACGCATATCTAGCAAATAAAATATCTCCCTTTTCTGGCTTTATCTTTTGTGAAAGCTGACAATAATCTTCTTCTGAAATCATCTTAACACCATCAAAATTTAACTCGTTAGTAGCAATGAAATCTCCCGTCATAAGGTACGGAATACCATCGGCAACTGTTTCAGGCATTCGATGATCTATATCCCCTATTTCAACAAGTTCCCCTAACTTACGTTGTTCCCAAGCTTCAGTAAATCCTGGCAAACGCATTTCTGGAACTGTGTCATCCTTTTGTGGAAACATTTTCGATAAACATCCATTTTTAACAAGCTTTATCTTATTTACAACTTTTGTTTCTGCTGTCATTAATAACTGTATTTTATTTAATGATTGTACTATTTTCTCCTGTTCATCAAATGGAGGTACCAATATCAACGTCTCTGAAATAGCTCCTTTTGATATTGATGACACTTTTATACCTGTTATATATGGCAATATTTGATTGTGAAATAAATCGGAATTCATGTAATATCCTAACCACCCCGGAGCAAAATCACCTTTTTTCACTCTACATGGAATGGTATGAAGTCCTGCAACAAGTTTACTATCACCGAGATTCTGTACCTCAGTAACTTTTCCAACAGTTTCATCCTCTGCAGTATCAGCAATAACAACGTCTCCATCCTGAAGTAATTGAGTCGATGAAGACAACAACGATAAATCATTTACAAATGGAATTTCATCTTCACTACAGTCCAATACCTCCGGAAACTTTGTTAAAATATCACCGTAATGAATATTTCTTACAGCACCACCACGATTATTTAAATTTTCACGTGACAGAGTATTATTGGATATCACCCTAAACGTTTCGTCAAATGTTTGGAGTTCCCAGTCTACTGGAATATCACCAATCTCCGTATGTTTTAATTCTCTTACCATTTGAAGCCCATCCTCTCCAGATGACTCTTGACCTTTGCCTCATAGTCAGCAGTCTGCTTCATAAGATCAGGAAGAGTATTTTCATAACGTTTAGAAAGTTCAATAATGCGGTCTGCAAGCTGATGGGAGATTGCTGCATACAAATCATTAATACCTGTACCGATGGTGTAATACCATTTTTTATTTACCAGTAAATCTATGATTTCATCGTCTGTTAAAGTTGCATATCTCTCACGAGCCTTCTCGTCAAGTTCTTTATCCATCTCCTTGATAAGCTTTGTTGATTCTTCGGACTTCTTAGCTAATTCAAACGCAGCTTTCAACTCTGCATAATCATCTGCATATGCTTCCGGAGCTGGTGCTTCTGCGCGTGCCATTGCCAATGCATATGCAACGGATGTCTTTGTCACAGTACCTTTTTCTGTATAAGCCACTTCGAGAATAATATTGTTACTGATATAATCCACATACTCCTTTTTCTTCATAGGAAGCATGCCCTGTAATTTGACTAGTCCATCAATCAGTGGAGTATGAACATGGCTCATGATTTCATCCATCTTTTCTTGGATATCCTTGCTCTTAACTTTTCCACCTTCAGCCACATCGGACAAAACGGAATCCTCTGCAGATTCTTCAACTAAAGACATAAGGCGAGAATCTGTTTCTACAACAAAATCAACAAGGTCATCCATCGCTTTTTTCTCTTCCGGGAAAAGTTCGGAAATAATAAGCGCTTTGGGAATAAGTTTTCCTTCCCATCCTGCAACTTTCAATTCCGGATTCCCATCATCATCTTTTTTCTTTGTTTCTTTCATAATGTTTTCTGTTTCTTTTGCAACGCCATAACCAGCTTCGTCGGAGATAATCAAAGAAACATCATCACTAAGCACTTCATTCCAGTAAGCAAGAAGTACCTGATATACATCATATTTATTAATAAGTGAAAGGCTCTCAAACTCTTTCAATATAGCTTGAGCCAATTCAATAATCAGTTCTTTTGCAGACACGCCAGCCTTCAAATTCTTAAGTTTAGAATCTGCGTAAGACTTCCAACTTGCGAATGCTTCGTCAATCATTTCTCCATAAACAGCAAATTCTGCGTTAGAGTATGTTGTCTGACGAATCACATCTTCTTCTACATTCAGCTTATAGTATCTTTCACTAAACACACCAAAAAGTTCATTCTTCAGAGTCGGAAATGCAGTCCAGAAACGTTCTAGTGCATCAATATCCGCTGCTGGTATACCACCATGAATATGCGCATAGATATCCTGAATATCTTCCGGGTCAGAAGAATCAATGTAACGAGAAATATTTAAGTTGTACCCATTCTTTTCCTTAATTTCTTTGTTTGGTACAAAACGAGCATATTTAGGATCTGTTGTAATCTGCTCATTAAAAGTAGTTACAATACGATAAATATCCTGTTCACGGAGTCTATTCTTGCTTCCATCTTTTACATAGCCCTTGCCTGCATCAATCATAAATATACCAGCGCGGTTTTCCGCACCTTCTTTATCAATTACGAGAATGCAAGCAGGAATACCCGTTCCGTAAAATAAGTTCGGAGGCAAGCTGATAATTCCTTTAATCCAGCCTTTATCAACAATTGTCTGTCTGATAGTTGCTTCAGCATTTCCTCTAAACAATACTCCATGAGGAAGAATTACTGCTGCTTTACCAGTAGACTTCAGGGTTTTCAAAATATGCATTAACCAAGCGTAATCACCATTCTTTTCAGGTGGTCTATCCCCATATCCATAAAATCGCCCAAACTCTTTTAATCCATCGGACCAGTTTTTAAGAGAGAATGGAGGGTTTGCCACAATATAATCAAATCGCTCAAGTTCTGATGGGTTATCAGTTTTTATAAACTGAGGATCTGAGAATGTGTTTCCTGCCATAATTCTAATTGTAGCTTTGTTATGAAGAACCGCATTCATCTTTGCCAAACCAGCTGTAGAACCATCTTTTTCCTGACCATAGCCTGAAATTTCAAAAGGAGCTTCTGCTAATGCTCTGATTAACAAAGATCCACTTCCACAAGCCGGATCACATACGGTTGCATCATGGTCTGTACACTTATCGATACCGATAATTTTTGCAAGAATTCGAGACACCTCTGCCGGAGTGTAGAATTGTCCCTTACTCTTTCCACTTTCAGACGCAAAGTTACGCATCAAATATTCGTAAGCGTCACCAATAATATCGTCGCCTTCTGCTTTGTTTTTTGAAAAATCAAGTTCAGGACTCTGAAAAATTGCAATAAGCTTAGTAAGCTTATCAACCATCTCTTTGTCTTTACCTATTTTTGCTTCATCATTAAAATGAGCAATATCTATAACGCCCTTCAATCCTTCGTTTACTTCAGCTAGGCGAGCGATAATCTTATCTATACCTTCACCGATGTTTTTCTTATTTTTTAGTGCTATAAAATCATCAAAAGAACATCCTGTTCTTTTCTCAGGGTCAGGATTCGGATCATTTGCCTTATCAAAAACAGTCAAATCTCCGTATTTCTGTCCTTTGTACTTATCAGTTACATACTTCATAAATAAAAGTGTAAGTATGTAATCCTTATATTGTGATGCGTCCATACCTCCGCGCAATGCATCGCAGCTCGCCCAAAGGGAGCTATATAGTTCTGTTTTCTTTACTGCCATTGCCAGAATCTCCTTGTCATTTATTTACTGTATCAATTACTCGATAGCACTTTTTCCACTTTTAACCCACACATCAAGTTCAGAACATTTAAACTTCCATTGCTTCCCGATTTTGTGTGCTGGTATTCCTTTATCATTACGTATCCATCCTCGGAGCGTCACTGGCTTGACACCTAGGTATTCAGCAGCTTCTTCAATGTTTATCCATTTATCATTCAACTTATCTTCCATATTTCACCTCACGAAGTTACGTATAGATACAATTACCCAATAATATTATAGTCATTTCTACCAGCAAAAACAAGTAGTTTCTTGTTATTTGCTTATATTTGTTGTTATTTTTCTTAGAAATTTTACTATTCGTTCATATTTGTTTTTTGGTAGCCGGACATGTATATGTCCGGTCTTTTCTTTTGTAAATCCAGGATTTTCAATCATTATCCGTTCCATCAATCATCTCATTATTCCTAAAAACGGACATAGGCATGTCTGAGGTTTCTATTTTGAAATCTGGCATATTTAAGATAGTTATTAAAAACTCGTCTCGGACAAGACGTTAACCAGTCTGACTTGTTCATCAACTCACCATCTTCGTGGCCACGTGGTGTGTTCGTAGTTGATGAACAAGAGAACATATCAATAGAGTGCCAGCTTACGAACGGCTGGTCACCGGAAAGAAGCGGAGTTATCCGCATGAGGTGACCATCTTATGAAAAACACTGGCAGCCATAACGGTTATCTCCGCTTCAAATATGAAGCCAACGGAGGTAAATGTTATGGCAAACAAAGACAATCAGAGTAAAGAGTATCGTATCTATATTAAGGAATCCAAAAGCTGGGTGGATGTCAACAAGGAGTTCTACACGAACTACTACCGTGACATCAACGCCTATCGCAAGCGTCAGCAGGAACATGGCTGCTGTGTCTGCCCTGCAAGCAAGCGCTACTTATGCGACATGGATTGCTTAACCTGTCCTTATGCCAAAGCTGGCGATCAGCTTTCTCTCGACAACACCATTAGCGACAGTGACGGAAACGAAAAGAGCTGGCTTGACGATGTACCGGATGAATCTGCAGCTATCGCTGAAGTATTAGAGGATGCAGAGCTTCTTAATGCCCTCTACGCAAAGCTGAATGAGCTGGACCCGGAAGGCCGTCTTATCTGCCAGCTTATTATGGAAGGAAAATCGGAACGTGACTGCGGCAAGGAAATGGGCCTCTCTCGTAATACATTCGTGTATCGCAGGAACAAGCTGTTCCAGAAGCTCCGCTCCGAGCTTAAGGACTACATCTAATATAAATGGTCGTCCTCTGATTTTTCAGGGGACGATTTTTCTTTTCAAAAACTTTTTTACATTTTTTCGGCCAAACGGCCATCTCATCTCCATTGAGTAGTGTAAGGCGAAACAAAGCGACCTACAGAAAGCGAGGTGAACATCGTGAATCGGAATTTTCACAACAGAAGCGGCACTGACGCAGAAGTGATTGCTACTCTCACTGCAATCAGCCAGGTATCCGCAAGAATGGCGAAGAATCTCAGAATCATCGCCGCACACAGACAATCCGAGGAAGGAGGAAAAGTAAATGTCAAAAATGAACGATATGGCTATGACCATCGAAGAGCTGAGAAATGCTGCCACTGCTATTAATGATGCAGCAAACTGGCTCACACAGCAGTTTTCATCTGATGATAAGCAGCAAGCTAAAAATATTGCTGCTAGACCTGAAAAGAAAACAAAACCTGCACTGACCCTTGAGGCGGTTCGAGCTGTTCTGGCTGATAAATCTCGTGCCGGACATACAGCTGAAATTCGAGAACTTCTAAAAAAGTACGGTGCAAGCAAGTTGTCACTCGTAGACCCGAAACATTATGAAGCCCTGCTCAGGGAAGCGGAGGTGCTCTAATATGCCACCTAAAGGACATGCAATCCTCTCCGCATCCTCTTCTGACCGCTGGCTTCACTGCCCACCATCAGCAAGGCTCTGCGAAACCTATGAGGATAAAAGCAGCAACTATGCTGCAGAAGGCTCCGATGCCCACTCTCTTTGTGAATACAAGCTCCGCAAAGCACTCGGCATAAAAGCTACAGATCCTACTAAGAATCTCGACTGGTATAACGCTGAAATGGATGACTGTGCTACCGGGTATGCCTGCTTCATCATGGAGCTTTTGGAAGAGGCTAAGCAGACCTGCTCCGACCCTGTTGTTCTGATTGAACAGCGAGTGGACTTCTCCCGTTGAGTAGAACAAGGCTTCGGAACATCTGATGCCATTCTCATCAGCGACGATACCATGCACGTAATTGACTACAAGCACGGTCTTGGAATTCTCGTATCCGCTGAAGACAATCCGCAGATGAAGTGTTACGCCCTTGGCGCTCTGGAGCTCTTCGATGACATCTATGACATCGATACGGTCAGCATGACCATCTATCAGCCCAGACGCCAGAACATTTCTACCTACGAAGTCAGCAAGGATGACCTGTATCAATGGGCCGATGAAGTTCTGAAACCTACCGCAGACCTTGCCTTTGCCGGTGATGGAAACTTCCTGTGTGGTGAATGGTGCGGATTCTGTAAAGCAAAGCATGAATGCCGAGCCAGAGCTGAAGCCAATCTTCTACTCGCACAGCACGAGTTCAAACTGCCACCCCTATTGAAAGATTCGGAAATTGAAGTCATCCTCTCCCGTGTCGACGAACTGGTCGCTTGGGCCAATGACATCAAGGAGTATGCACTCCAACAGGCAATCAGCGGTAAAGAATGGACTGGCTGGAAGCTGGTCGAGGGTCGCTCCAACCGCAGATATACCAACGAAGACGCCGTATCGAAAGCTGTCAAAGCTGCTGGTTTTGACCCTTACGAAAAGAAGCTGCTTGGTATCACGGCCATGCAAAAGCTGCTCGGTAAGTCTCGCTTCGAAGAGCTCCTTGCAGCCTATATTGAAAAGCCACAAGGCAAACCTACTCTTGTGCCGGAGAGCGATAAACGCCCGGCAATGAACACAGCAAAAAATGATTTTATGGAGGAATATGACAATGAGTAAAAATGCAAAAATGACAAATCCCATGAAGGTTATCACCGGTCCTAACACACGCTGGAGCTACGCCAACGTCTGGGAACCGAAGTCCATTAACGGTGGCACTCCGAAGTATAATGTCAGCCTGATTATCCCGAAGTCCGACACAAAGACTGTCGCAAAGATTGAATCTGCTATCGAGGCTGCATATCGTGAAGGTGAAGCAAAGCTCAAGGGTAATGGCAAGTCTGTACCAGCTCTTTCCGTACTTAAGACTCCTCTTCGTGATGGCGACCTTGAACGACCGGACGACCATGCTTACGCTGGCAGCTACTTTGTGAATGCCAATGCAACCTCTGCTCCGGGCATCGTAGATGCAGACCGCAATCCTATCCTCACTCGTTCTGAGGTTTACTCTGGAGTCTACGGTCGTGCCAGCATCAGCTTCTATGCTTTCAACAGCTCTGGTAATAAGGGCATCGCCTGCGGCCTTAACAATCTGCAGAAGATTCGTGATGGCGAGCCTCTTGGTGGTAAGGCTTCTGCTGAATCTGACTTTGCAACTGATGACGATGATGATTTCCTTGACTAACGGAGGTGACAAACTATGGAAACAATCATGATTAGCACAATTCTTGTAAACATCTGTATCGGCTGCTTCGCGTGTGTTGGCCTTACTACTGCAATCTCTATGATTCAGAGTATCATCAATGACCACAAACGCGAAAAGCGTGAACAGGAAAAGGACAAGCGTGATCTCGAATACCATGAAAAACGCATGAAAGACTTTAAGTAATCTATAAACCTGCTGGCGGTGGTTCTACTGCCGTCAGCACATCTTTCGACAAAAGGAGACAATCTATGAATGAATTTGCAGAAATCTTAAATCTATTTATTGCTAACGTCATCGCATACACCTTTTTTGTAGCGGTCTATGGCTTCATCATTTATAACGTAGGGGAAATTACTCTCTATCTTATCCGCTATGCGGTATACCACATCCGCCGTGACATCAATAAATACAAATCCAATAAAGATAAACAGTAACACGGCAGGCGGCAGGGATTTCTCTGCTGCCTGTTTTGTAGAAAGAACAATCTCATGGAAACACTCAGTATTGATATTGAGACCTACAGTGATGTGCCTCTTCAAAAAACAGGCGTCTATCGTTATGTGGAGTCTTCCAATTTTGAAATCTTACTCTTTGCCTATAGCGCAGACAGCCAGCCCGTTCGGGTCATTGACCTTGCCTGCGGAGAACAGATTCCAAAAGAAGTTCTTCTTGCCCTGGAGGATGAATCTGTCATCAAGTGGGCATTCAATGCAGCTTTTGAACACATCTGTCTTTCTCGTTTCTTAGGTTATCCGACCGGAGAATACGAGATTGCTGATGAAATATTCAGGCTTCGAGAACTCCGCCAGAAGACTACCGTCGACACTGCTGCAAGAGATGAGCAGATAAATCGGATCAACGATCTGCAAGATTATATCGCACACCAGACTACCCACCTCACCGAATTTGACGAATCGATGGTACGACGCTGGATCAAGCAGATCACTATCTGGGATGACCACATCACCGTCGAATTGAAATCCGGTGTTAGCATTGATGTGGATGCATAAGTCCCATAGATGCACTAAACCCTCCTGACCATGATGGCCAGGAGGGCTCTTTACTTTATCCAATTATAGTCTCTACCTTTTTGAAAAACTGTCTAGCAAAATTCAAGCACTGATTTGCGTCAGCCTTTGTAAACTTATAAAGTGAATAATCACATTTCCATCTTTGGTCCTTAACATATTCAAAATTAGCCTCATCAGTTGCATCTAATATACTTGCTGACACTAGGTCTTTTAATCCATTTTCAAGAGAATTATGTGTTTCGCTCTCCTTTAATTCATTGACTTTCCAATTTGCCAATTTACCTTGGTTTTCCAGTAGAGTTTTTAACGAAAACATCATGGTATAGTAGCATCTATTTGCGCAATCCATGTATTTATCTTCACTATATAATAATTCTGCCGATTGCAAAGTCTCCTTAGCTTTTTCTCTTAACAAAACAAGATTTATAACTGGCTTTATTAACGTTTGTTCTAAACTAACATCTGCCGAACTAATATTTGTATGAAACTGTCCTGCGCTTTCTATTAACTGGGCCTTGAGTGTCTGCTTTTCATCTAGTGCAATAGAATCATTATCCAGAACTGCTTTCAATACAGATATCAGTTCATTCTTTGACGAGCTCGTTAAATTATAAAAACTATCATATAACGGAAGATATTTTATTTTTGTTTTATCTTCTAGTGATACCCACATACCATATACTAAGGAAACTCTTTTATAAAATTCAGCCTCGAAATAATCCACAAAGCTAGAATACTGATTTTTTCTATCTCCAGAATAATACCCAACTAATGTAAACATAAACGCAGCCCTCAAGGCATTGCTCAAATTTTGTTCAGCGGTATCCGGAGTATATTTCCAAGCTCCTAAGGAAATATACAACTTATCATTTATACTATTTTCTGCCTGTCTCTCAAAATGTTCGTCAAAATCAAAGCAAGAAATAATATCCATTGATGACTTACTTAACAAATCAATGATTATTCCTTCCCATGCTTCTACTCTAATTGAGTCCTTTGTCTCCTCAAGTAATTCAAGGTTTCTTTTCCCTGCATCATCAACTTTCATGCACAAGCCAAAAGGAGCAAGCAAATCTCCACTATTTATAGATTTGTTCCAATTCCTCTGGGTGGTGGTCATTATAAAGCTCAAAAGTGTCATATAATCTGAATCGTCCAAAACCACTCCATATGCATATTTCTTAAATAAATCTATCTCCGGTTCAACATGCTCATCAAATATTTTCTGAAGATAAATTAAATATGCACTTCGTGGAAGATCCACCACAAGTTCTAGCACCATTTCATCACTATCGTTTTCATTTTTGTTATAAGGCTTACCAATAATTATAGACATTACTTTTGGATAAATTGCCGCATTAAATTGAATTTTATTTTCCATACACCTATCTCCTGTTATCTATTCCACTGCCAAGTCTGTCTCTTAGTATCGAGTAGCTTAAACTGCGGTCGGCTCTGACAACAATCCCAGTGCCACAACCCACGACATCTAATCCACAGCCTAAACCCTACCGCATTTTTTCGGTCATCGACTTTTTCTCTGGTTGAGCTACAAAGTAGATATGTTCCCATACAAGAAAACCGAGCTTTCCGCAAGGCTTCTTTGATAATGCTGACCTTACAAAAAGCCCGGAAATACGCCGCTTTTCAGCTATTATTTATCTTTTCTTGACAGCAAACAGACCGTCTCAACGGTATTACCTTTTTCCCACAAGAGCCGCCTTACCTCTTGACCATCCCGATATATTGGGAAATTAAACTCTATTGACTTCAAAGGCTGCTCTGACTCCCCATTTGGATATATCTGAATTTCTTTTATGAGATAAGTAATAAGGTTTTTCTTTTCCTCGTCACTTATTATATCATAGAGCTTTCCGAAATTCAGCATAAGCTTGTAAATATTGTCCAGAGTGATTGTTTCCATTTCGATAGAACTTTTTCTCAGCTTTGCATCTTCAATCCGTTCTTCCAACTCGACAATCGTATCATACAATCCATCAAGCCTCAATGTCATGTCGTGGATTTTTCTTTCTCTGAAACGAGCATCAATAGGCAGATTATCAATCTCTCGTTCCAGACGGGCTTTATTCAAATCTACTTCTTTCAGCTTACTCTCGTAATTGGCAAGTTCCTTATCAATAGCTGTTGTATCGGTCTGTACGCCAATCCGCTTTTCTATCTCTTTTGCAAAATACTTATCACTTACCAATTCCTTAACAGCTTCAATTACAAGTGGCTCAATATCTGTTTTTCTTAGCGATGCTTTATAATCACAATGATGTCCTCGCTCCTGCTTATTTCTACCACAAATATAATAGTAAACCTCTTTGTATGTGCCGTCTTTATTTGTCCAAGCGTGTTTGTTCGTATACATTGAACTTCCACAAAGGGGACACTTTAATATCCCCGTCAAAAGGTGTGACCTATCCTTACCGATTTTGGATGGCTGTTTAATTCCTGTTGCCATACGCTTTGCGTGAACCTTTTGCCACAATTCCTCGCTGATAATTCCCTCGTGTTGTCCATCTTCTAGAATGTAATCCTCTGCATGAACCTGCTTATATTCATTTTTTGTACCTTTTACCTTTTCTCGTGTTCTTCTGCCATAAGCAATCTTACCACAATAAACAGGATTATCTAATATCAACCTTATGAAATGGCTGCTCCATGTTTCTAACGTTCCATTCTGACGAGGTATCTTTTTTATTCCTTGCAGATTAAGATATTTTGCTACTCCGCCAAGCCCTACGTCTGTATTGGCAAACTTATCAAATATAATTCGGATTGCTTCAGCTTCGGTTTCTTCTATTAAGAGCTGATTGTCTTTCAGATAATATCCATACGGAGCAAAACCGCCGTTCCAACCTCCCTGTCTTGCTTTTTCTCTGCGTCCGTTCATTGTCTGTTCAATGATATTTTCTCTTTCAATTTCTGCAACCGCAGATAATACAGAAATTAAAAGTTTTCCGCTTGTCTGTGATGAGTCAATACCTTCCTCAATGCAAATAAGATTTATTCCATACGACTGCACAAACTCCAATGAATTTAGAATATCTGCTGCGTTTCTTCCAAATCGTGAAAGTTTATAGACCAGAATATAATCTATCTCCAATCCGTTCTTTATATCGGAAAGCATTTTCTTAAATGCAGGTCGTCCCTCAATAGATTTTCCTGATTTACCTGCATCCTCATAGATACCGACAATCTCCATTTCTTCTCGGTCAGCAAATCGCTTTAATCCGTTTTTTTGTCCTTCAAGACTGTATCCATCTACCTGCATCTCGGTACTTACTCTCGGATACAGGACACATTTCTTTCCTTCTCTGTTCATCGTACCACCTCCATAATTTTATAGGGAAATGTGATATGTAAGGCTGCGTAGCTTACGCAGCACAATCCAATTCTTGCAAAACTGTCTTTCCGTATTTTTCAACTATCTGCACCATAACATTGATAAATGAATTAAATACTTCATTTTCATCTTTCATCTGTTCATTTTGCAATTCTGGATTTTGGATATAGTTTTCATTTCCCATAATGAGTACCTCCGCTATAAAACAAGCGGCTGTACTCTAAATTATAGAAATACAGCCGCATTTTTACCAATGTGCAAATTTATCGTTCTCGTCCCTTTTACACATCTGTTGCCTTCGTTTTCTCCAATGCAACACTAATGGCAAGAGCCTTATCAACCCTTGCCACTATATTGTCTGGTATCATTCCCAAATACTGCTTTAGTCGCTGCTTATCAATCGTTCTTACCTGTTCAAGCAAAATAATTGAGTTCTTATCCAAACCTTCAAAATCATTGATTAAAGTGTGTGTCGGCA
>OLQQ01000149.1_pt1 | contig 43355 bp, 39 predicted proteins | sample 1672041 | NCBI WGS metagenome assembly OLQQ01 (sample SAMEA3136639, study PRJEB25190) | human gut metagenome
CTTACGGAAAATGCATACATAATTATGGCGTCCTTTTAGAGCTGATTCCAGGAGATAAACAGACTGCGATTAACCAACAGATTGGGAATGCCAGGGTCGTACATAATGATTACCTTTCTAAACGTGAGGAATACTACAAGGAAACCAAAAAGGCATTAACGGTTTCGCAGTATAAAAAAGAATACCTCCCGGCATTAAAAAAAGAAAAGGAATATCTCAAGGACACCGACAAGTTTGTTTACGAAAATGCCTGCCGGAATGTAGATGATGCATACAACAGATTTTTTAAGGGGTTATCTGGATTCCCGAAATATGCTTCCAAGACGAAGCCGAACGGAAACAGTTTCACAACCAATTTCACGAACAACAACATTGAGCTGAAAATGATTGACGGCATCCCGTATGTTAAGCTTCCAAAAGTCGGATGCGTCAGATTTATCCTTCCAAAAGGAAAAATACTGACAGACATCCAGCCGCATGGAGTTGCAATCAAGGCGGCAACCGTAAGCAGGGAGCCCGATGGCTCATACCGTATCGCGCTCAGAATGGAAAGTGTGATTGATAAACCGGTATTTCCAACTGTTATCAACGCAAGGGAAATAATCTCTGTTGACCTTGGCCTGAAAGAATTTGGTGTTTTTGGAAATCTGGAAGAATCAATCCCCGTACCAAATCCGAGATGGATTCAGGTTCACGCAAAGAGATTGCGGAAATTCCAGCAGAGCCTTTCAAGAAAACAATATAACCACAAAACGCATACAGGCTCAAAGAACTGGGAGAAAGCCAGGGCTAAGGTTGCCAAAGAACAGCGTAAGATTGCTGACCAGAGAAGGGATTTTCACCACAAACTCTCAAGAGCGATTACGGATAACTGCGTTGCATTCATATGTGAAGACCTTGCGGTCAAGAATATGATGAAGAACCGCCATCTGTCAAAGTCAATCGCATCTGTTGGCTGGTCTCAGTTTTTAACAATGGTACAATATAAAATGGAGCGTGCTGGTAAGTATTTCAGAAAAATCAGCAGATGGTATCCATCATCACAAACTTGCGGCTGCTGCGGGTATAAAAATACAGATGTTAAGGATTTGGGTATCCGAAAATGGATATGCCCAAAGTGCGGAACCTGGCATGACCGTGATATCAACGCTCAACAGAATATATATAAGATTGGGGCAAAGATGCTCCAGGACGAAGGGATACAGATTACCGGTCTCCCTGTAACAAGCAAATCAGCAAACTGATTCTTCAGAAATAACTGTTAACCCAGCAATGGGTAAAACCGGTCACATATAGACAAGCACTCCGGAAACGGAAATAACCAGACAATAAAGCAGCGGTACCTCGGGGAAGCGTGGAAGCCGTGGTGAGAGTCCACTTAAAAAGCCTGCACCGCAGTAGGACTGTCAGCGTAAGGATGCTGACAGAGAGTCTGAGTAAGACACGGCCGGAAGGCAATGCATCGGACAAATGAAGCAGGAAAGAAGACAGGATGGAAGGTGTAACCGGGTCGCAAGACTAAAAAAGCCTGACGGACTATCGGAAGCCCGTGACTTCAGTCGTAGGTTCTTCACATTTGCAATAAGATATTTTTGTTCACAGGTATATATCTTCTTGCTTACAAAACCTTCAACCGTGACTTAACTAACATTGAAATTATCCTCATATGCTGAGTTCGCGTTTTTGGTCTTATTGTACCCCATGTGTATTGAAAAAAAATCAAAAGAAAAGGGTACATATGCTATAAACCTGACCGTTGGGATGATAGCTTTGTTTTTGGAACTTGGATTAATATTGTTTTCTTTGCACTGAAAAAGGGGATTTCTCCCCTTTTTCTTTTTTCTTAAAAATCCAGCATATTATCCACGTAATAAATTGTAAAACAAGAAAGGAGATTCAAAAATGGAAGTAAAAACAAAAAAGGCATTTGAATCTGGAAAGTTACATGGAGTTTACAGATGCGGAAAACGCGAAAAGTTGCTGCGTAAAATACCACAGATAGAGAAGCTGGATATGCCTGATGCTACAGGAATTATTATCTCTGGTATCATGAACTTTGGGAATGATTCGGATACCATCAGAGCAATGGCGAAAGACGCTATTGGCTGTGATGCAGAGGACATTAAAATTCCGTATGATGAATCTAAGTTTGCACGCCAGCGTTTTATCAACGAAATCATTATCGGTAAACTCACTGGCTCCATAAGATTCAGCGTGCAGTCATTAATCGATACTTTCTATGATTTCCTGGATATGCCAACGGATGCCACAAAGCAAATGCAGGCAAAAGATGACATCAGGGACATCAACAGATATATCAATTGTGAACAGCGGAAGCCAATTTTGATTGGTCAGCCGGTTGTAACAATTGATGATACTGATTTTATCTGTCAGACAGACTGTATGTTCGCTGGATATCAGACGGTAAAAGTGAATAAGCATAGAGAAGGCCGAAGGTGGGTTTACGACGAAATGTGTGTATATGCTATTGAAGCCGTAAGAATATTTTCAGGAAAGCCAAATGTAAAAGAATCATCAAAAATACTTGATACTGGTACAAACACTCGTCTTGAGTTTTATATTATGTTGAAAGCTATGCAGGAATGGGCGAGCAAAAATAAACCAGGCGAAAATGTGTTACTTCGGGCAAGTTATTATTTTCTTCAAAAAGAAAGGGAAAATGATAATAATTATAAGGATGATTTCTTCGGAAAAGGCGGAAATGTTGTAACGCTGCAAGCTTTCTCAAATGATATGTCTGAAATAGATAAATCCTTCATCCCACAGATTAAAGAGTTTGTTGCCGGGCAATCTGTTTCAGCAGAAAAATGCCAGAACTGCAAATCTCGTGTCTTGTGTGAATATCATGATGCGGCTGTTCCATTGACAGAGGAAGAGAGACCGAAACCGACAAGTCTACCCATCCTTAGCAAGGACCAGACAAAGGCGGCAACTACGTTAAGTGGAAACATTCGAGTGATTGCTACGGCAGGAAGTGGTAAAACAACTGCAATGGCATATCGAATTATGAATCTGATTAAATCAGGTGTTGAACCTTCAAAAATCGGATGCTTTACATTTACAAACGCTGGCGCTGGGGAGATGAAAGACAGGATTAAAGGATTTTGTGATATCGCAGGCCTTGATGTTGATATTGAGCAGATGGTGATTTCCACAATCCATTCATTTGGGGATTCTTTGTTGAAGGATTACTATTATCTGCTTGGATACACAAAACCGCCTGTGCTTATCAACGAAATCCAAAAGACGAAGATTGTCGAGAAGATTTTGTCTGAAAATGACCCTATTGATGAATTGATTGACAGGTACAAGAATTTCTATCTGGACATGTTCAAAGCAAAAGGAATCCTTGAGTTGATGAAGGGATATTTTTCCGCTATTCAGGAAGGCATGTCTCAGGATGATTTAAAAGAATCATCGGGATTACAGCCAAAAACGGTAGACGCTATCTATAGTATGTATATGCAGTATGACAAGTATAAAAAAGAAGCGTGCCTGATTGAACACAGCGACCAGGAACTCGGAGTCTTGAAATTGTTGCGTGTACATCCAGAACTTTTTGATGAAGTCGGAATTGAGCATATCTCTGTTGATGAATATCAGGACACATCAAACGTTCAGTTTGAAATCATCAATGCGATGAGGAAAGCGAGATGCGTAAAGTCATTATTTATTGTTGGCGATGATGACCAGAGCATTTATGGATTTCGTGATGCGAATGTAGAACTGATTAAGAACTTCTTTGATATGATTGGCGAAACGCACGGAACTGATGTGCGACTCATGGAAAACAGACGCTCCACAGGGAATATTGTTGATTTTGCTGCAACGCTTATTTCATTTAATGAAGATAGGATTGACAAAAAACCGAAATCAACAAATGAACTGGGAATCCCGGTAAACGTCGAAGCGTTTGACATGAAAGAAACGGAGCAGGAATACATTATTGAGTCAGTAGAAGGGCTGATAAAGAATGGTAGAAAAGAAAATGAAATCGCAATCCTTGCTCCGACTAACATGGAATTACTCACTTATGCTGACATGCTGCAGAAAAAAGGGATTAAGACAGTAAGTATTAATCCAGAGCCAATCCTTGAAAATCCTCGTGTTCTTGGAGCAATTGGACTTGTACGGTTTATGCTTTACGGGAGTGAATTCGGTGGCACTGCGTATATCAATGCAAAAACTAATGGTGCAGCCATCTCAAAAACAAATGAAGAAATCAGGGATGATATCTTAGCTTTACAGGAAGTGGCTTCTGGAATAAAAAATGTAACAAGTTTATTCGAAAAATTCAAGGAACTTGATACAGATGAAAATGACGAAATATATCAGAGTTTTCTGGACGATATCAATACAGCAATGGGGGAGGCTGTGAAAATGGAAAATCTTCCAGCGGTATGTGAATACGTCATTGACTTCGAACGATTCGGACAGAAACAGACGGCCAGAAAAGAAAAAGCCTATGACGGAGTTGTTCTGTCAACAATGCACTCTTCAAAAGGAAAAGAGTGGCCAGTCGTTTTCTGTTCCGTAACAAAACTGCAAAACAGAGATATGGCATGTGACGCCATCCCTGAAAAAAACAGACTTCTTTTTGTAGCCTGCACAAGAGCAAAAAAAGAGCTCTATATTTCAGGCGTAAAAAATGTGTCTGGATGGGGAACGCAAGGCGACGAAAACTTATTTTTAGCAGAGTGTCTTGAGGTAAAGAAAACGTTTGATGACTCGCGGCTGAAAAATGCTGTATAAAAGATTTTCCATTTAAATTTAAATTAAATTTGTGCTAAACCTCGGATTTTCCGAGGTTTTTTTGTGTTAAAATACATAAAACAGAAAAATTTGTCGTAAAATAGCATTAGATGCGAAAGGCTATTGTTGAATGGTAACGTAGCGATTTGGTATAATAATAAGAAAAATGATTGGAAAAATATGGTAAAAGCGTATGGATAAAGATTTGTATAATTTTACAACTGAATTGATAGATGCGTTGAATAATACAGAAGACCTGTATGGATTTCTATTTACCGTACAGACAATCAATGCAGCAGGGACAAGTATTGAAACGCTTGAAGTGAGAAGTGAAGATGGCAGTATATGTCAGGCATTTCATCTGCAGTTCTTGCGTCAAATAAAGGAGAAATACAAAATGACGATAAGAGATGTCGTTTATTATATAGTTGATGAGATGGGCCTGAGGTAATATTTTCAGATAAAGCTGTTTTATATTGTTTTCCATTTTTCATGTTAAGTTTGTTGCAAAACAAATTTGTGAAATGGAGGATAAAAGAATGGATAAAACAGACGATTTTCAACTTGGTCAGATGTATAAAATATAACCGGAAGAAGCAGAGGTAAAAGAAGATATTGACCATTGGCTTGATGAAGAGGACATCGGAAATAATTTTATGCTTCGCCAGCAGTATATGAACCAAAACCGCCAGGATGAATTAGACCACGGATTTGGTGGGAAAGATGACGATGGGTTCAGGGGGCTCGATAGTTCCGATGGATTCGATGGACCATATACATCCGGTTTTGATTTTGATGATTTTGATATGGAAAGGTAAGAAAACAGCCTGTAAGGAGAACCCACCTGACAGGCTGTTATATTTTGGACTTATCTAGTTTGCAAAATTATTTTGCATATTACATATACGAGAATAGCATATGATATATTTACAAAAAAAAGGAGGCATTTATGACCAAACAGAAACTAACAGCAATGGCTATGGCCGCATTGACAGCATTAACGCCTGCCGCAACTACGAATGCGGCTATCGTTCCGTCAGATACAGATGTCATCGTATCTGAAAATGACGACACTTCAAAAGAAGCGACCGACGAAGTCGCAATTGATAAAATCATGGCTATAGAGAATTCCGTGAAGCTGACAGACAAAATTGCAGCAGAAAATAGAAACAAAAATATTATGCTTAGCCCAACAAGCTTAAATTTTGCTCTTGGTATGATTGCAGAAGGCGCAAAAGGGGAGACAAAAGAAGCTTTAAAAGAATATCTTGGAACAGATGATTTTGCTGCTTATGCGAAGCAATATATAGAAAATATCAAGAAATATAATTCGGATGAAGAGAATTACGGATATAAATCAAAATTAAAAATCGCTGATGCGGTATGGGCGGATGACGGCCTTAAGCTGCAGGATACTTTCAAAAAGAGCGTGAGTAGCAATTTCTCGGCAAAAGTAGAAAACCTAGATTTTTCTAATACAGATAAGACATGCAAGAGAATCAACAAATGGTGTGATAAAAATACAGAAGGATTGATTCCAAAAATCATAACACCAGATACTATCAGTAAAGATACGGAGTTGTGCCTGACAAACTCTCTGTATTTCGAATCTGGCTGGAACGGAGACCCCTGGACTGTATCCAATAAAAAAGAGAAATTTGGAGATAAAGAAAAAACAAAATATATGACTTGTGCGGGCGACCGATATTATGAAAATGATAAAGCGACCGCATTCGGACGGAACTACGCAAATGGTTTAAGCTTTATCGGCATTTTGCCAAATGAAGAGGGTGATTTTACACTTGAAGACTTGGACATTGAGAGTCTGCTGAAATCTGAACCAGAATACGACGAAGTGAATTGTAAGATGCCAAAACTTAATTTCGAAACTTCGGCAACTTTAAATGATATGCTTTCAGACATTGGTCTGAAAAATATCTTTTCAAATGATGCTGATTTTTCCGGTATCGCAGATAAAAACACAAAAGTCAGTGCAGTACTTCAGAAAACAAAACTGGAGCTGGATGAAAATGGTACAAAAGCAGCAGCTGTTACGGCGGCAGTTATGGAGTGTATGTCGGCAATGGCTCCGGACCCAGTGGTAAAAAGCGTGGAATTAACAAGGCCATTTGCATTTTTGATTTTTGACGAAATGAATAACGAAATATTGTTCATGGGAAAAGTGGTGACAGTTAAATAAGGAAGCTAACAAGGACCGGATAATCCATATTCGGTCCTTTTTTTTTGTGCAAATTAACTTCGCACGCGGGTCTGAATCCCTGTTCGTGCGCTACACTCAGCCTTGCGGCTTTGCTTCTCAGCCTCTGTGAGACTTGGTAATGACTACGGCAAAGCCGGGGAGTTATCAAGGAATTTAAAAAAAAAGCAAATCCTGAAGGTTTATTTGCATCCGCCATTATTCAAAAAAAAGCCCTGGAAGAGTGCCAGTAACGGTCACTCTTTCGGGGCTTTTATAAACTAAAGTCTAAATGTTTTTTTATTTCCTCCTGCGTTGTTAATCGCATTAAGAAGATAAGCAGTAGCAGAAGTCATCTCGGCATGTTTGACTTGCGGCAGAACCTTATTCATTGCTGACATTGTCATTAAGTTAAGCTTCAGGAACTCAACGAGTCTGTCCTCATCTTTCTGAGCAATATATCTCTTGGTGATACTTGTTGCAGCACGGCGGAGATAAGTGCGAATTTCAGGATTCTGGTTGTATCCGTAAACCTTAACGGCTATGTTCTGCTTAGCCTCAAGATGCCGGGAACATTCACCCGGTCTGTTGATAAAGTTTTTGTCTTCTACAACCTCTGCAAGAGTCTTGTAACCAAGGCTACGCTGAAGGTCGTCTTTCTTGTTAGCTTCAAGATACATTGGGAAGAACAGTTTATTGCTCCCATCGGTCACTTCGATAATATCACACAAATCATTAGGATGCGTTCCATCGTCTGTTTTTAAGACTGCATGAAGAAAATTGACTGGGATGATGCCAGGAACTTCAATATTCTTTACACCATTTAATGCAGCATCGCAAAGTCTTCTTACTGATTTTGGAAGCACAATCTCTGCGAGATTACAGTCCCGAAAAGCATTGGGTCCAATGCTCTCAAGCCCTTCGTTAAATATCAGATTGGAAAGATTCCAACAATTCGCAAACGCACTTTCGCCAATCAATTTGACATTAGACGGAATCTCTACCCTTGCCAGAGCATCGCACGCAAAAAACGTCATACCACCGAAACCAGCCCCGATATTTTTGATACCTGAGCCAAAATCAATATTCGTAAGCTTTCTGTTACCAGAAAAGGCACGATATCCAATGCTTTTGAGGGTATTGGGTAATTTCAGGCTTGTAATTTCTGTATCAGAGCATGAATAGTCACCAATATACTTAACTCCTTCTGGAATAAGCATAGAGCCTTTTTTCTTTGATGGGCAGCAGATTAATGTATCCATATTACGGTCATATAAGATTCCATCATATTCGCTGCAAAAATGATTCTTATCTGACAGCTTAAATGCTTTTGTATTGATAGCATGTAAAACTGATGTCTCGAACTCGTCATTGTTAAAATCTAAGTATAAAACATCACAAGGAATATCGCATCCGCTATGTCCATCGAATAAACTTCCACTATTCTGCACAATAGCACCAATAGAATGTTTTGAATGGACTGTGATTTTATCAAACCGGCAATTTTCTGGGATATCGACGCCCGAAATCCTGACATTCTCAGGAATATCAATTTCTTTTGCTGATGTATCAATATCAACAATCATCCCATTGATATATTTAACCCCATTTACGAATGAGCCACCAAGCTGAAATGCAGAATTGGCAAAGCTTTTTTTGCTAAGGCATGTTATATCGTCGGTATTGATGACATTTGTGCTCATACAGCCTGCAAAGGCATAATCCTCGATACTGCATACATCTTTTAGGTCAATTTTCTCGCCAGCTTTTTTGCAGAAAGTATTCAGCAGCTTATAACCTACGCCGCTTCCGGTAGAATTTAGCAGGCAACCATTGCGTCCAACAATCACTCTCCTGCTATAGTATGCCGGAGGGCCTTGCACTATTACATTTGTAACATTTGGAAACATATAATTAGAGATTTCAGTTTCATATGCGTGCCCATCCAAGATAAGAGTCCTCACGTCCGGAAACTGTTTGTTTATATTTTTTAACTTTACATTAAAATTGTTGTACCGTGGTAGGCCATCAATATCAAGTATGACACTGTCAACGCCTGGCTGAACATCAATATCAACAATATTAAATATCCCGTAGTTTGATGTCGGAGGGTTGATTGTTAAAGTCACTCCATCTTTACTTTGCTTTTTACTCATTTTTGTTATTCCTTTCTTTTTTAATTTTTCTTTACGTATTTAATATGCGTGATTTTGGTTGTGACAGAATACGGTAAATAAAAGCGGAAAATAAGAAATGTTTTTGTCTATCTACTTTTCCAGCATATTAATTTTGCAAAATAAATATATACACAAAGAAAGGAACAAAAAGCGTATGGCATATTCAATCAATGGAAAGTTAAAAGTTGCAGTCTCCAGCCGCGCATTATTTCAGCTGGAGAAAGAAGACGAAATTTTTCTAAAGAAAGGCAAAGAGGCCTATGAGAGGTATCAGGTGAAACACGAAAAAGACGTCTTGCAGCCGGGAGCAGCGTTTCCTGTTGTTAAAGCTCTCCTGGAACTTGGAGAAGATGACGTTGAAGTCATTGTAGTGTCAAGAAATACTGCTGACACAAGCCTTCGTGTTTTCAACTCAATCCAGGCACATGGCCTAAATATCTGCCGCGGATTCTTTACAGGTGGAGAGAGTATTATCAATTATCTGAAATCTCTTGATATTGACCTGTACCTTACGGCAAATGATGATTCTGCGAGGGCTGCGATTGACAATGGTATTCCAGCCGCAACAATGATTACATCTGCTGCGAAGTATATGACTGAAACGACAGAGCTTCGTGTCGCATTTGATGGTGATGCAGTTCTGTTCGGTGATGAGTCAGAAGCAGTATTCAAATCAGAAGGTCTTGAAGCATTCGGAAAAAGTGAAAGCGAAAAGGCTAATATCCCGATGAAGGAAGGCCCGATGGCGAAGTTCTTACGCGCCCTTGCGAAAATCCAGACAAGGCAGGAAAAAGAGGGGAAAAATAATGAAACAAAAATCGTTACTGCCCTTGTTACTGCCAGAAGCGCACCGGCTCATGCGAGAACAATCAAGACACTGAGAGCATGGGGAATTAAAGTAAATCAGGCGTTCTTCCTTGGAGGACTTGATAAAACTTATGTTTTAAAAGAGTTTAAGCCGCAGATTTTCTTTGATGACCAGCACGTACATACTGACCGCGCTTCACTTGTAGTGCCGGCAGGTACAGTTCCTTATAAATCAGATTCCGTTTTGGCTAAGCCGAAGGAAGAGGAAAAGAAAGGAGAAAAATAATGCTGACGAAGTGGATTATTGCAATCGGAAACACTGAAGCTGACGGCGTCAGAATGCTTTATACGATTGGAAGTGTTGACCAGATTAAGCGGGCTCTTGTAGAGCTCGCCCTGGAAGACAAAGACAATGACGAGAAAAGCTTTGATTACGGTACTGAGGACATTTCAGATGTTGATGAAACTGTTGATAACAAAACAAATAATGTAACAGCGCTGAATGCATATAATGTATTTTCTGATTATCATATTGACTATACGGCGCAGCGCCTTGATTTTATACAGATGCGTGAAGTCTGAGAAAGGAGATAATCAAATGTTAAAACAGGAATTTTCCGACAGGACAGGATTTTATCCTTCCGCTGACATATATGCGATTATCGAGAATAAATATCTCGAAATGGATGTAGGCAAAGATAGATTCTGCAAAATGTACAAAAACAATGATGAAGGCCTTGCCGAATATATCCAGTCAGCAGCTGATAAGGAAACTGTAACAATGCTTGATGAAATGACAAAGAAAGTAAAAGAGGAGAGGGAACGATTATCATCGTTTTTGTGCTGGCATTTGGTATGAAGATAAGTAATAACAGTAGTATACCCAAAAGCACACAAAACAGGGAAAAAATAACGGCTAATATTGCGTATGATAATAATTGTATCGTTGATAATATCGGATGGTTCGATAACCTTTCTAAGACAGAAAAAGCCATTAAATACTTTTATGACAAAACCGGAATACAACCATATGTAGTATTAAATGCTTATGACAATACGCTGACGACAGATGCACAGAAAGAGCAGTATGCCAAGGACTGGTATTCCAAGCATATCAAAAATGAAGATACATTTTTATTCATGTATTTCGCAGAAAAGGATACCGATAATGATGTTGGATATATGGCATACGTTAACGGAAAACAGGTTTCCTCTGTGATGGATTCTGAAGCTATTGAGATTTTCTGGGCATATGTTGACAAATACTGGTATTCTGATATGTCAACTGATGACATGTTCACAACCATTTTTACAAAAACAGCTGACCGCATTATGACAAAATCAACAACGGCTGCCGATGTCGGCAATAATGCAATAAAAGTCATTGGCGTTATCGTTGTTTTTGCCGGTATTATCGTAGTGATGGTTATCAGAAGAAAACACAAAGCTGAAGAAGCAAAAGAAACTGAAAAAATATTAAACACACCGCTTAACGGGAATTCCGAAGCGGATGATTTACTCAAAAAATATAAAAAAGGAGACTGAAAAATATGGGAATTTTAACAAGATTTAAGGATATTATGAGTGCAAATGTGAACGCGCTGCTGGATAAGGCAGAAGACCCGGCCAAGATGATTGACCAGACGCTTCTGAACCTTAGAAAAGACCTGGCACAAGTAAAAAAAGAGACCGCAGCAGTGATGGCTGATGCAAAGAACGCAAGAAGAAAAGTAACAGAATGTGAGAATCAGATTACTAATTATAAAACTACAGCAGAAAAAGCGCTCCGCGCAGGAAATGAGGGTGATGCGAGAACTCTTCTGGAGGCAAAGAAAAGAGAAGAAGAAAAACTTGTTGCACTTCAGAAAACATGCGAAATGGCTGAAAAGAATGCTAATAATATGCAGGCAATGCATGACAAACTGGTAAGAGATATTGAGGCACTTGAAGCGAAGAAAGATGCGATTAAAGCAAAAGTAGCAACCGCCAAGGCCCAGAAGCACATGAATCAGGTACTTTCTGGCGGAGACAAGGCCGCGGCAAGCATTGATGCTTTTGAGCGATATGAGGCAAAGGCCGACAAGATGCTTGATGAGGCTGCGGCGATGACAGAACTGAACAAGACAGCCGATGACAACACGGCAGATTCCCTGCTTGATAAGTATAAAAACGGCGGAAGCGCTGATGTGGATGACGAGCTGGAGAAAATGAAGAAAGAACTGGGGCTGTAAGATTACGGCTGTTAAATTGAGATTCTGAAAATATGACGCCTGCCGATGGATATCGGCAGGCTGTTTTTGTATAAAATGACGAAAAGTATAAAAAGTATAAAGACTTTTTAAGTCTGAAAAAAATCCGCAAATATGATTTTATTTTTTCTTTTTTTGGCATATTACATACAAACAAAAAAAGAAAAGAGGAGACCTTACACTAATGGAAAAACTATATATCGCGTTTCCATCCGCGAATAAGAACACAGTACTTAATATTGTGGTTTTTATGCCGCGCGATAAAGAAAATCTTAGAGGAATGATTCAGATTTGTCATGGTATGACTGAACACATCGACAGATACGACGACTTTGCTGAATATTTCACTGAAAGGGGATATGCTGTTTTTGGTAACGATATCATCAGCCACGGTAGAAGTAACGTAAATAAGTCATGGAGTTTGTATTTAGATGATTGGTTTGACACCGTCCGCGATGCTATAAATGTCAGAAATCATATCACAAAGATATATCCTGATTTACCAGTGTATATCGTTGGTTTTTCACTTGGCTCTTTCATAGTCAGGTCAATGCCTGATTTAAGTGCTTACAACAAAGAGATTCTAGTCGGAACGGGGTATCAGCCTGCGGCAATTCTGCATGTAATGAAAGGCTTGATTGCAGTTAAATTCAATAAGCAGATGAGTAAATCATCAGATGAGATACGTAAAATGGCGTTTGACAGCTATAATAAACATTTCAAGGGCTACCCGAACAATTATTGGTTATTGTCAGATGACGCTGCAAGAAACGAATACGAAGCAGACAGGCTTGTACATACATGCATGACACCGAAGTTTTTTTATGAATTTTTGCGTGGTATGGAATACACTTCAAAAAATCTTAAAAATCCAAATAACACGATACCAACACTGTTCATGTATGGAAAAAATGACCCTGTTGGCAATTTTGGAAAGGGAGTAGCAAAAGTATTTAAAGCATATCATAAAAATAACAGTTCAACAGAAATCAAGTGTGTTGAAGGAACCCACGATATCTTGCACAATAATGAAAGCAGCAAAGCGGTGTTTAAAGAAATCGAGAGGTATCTGGACGTCTGACTGACTAATGTTTTTCAAAAAATTGGTGAAAAGATGCGACGTTAATATATATTATTACGCCACATCTTTTTTTTCTGCATATTTTGTATGTAACACAAAAAAGGAGGACGATATTAACCAGTCAACAAACTGCTGGCAGCGAATTACGAAGAAGTGACTACCTGAATTTTCAGAGCATTTCGGCCTTATCTTTTGCAAAGATTGCATACGAAATGGAAAAATTAAAGATATAAACCATAAGAGGAGGGCTTATGATGACTGATTGCATACACTGCGATATTGCCGGAAAGTATTCAAATCCAGATACAAAAATAAGCAATATATATGATACCTTGTAGGTAGGAATATCTGCAAAAATCAGGGAAGAACCGCTTTCCGAGACTACGAACACAGGAAAACTTGATATTGAACGTGATGGAGGCCTGTTTCATGACTCTTACGAAAAAGGACACCCGACAACAGAACTGATTGACGGCCTGCTCCCGATGATTAAGAAGTCAAAAGGACACGGAACCACAATCAACTTCCTGCCAGATGATGAGATTTTTGATACAGTGAAGTTTGGGGCGGAAGAGGTAAAGAACAGGCTGCACCAGACAGCTTACTTAAATCCGAAGCTGATAATCCACTACGAAGACAAGAGAAAGAAAGAAGTAGAGTCAATTACCTTCCATGAAGAAGAGGGCATCATCGGCCTTGTAAAATCTATGGTGAAAGACTCCGAAACAGTTCAGGACGCGCCGGTTTCTGTTTCCGGAAAGAGTGACGGGATTGAAGTTGAGTGTGCTTTCCAGTATACAACGGAATTTCACGAAAATGTGACCGGATTCTGCAACAGTATCTATACAACAGAGGGCGGTACTCATCTGACAGGTTTTAAGACAGCCCTGACAACACTTATCAATACATATGCAAGGGAGCTCGGTATCCTTAAAGAAAAGGACGCAAATTTCACCGGTACAGACGTGAGAAATGGTCTCGTGGCTGTCGTTTCAGTAAGACATCCGGACCCGAGATTTGAAGGCCAGACAAAGACGAAACTAGACAATCCGGATGCAGCAAAAGCGGTATCATCCGTTATTTCAGAACAGCTGCAGATGTATTTTGACCGTCACCTGGAAGAACTGAAAGCCGTTATCGGCTGTGCTGAAAAGTCTGCAAAAATCAGAAAAGCAGAAGAAAAAACAAAAACAAATATGCTGACAAAGCCGAAGTATTCTTTTGACAGTAACGGAAAATTGGCAAACTGTAACTGTAAAGACCCGGAAAAATGCGAAATCTTTATCGTTGAGGGTGATTCTGCAGGTGGTTCCGCTAAGACGGCAAGAAACCGTGAATTTCAGGCAATCTTTCCAATCAGAGGTAAGATTCTGAATGTTGAAAAGGCAAGCATTAATAAAATCCTGGCAAATGCCGAGATTAAAACAATGGTTTATGCTTTTGCCTGCGGGTTCTCTGAAGGGTACGGAAATGACTTTGACATCTCCAAATTGAGATATAATAAAATCATCATCGCAGCCGATGCGGATGTGGATGGGGCACATATCGCTACACTGCTCCTGACTTTGTTTTACAGATTTATGCCTGAACTGATTTATGAAGGCCACGTATATATCGCGATGCCGCCGTTATATAAAGCGATTCCGAACGGAAAGAACGGAAGAGAAGAATATTTGTATGACGACAAGGCACTTGAAAAATACAAAAAAACACATAAAGACTTTAAACTGCAGCGTTATAAAGGTCTCGGAGAAATGGATGCGGAACAGCTGTGGGAGACTACTATGAACCCGGCAACAAGGATGCTGAAGCAGGTTGAAATTGAAGACGCGCAGGCGGCGTCTGATTTGACCGCGCTGCTGATGGGGAATGAGGTACAGCCGAGAAAAGAGTATATTTACAGTAACGCGACGGAAGCAAATTTGGATGTGTAAGGAGGACTAGTTTATGACGGAACAGATACAAAATACAACGATTAAGGCCGAAAAACATGCGAAAATAATGATAATCATATTTTTATTCATCAGTATTCCATTGTTTTACTATTCCGTAACGTTGCATAAAGAATACAAAAGTAGTGATACCGTAATTGCAAAGATTACAGGTATTGCAGTTAACCAAAACAGTGATATTCAAATTAAATATGAATACCGATATGACAATCAAAAATATAAATCAGAATGTATTAAACATGCAGAACAGGTCAATAATATTAAGGTTGGTGAAAAAAGAGAAATCAGAATTAGTACCAAAGCCCCATCTGATGTAATGCCTTATGTGAAAGAAATTGATGCTATTTTTCCTTTCGCCTCTACTGCTTTTGTATTTGTAGCATTTGCAATATTATTATGGTATTTGTATGTTAAGAAATAAGATTACGCCGGCAGAAATCCTCCGATGCCGGCATTTTTTTGCAAAATTTTTCCTGCCGCCAAAAATTCAAGCATATTAAAAATAGAGCAAAAAAAATACTTAAAAAAGGAGCGTCTGCCAATGGGAGATATGGAAGATATGAAAGATTTGGAAAAATCAAAAGAAGAAGAACTGGCTGAAAACGCCGAAAAAATCCAGAACATAATATCGCTGATAAAAAAATTTGCCTGTGTGCTGGCTATGATTGCCGCTACGTTCATGTTTTTTTATGCACGGAGTGATTACAATAATTATTCTGGAAGCCAGCTTGTGATGGCTGAAGTAATTGATATTGAGGGTGATAATGATGAAAATATTGTTGTCAGATATCGGTATAATATCGCCGGTAAGGAATATGAATCAGACAAAATACAGCCTCCGGAAAAAATAAAAAAAGGAGATAAAAAAGAAATCCGGGTTAAGAAAAACAACCCGAAAGTGATTCTTAAGTTCAATGATATCAATTATGTCGTGCTCTGTGATGTATTGATTGGATTAGGTCTTGGATTAACAGTTTTGTGTTTGTATGAATTGGATTATATCTTGGATTATGACGAAATAAGCAATGCTGGATTCACGACGACGCCAGGTGTAACGTTTTCGTCAATTACAGAAGAAAACATAAAGAAGAACAAAAAAGAATAAGCTACAAAAATATTCTACCCCGGCAGAAATCCTCTGCCGGCATTTTTTTTGCAAAAATCTTTCGGCCCGCAAAAAGTCTAGCTTATTAAAAATAATAATAACAAAAAAGCCTCCAGGTATTTTTCTAATCGTAATCGGAATTTTGCATATTAATTATGCAAAAAAAATAAAGAAGGGAGAAAAAAATAATGAAAACATACACCCAAGAAGAAATTCTTAAAATCACAAACAAACTGTTCACTGACAATCGCGAAAACGAGGGCGCTGATGATATTGACAAAAATCCATATGCCGCCGGAGTGCATGACGGAATTTTGGATGTATTGACCAGCCTTGGAATCGATTGCGAAGAGGAATTTATTAACTGAGAACGGGAAATCCGCGGCCGACCAAAAGTCATTCGCGGGTCAACTGTTCCGGTTTTAACTTCGCATGTGAGTCTGAATCCCCGTTCAAAGTCTGGTTATGAGCACGAAGCGCGAGTTATCAACTGATTTGAAAAACTGTTGCCGTATTTGGCAGCAGTTTTTTTTCGTATATTTTTCGCAAAAAATATGGCAGTAGCAAAAATCAGGCATATTTCGTACATAGAGAAAAATAAAAAAGGAGTAAAAAAAAATGGCCAAACGTATAATCAGACATGCAAAACGAAATAAATTGATGTGGAAGTTGATTCTCTTTGTAATCGTTCTTATTGGAAGCACCGCAGTACTATTCGATTCGCTACAAACGCACCAGCAATACAAAGATAGCCGATTGGTTGATGCGAAAGTTGTGGACATTGCGGGACGCGACAACGGGACAATTAAAGTGACGTATAAATATAAAGTGGGCAAAAAGGCCTACAAATCTTTCAAACTGCAGAAGCCGAAAGAAATTAATATCGGAGACGAGACAGAAATCAGAATCAGTGAAAGTAAGCCTAAAAAAATCTTCACCTATAATAGAGAAGAATCTGCCGTGTTTCCGCAAGTGGCTGCGACGTTATTATTCTTTGTGTTTGTGACTACGTTGGTTTTTGGGTGAAGAACCACCTATTAACAAAAAACTACAAAAAGAAAAAAGGAAGAAATATGAAAAAGCAAAAAAGCAAGAGAACGAGAAAGTCTCAGATAATAATCTGTATTAGTATAATTTTAGCAATCGTATTTATAGTTCAAACAGTAGAACAAGACTATAGTAATTATATTAATAGTCAGATTGTAACAGCCCAAGTTATAGACATTGAAGTATTAAATAATCGCCATATTTATACAACCTATCAATATAATTATGTAGGAAAAACATATATAGCACATAAAGAGCAGAAACCAACCAAAAAACTGAAAATTGGAAACAAATCAGAAATACGAATTAATAAATCTAGTCCAAAAACAATTCTGGATTATGATGATATAGATACAGCTATAGCTATGGACGCATTGCTTATATTATTCTTCGTTCTCCTTGTTTATGCCATATCGCTAGCTTGCTGTTTGTTCGATAACCAAAAAAACATTTAACCGGTTTAGACAGGAAGCCCCCGCTTCAGCGCAAACAAGAGCGGGGTAGTTCACTCAGTCAAAAGAGATTAATATCGGCAACGAAATAATATTCATACACAATACACTAAAGAGGATGATGATTTCCGCAAGTGGCTGTGACGTTTTTATTTTTCGCGATTGTGACTACGTTGATTTTTGGATAACGCTGCTACGGAACGCTTAAACCTGGTACCAAACCGGGCAAAGCCGGGAAGGCGCCACGAATCGGCACGACGAAGACTTGAATTCAATTTTACTTTTTTTCTCACACTGTTTTTTGCATATTGTCTTTGTAAATATAAAAAACAGCTAAAAAGAAAGGAAGTAAAAGAAATGGACAAAAATTACAAACCAAGTGAGAAACAGAAAAATTGCAAGTATGCTTTTCCGTATATGGGGAAATAAATGAACAAAACATATTGCAGAAAACTGATGCAGGAAAGAAGAGATGCAGAAGAAGATGATATGTCTGTATGCGTCAGCAATGAGCAGTGTGAGAACTGCCCGGACTATAAAAGTCGGTTTATTGAGTATCCAATTCAGGTCAACAGTATCAAATGTGATAAACCGAAACAGCTGATGATGGGTCGTGCAGGAAATCTGGTCAAGATTCGGCCATGTAATAAAGAATATGGCGGTAAAACATATCTTGGATTGTATCTAGGAAATCAGCCGTGGTCTCAGACGGTGAGCTATAATGAAGAATCAGGTGAACTGACTGTCGGAATGGCATCAAATCCGGCGATTTATGTTTTTGATTTGCAGCGAATAATCTTTGGAGCTGAGAGCTGGTGGGGCATCATCGAAAGCCCAGAAGAACTGAAGGATATTACCGATGATGACATTAATAGTCAGTGGTATGTTAAGGCACTGAAGGCGATGCATAAGGATGAGCCGGAGGAGACAATAGAAGAAAAGCTGAAACGCATTTCTGGAGCCGTGAAAGAGCATCCGGAAAACTTTGAAGCGGCCAATAAAATTCGGCTTGGAAGGTATTATGCTTTCGCAAAACCTTTTGATGTTACTTTTGAAAATGATGAGAGGGTGCAGGTTTCTGAGGGTTGTGTCTGCAGGATTAAAAATGACGGAAATGTTATTTTCGAGGGTTCCGGCGTGGAAATGTCAGAAAAGACTGTAGAGTATATTAAGAAGAATGCAGCGAAATACCTTGTGGATGTGACAAAATTGTTCTGATTTTTTGAAAGACAGTGGATTTTTCCACTGTCTTTTTTCTCCACAAAAATCCCGCATATTAACAATGTATCTAAAAAAAATAACAACGAAAAGGAGATTAAATTATGGGCATGTATGACACATTAAACGGCGAACAGGTTAAATGCTTTCCGTGGTACAGTTTCGACGTCATGCCACTAGCACAAGCCGGCTTCATCAACGGGCATGGAGGCAGTTTAGCGTATTACGGTGACGGCAGCAAAATCCCTTACCGTTCCCTAGCGTACAACTACAGCAAAAACTTCATTATTTTTGATTTTAACCCTGATGGACTTACCATGGACGATAATAATAACTGGGTTGCACATGTGATTGAAGACGGGCTCCTGAAGGCTTCTGTTTATAAAGAAAATGCCGGTGATGAGTTTGAGGAAATGCTTAAAAGAAGCTGCAAAAATATCGGCCGTTACGGTGGCGGAAATTTTAAATTCAATTCAATCGCTGACATCAATCAGTATGCTGCTGAGTCTGACGAATTAATGAAAAAGACAAAGAAACTGCATGAGACAGCCGACAAGATTATGCGTGAATGGTTTGACGCATTGAAGGAAGTACGACTCAAAAATATAAAAAAAGGTACTCCCGAGTATGCAGAGTTATCTTCAAAGATGGACCAGTTTTTAATAAGACATACTGCAGAAACTGACAGAATAAAACCAGAAATCGAAAAACTGCGTCAGGCTTTTGCTGAAAAATGGACAGAAAACGAGTCGGAAGACTACCTTAAAATGTCTGACTTTGGAAAAAGTATTGAGTCAGGAATTTTGACCCTTAAATGCAAAAAAATACAAGAAAAGGAGCCAAAAGAAAAATTAGTCTTAGCTAAAGAACACGGCATCTTTTTTGACCGTCAGAAAGAATGGCAACTCTACTGTGAGTACTTCAAAAAAACATATGGAAAAATACTTGAAAAAGAAGGTGAGGAGTTTTGGGAGAAGTATTTTGAGTGGTGTGAAATTACTGATGAGGAAAAAGAGAAGGTTGATGAGCTGAGAAAAGAACTGGGAGTGTAATTGGAGGAGAAAATGGTTAATTACATAGAAACACCTAACGAAAAAGAACTGCTTGCAATGCGTGAAAAGTATAAGGCTGGAACTCGTGTTTGTCTAACGAAAATGGACGACACATATGCACCGCCAATTGGCACCTGCGGAACAGTGTCGTATGTAGATGATATTGGAAGTATCTTTGTTAACTGGGACAATGGAAGCACGTTGGCTCTTGTGTATGGAGTAGATAAATGCGAAGTTGTCAGCAATACAAAAAGAGTACAAGGTTAAAAAATACCACAAAAAATCAATCGAAACACGCTATTTAAAAGCGAAGCCTAAGGCTTCGCTTTTTTATTTTAATTTTTTATTTTTTTCCTTCATCCAAAATTTTTCAGCATACTAAACATATACGCAAAAAAGGAGATAAAAAAGATGATAACAGATAAAATCTTTGCAATAGATGTCGGAACTACAGAATCCGGATATGCAATCATGCGATTTGATAAAGACGATATAAAACTATTATCATTCGGAAAAATTGCAAATGAGGCTCTTATGCAGATAATCAAAAATGACGACTATGACCAGCTGGTTTATGAACAGTTTCAGAGTTTTGGAATGGCTGTCGGGGAGAGCACAATTGAATCCATCTTATGGAACGGAAGACTTATTCAGGCAGCAATAGACCGAAGCATTCCGGTTGACAGAATCTACCGAAAAGAAGAAAAGCTCTGTCTTTGCAATACCCTGCGGGCGAAAGATGCCAATATCCGCCAGGCGCTGATTGACCGGTATGCAAAAACAGATAAAAAAAATGGAAAAGGAACTAAAAAAGAACCTGACGTGTTCTTTGGGGTAAAGAAGGACGTTTGGTCGGCAATTGCTGTAGGAGTGACATGGAGGGAGAAGATGGAAGAAGAGAAGAGGGAGAAAGAAAATGAAAAACAATGTGAATAACACAACAGAAAGACTTGATGTAAACAAAGACGAGATTCCTTCCTCCGACAATCAGGAAAACGGAAACGCTGAGATTGTCAATATAAGTATGGAAGTGAAACGGTGGTACAGTGTTGCAAATCTTATTTATTCATTACTTGTTGGGTATGTCTGGATAAGATATATAATAGGAAACCCAGCAAGCAGAACTATATTAAGACTGATTGGCAGTATTTTCGTCCTGATAATACTCTGTATTCCGTATGCAGTGAAAGTTGAACCGCTAAAAGCAAAACTGCCAATCTGGCTTTTATGGCTGGCTGCGTTTGCCTCATTATTTGTGTTGGCAATTGTTGGGGTTGTGGGATGATGTAACAAGTATTAACGAAGAACAGGAAATTCCCGGCCGACAAAAAGTCGTCCGCGAGCCAAAGGTTCCGGTTTTAACTTCGCACGTGGGTTTGAATCCCCGTTTGAAGTCCGGTAACGAGTCATGCAAAGCAGGCGAGGCCTCATTTTTAATCTCTGCGCTCAGCCTTACGGCTTCGCTTGACATTTGCTGCGCAAATTGGTACCGAACCGATACGGAGAGGTATCACAAGCCGAAACGGCGAGTTGTAAAAATCTTGGAAAGAAGATAGCCCGGGGAGTAATTCTCCGGGCGTTTTTCTACCTTGAGGATTTTGGCATATTGTAGGTGCAAACAAAAAAAAGAAAGGAAATAAAAAAAATGCGAAAAGAAACAAAGAATGGCGTAATGTATACGTTTGAAGAGGATGGTTTTGCAAATGAAGCGGTTGATGTTGAGGTCCAGCCTGGGATAGAATGTCTTATTTTGCAATATGGTCTTAATATGCCTGAAAGCGAGAAATCATTTCCAGATGTCAAATGCCTGACTATTAAAAAAGATGTTCAGAGAATTGAGATTCCAAATACTCTTTTTCCAAATGTGAAACGTGTGGTTTCAGAGGACCTCAGGAATTTTGAGTCTGGCCGGTATCTTGTCAGAAATATGGTCAGAAGAACATTAAAAAATGTATTCTGTCCGGCAGAAGATGAGGTAGTTGAAATCCCGGATGTGTATTATATCGGAGCGTATGCATTCAAAGACTGCAAGAGCACAAAGATAAGTACCAGAAGGTATATATCATGTGACAAAAATGCTTTTGCCGGTTCTGCGTTCATGGAACAGCCTTTTACACTTGGTGTGAAAATGGCAGGAAAAATCCTGATTGATGTTGACCCGACGGTGGAAGAAGTCATTTTTCCGGATGAAGAGGAACGGATTTTTACATTTGCGAGAGAAGTGGACCTGAAAAATGTAAAAAATCTTATACTACATAATGCAGACAGCCTTGCAGGGCTGCTGTATGATAAAGGACTTCCCCAGAAAGTTACATTTATTCCTTCGAACAATAATCTGGAAGACTTAAAATACGAAATCCGGCAGCTTGTCAGTATAAGCAGGAATGCTGAATATATTAAGGAAATTGAGGTCATTTCTCCTTATGTTAAGTGTGTAAATGGAATCATATATACATCTGACATGAAAACGATTATCGCATCAACAATGTATCAGACGGATGTTGTGATACCAGAAGAGGTAGAGAATATTGGCCACGAAGCGTTTGTTGACTGCCATCTGACATCAATTAAACTTCCTGACTCTCTGAAAAATATTGAGAAAGAAGCGTTCAAAAACTGCAAAAATCTTCGGAGAGTAGAATTCGGAACAGGAGTTACAGAGATTCCAAATTCTACATTTGAACACTGTGTAAACCTGAAAGAAGTAATTCTCCCATCAAGCCTGGAGAAAATCTGCAATGATGCGTTCAGGAATACAAATCTAAGCAGCATCAAGCTCACAGAAGGTCTTAAAGAGATTAAATATCGTGCATTTGATGACACACCAATGCAGGAAATAGTGATTCCTTCCACTGCCAGCCTCAGTGGTTGTGTATTCGGAGAAAACATGAAGCCATATTACAGCACTTCAATATAACGAATCGCTTATTACTTCCTGCAGCCGTGCGTACGAGCCGAGATGTTCAGTTGCCAGCTATGTAATTCGTCTGGACTGCGGAGGCAAGACAGCCTATCTGCCAAAATACATAAAGCCAAGTCTCTACCAGGAATTTCTTAAAACAGTTTCATTTTTTTTACAGAATTTCCGCCAGGAGTACTGCGAATTCTGGGAATATGGATATTCAGCCAAAGGCAAGGAATATGCGGCACTTCATCCTTGCAAAAAGCATTCAGCAGAGTCGGTCGTCCATTGCGTTTCTTGACGAGATATCTTCCTGCTAGAAAAAATATACTGTCTGAATAGACCATTTGGACATTTGGAAATAATGTATTTGGGATACAAATCTCATCAACATCAGGTCCAATCATCAACTCTTCCACGTCAGGAAATGACTTTTTTGTATGCTGCATATACACATTACAATCAATTTCAACTCTCTTGATGCCATGCTTGACATCCATGTCAATGATACAGTCAAAACTTTTCGTAAAGATAACATCTCTTTTTTCGTCCATTATTTTGATTCCTTTCTTTTTGCTTTTTTTTTATTTCGTATTTAATATGTGGAAATTACTATAAAAACGAAAAAGACCGCTGCGGTTTTTGCAGCGGGAAATGGATAGCAATAGTAACTTTGGCGTACATTCCTTGTTGTTATTTTTCCTTTTTTTTCAGATATTTCTCAACAATCTTTTCGTCTATTTTCAGGTAAATGTCGCAATATGTTGAATCGCACCAGTCATCCACTCGTTCAATGAAGGCTGGATGTTCTGCAACCTGCTGCCCGCCACAGAATACCCAGTTATTCCCACCGATTCTGGCATGAACGTACAGCACATCTTTTCTGCCAGCGTACTTATTAAAAGTATCTATGGACTTTCTGATGTGTCTTATCTGCGTCTTCGCAAGCAGTTTGATTTTCTTTCTTCTCTTGCCGTGGATTTTTCCCCATCTCACAGCGGTTGGCCTTTCGTATCCATTTTCATTTTTAGTATAGACCAGGAATCGTTTTAAGTTGTCATCCGTTCTCTTGCAGTAAGAGTGACAGTCAGAATTAACTGACCAAGGAGGGCAAGCCCTAACCAGGTCTTCAACTGCATCAACTTCTGCTGAAGCAGTCATCTCTTTAATCTCTTCTTCTGTAATCCTCTCTTCCATTGCCATTAACCTCAGACCACGAAGGCGTGGAATGTTAATTCCTGTAGAATCTAGGATTGTTGATAAGTCGTTGATTTTTGCGTATGCTCCAATATCCATTTTTTTTAGTCTCCTTTTTTTTATTGTTGCTCATACATCCTGATACTTGCATTGTGAGATATGAACCGTTATATATATTTAGTATGCTGAATTTTTCCAAAAAAAAGGCCGGCGCTTTTTTTGCACCAGCCCTACCAAAAATAAAAATCAAAGTGAAAATTTTTTCTTTGTAATACCGCTTTCGTTAGTCTGAGAGAGGGTGTATGATTTAGCTGTCATCACCAGGCTGTCTACTTTCCAAAATTTTTAATATTATTATTTGAATCTGTGGCAGCATTGCAAGAAAAAACACACCAAACGCAGCCATCCACAGCATGAATCCCAACACCAGAGCCGGCCCAACATTAACAAGGCTGCCGGCTGCAATTTTTTCAATTAGCGCGCCCACTCCAGCACAGAGCAGCATCATCAAGATAAACGCTGCAAACAGATTAACAACAAACATCCCGGCATACCACGCAGCCTTCCACCATCCACTTTTTGATTTTCCTTTTTCGCTTATCTTTTTGCTTACCGGCACCAGGAACCATCCGCAAATCGGTATCAGAATCAGCAGCGGGATTGAGAACACGGCGAAAAACAGCCAGTCGTCTTTGGCAGCAATAAGCAGAATCGCCCAGGTGATGATGGCAATGATTTCTGTGATGAGGTTGACTTTTCCAGAAGTTGTCAGATTTTTAAGCATATTTTTACCTCCTGTTTTTGTTTTTTACATATACAATATGCCGGAAATTTCCCACAGGCAAAAACAACCGCAGGATACCTGCGGCTATAAAATAAAGTAATTTATTTTTATTTTTTAATAACTCCCCGGCTTTGCCGGAGTCGTATCAAGCCTCGCAGAGGCTGACAAACGACGACGCAGTCGGAGTGTAGAGGCGTGGATGGGGTTTCCGACTCCCCGTACACTTTTACAACCATTATATCCGACGGATAACTTGAATTGTTCAGGGTCGGAAATCCTCCCCTGACGGCAAGCCTGGCTGCGGTTTCCCCGTCCATTGATGATGAAATTCTTAGCAAGGAAAAAGACTGACACTTTTTTGTGTGCCAGTCTTGGAAAAATCAGATATAGAATTTCTGCTTAGTAATGCCGCTTTCGTTAATCTGAGAAAGAATGTATGATTTAATCGTCATCATATCGTTCTTTTCCGCAATTGTAAGCAGAGTCTTCAACGTGATTTTTGAAACAAAGCCTGCTTTTAAGAATGCAGCAGCATTTTCTTCATCTTTTTCTTCTAGCAGTCTTGTGATGATTCGCTTGGAGTTCTTTTTGAGATATACCTTCGCAGTTTCGCCACCGAAAGCAAGATACTCTGCAAGCGCTGGAAATATCAGTTATCGTAAGTATTGCTGATTACGCTTTGGCAAATAGTAATATCAAAAAAATTCCATACAATTATTCAGCATTAATAAGATGCGAGCCAATGGCATTTAAAGATTCTTATTTTGAGAAACAGCCGTTTGTCAATGGTGTGAAAACAGCCGGAAGAATAATTGTTGCGATTGACCCGGAAGCGGACGAAGTTATACTTCCGGATGAAGAATATTCAATGGCGGTATGTGCTGTTGGAGTTAATCTGGCAGACGTTAAGCACCTGGTAATACATAACCCGAATAGTATATGTGCTTATAGCATCAAAGGTGTACCAAAGGAAGTAACATTTGTTACCACTCAGGAGACACATTATAATCACATTATCAATGTGATGCATGCAGCGAAACCAGGTGATGGATATTATGTTGAAAAAGTCAATATTATAGACAAAAATGGCAAATTTGTGGAAAAAGACGGTGTCGTATATACAGCAGACATGAAAAGACTGATTGCGTGCTCACTGAGCGTGACTGACCTAGTAATCCCGGAAGGAGTAGAGGAAATCATTTCTTATGCTTTTGCAAACACGCGCATCAAAAACGTCAAGTTTCCTGATTCACTTGCTATTTTGAATGAAAATGCTTTTTATAAATGCCGAGAGCTGCAAAATGTAGATTTTGGCTCTGGACTGGATATAATAAAAGGTTTTGCATTCCAGAACTGCACCAGTCTGACTCATGTTAAACTACCGCCTCAAATGAAATCAATTGAACGATATGCTTTCGGTGACAGCGGTGTTAAAAACGTTGAGTTGAACGAAGGGCTGCTGCTAATCCACGAAGGAGTATTTAGCGGCTGTAAAATTGACGAGTTGAGACTTCCTGATTCACTGGAAAATATTGGAACGTTTACTGATGCCTCCGGTATTAAGTGTATTAAGAGCAGTCACTTTATTAAAGATATTCCGCTTAATGCATGCCGTACAGGTGCTTCATCATATCTGTATGATGATGAATTTGATGTGGTCTTCCGATACGATTGCGGAGATAAGACAGTATTTCTTCCGAGATTTGTTAAGAAGAGCGATTGCTACGAATTCCGGACAGTGATTGAAGGTTTTTTGCAAGAAGGCTACAAATCTAGCCTGAAAAATCTGTCTCTCTATAAATATGCAAACACTATCGAAGGCAGAGAACGCACGGCATATCTGGAATATCTGGAATTTCATGGAGAAGAGCAAAAGGTCTTTCTAAAAAAACACGGAAAACAGGTATTCATGATGCTGCTTGAGGAATCTGGTGAAGAAGCGATTAAGTTTCTTGGACTTGGTATCCTCACACCAAAGGCAAAAAAGGATATTCTGGAAATTGTCATCAAAGGAGAAAATTATGCACTCAGCGCTGCCGTTCTGGAAGCGATAAATGATGGAAAAGGTGCAAAAATTCCAAAAAACAAATTTTCAATCTAACGTCCTGAAGCTGTAATACCGGCAAGAATTTTGCCGGTATTTTTTTGTTGAAAGTGATTTTTGCCGACATCCGGCCATCTGTTTTGCCCGCAGTTTTCCGTCTGTCGATGCTATGATGTAACCATCAGCAGGAAGGAATAGCGCCTTCCAATACATAAAACGGATTCGCAGTTGTAATTCCTTTCTTTGTTTCTAGAAAGAGCCGCGGCAAAAGCCTGCAGCGGTCTTTTTTGTTTTGCCGGCAAATCCCGCATATTAAATACGAAAGAAACAAAAAAGATTTTAAAAATATTTACAAAAAAATGTTCAAAAAAAACTAAAAAATATTAAAAAATCTTCAAAAAGAAAGGAAAAATAAAAAATGAAAAACGAAAAACTATATCCAAAAGAAAAGCAAAAAGGAGTTGTTTTTTATCGTAATAAGCTTGCATCTCAGGATATGTCTGAAGACCCGGAGGACATTGATGCGATTGATATTGATGTTGATGACGAAGTGAAAGAAGTTGTGATTTGCTACGACCTGATAATGGCAGATAGCAAAAAGAGCTTTCCGAATGTGGAAAGTCTGGTCATTAAGAGTAATGTGTTTGAAATTCGGATTCCGAACAGTCTGTTTCCAAATGTGAAATGGGTCCAGTCTGAAAGAGACAGGTTCAAGACCGGCAACTGCCTTGTTCTGGATGAAGGAAATATTTTTTGTACTCTGCTTAACACTTTCTGTAAGAAAGAAGGGGAAGTGATAAAAATTGATGATATTACTGCAATCAAAAATGGAGCATTTTCCGGATGTGAGAGTACTAATTTGACTGGCGCGATTGATGTATACTGCGGTGATGATATAGAACCTGATGCATTTGCGGGGTCTGCTTTTGCAAAACAGCCGTTTGTTAATGGCGTTAAGATGGCAGGAAATATCGTGATTGATATTGACAAAACCTCTGAAGAAATCATCATTCCTGATTACGATTACGAAAAGGCAATATTTATAGCGAACACTGATTTAACTATGGTTAAGAAACTCGTGGTCCATAGATATGAAACGGCAAGACAGGTTAACTATGACACTAATTTTCCTGAAATGCTTGTTCTGGACACCAATGATTCGCTGAGTGGCGTGGAAATAAGGGAACTTGCACATATATCTTCTTCAGCGGTATCGTATCTCAAATATTTTTCAATTTCAAACGGGGATTATAAAACAATTGATGGCATTGTATATACAAAAAACGGAAAAATTGTTGTTGCCGGTTCTCTTGGACTGGAGCATGTCGTAATTCCGGAAGGAGTTGAAAAACTTGGCCATTCTGTTTTTCGCAACTGTAAGATGAAGTCAGTAGTACTTCCTGACTCAATTGACAGAATTCGGGCAAAAGCGTTTTGTCAGTGTGAAAATCTTAAGTCTGTCAAACTTGGAAACAATGTTGACACAATTGAAGACAGTGCATTCGCTGAATGCTGCAGCTTAAAGCACATAGATATTCCCGCAGGCATTAAAACTATCAACGATTACGCCTTTTTAAACAGTGGTTTGGAGAGTATAGAACTTCATGAAGGCCTGCTGCGTCTTGGGCGTAAGGCTCTTTTCGGAACAAACATTGAATCAGTCCACCTTCCTGCGTCTATTAAAAAGCTGGAATATAACTGTTTTGGTTCTAATCTGAAGGAACTCGCAATGGAAACATTTCCTTCTGACTTTGGAACAGCATGTATAATGGGGCCTAGTCCATTTGACGCTGGCAATAAAATCATAAAGATTTATTGCAATGGAAAGCATCTATATTTTCCGAGAATCATTCAACCTTCGATGTCATCTTACGCAATAGATGAGATGAAATATTTCTTCAAGAATCCAAGGATAAAGACTGTATCGATGTGTAAATATGCTTTCTCAATTTCATGTCAGGGAAAAGTAGCCCTGCTGGAGTGTCTGGATTTTGGTTCAGAGTCTGCAAGAGAACATATAAAAAAATATTCATACTCCATCCTGTCAAACATGATACAGGAAGGCAGCGAAAAATTTGCCGCTAAGATTGTTGAAACCGGCCTGGTGTCAAATGATATACTGCAAAAGATGATTCCAAAAGCAGAAAATGCAGAAATGTTTACACTAAAAGCATATATGCTGAATCAGTTAAATCTCAATGGAGTTCAGGAGGAGAAAATTTCGTATGCCATTTAAGAACAGGTGAAACGCCTGTTCTTTTTTTTACCGTAGAAAATTCGGCATATTGTGTGTATAAAAACAAAAAGAAAGGAATTAAGAGAAATGGAAAAAACAGGATGTTTAACTGAAGTATTGGAATCAGGAATCGTAAAATATCAGGATTTGGACGTAGGTGTGACAAGGTATCACAATAGAGAAAATAAGTGTGATATTGACCTTGATGTGGAGCCCGGTGTAAAAATGGTGGAAATATTTGCCAACTTAGAGATGCCGGACAGCGATAAGTGCTTTCCTGATGTTGAAAGGCTCGTGATTGCTGATGGCGTTTATAGTATTGAAATTAAAAACGAGCTCTTTCCAAATGTGAAAAAAGTGGAATCACACAGCAATTATTTCATATCACATGAGTGTCTTATTAAAAAAGTCTGTAACCCAAGTAGTATGATACTGCTTAACACATTCTGCAAGGATGAAAATGATTTTATTACGATTAATCAGGTAGACAGGATTGCAAAAAACGCATTCCATGGATGCAGATGTACTAACGTCAGAGGAACGCATAATATTAAATGCTGGAAGAACGTGGAAGAAGGCGCATTTGACGGCTCTGCACTGATAAAGCAGCCATTCGTGAATGGACTTAAACTGGTTGACACTATCGTCATCGATATTGATTACAACCAGGACGAAATCATCCTTCCTGACAGTGATGGAAGAAGCCTGAAGTTTATAGAAAGCATCAAACTGACAAAAGTAAAGAAAATGGTAATCCACCGTCTGGATTCGCTCAAATGGGTAAATTATCATACCGGATTTCCGCAGAATCTCGTTCTGGACGTTGATTGTTTTGTTGACCCGGCAGACCTGATTGATATGGCGAAGCTTAAAACTTACGATTATTATGTTCACACTTTTGAAGTACGGAGCCCCGATTATGTTACTATTGACGGTGTCGTATATACACAAAATAGGAAAAAAGCCGTCACCTGCGATGCTGATATGGAAAACCTGGTAATCCTTGATGGAGTGGAAGAAATAATCCCGTTTGCTTTTTCAGGAGGGCAGAAACTTAAAACAGTAAGGCTTCCGGATTCTCTTGAAAAAATCGGAATGAATGCTTTTGAGCTATGCCGACAGCTTCACAGGATTGACCTTGGGGAAGGGGTGACCATTATTCCGGATTCTTGTTTCGAGAGATGTACGGAATTAAAGACAATCACACTGCCTCCGCAGATTAAAGAGATTAGGCGCGAAGCATTTTGGCTGTCGGGTCTTGAGGTCATCAATCTGAATGAAGGCCTGGAGCGCGTGCACGACAACGCTTTCGTTGGTACGTGTATTGAATCTATTAAGATTCCTAAAACCGTGCAGGATTTTCCCAAAAATGCAATTTCTCATAGCATGAAAAATATTACTATGGGCTCTTACTTACCTAACGTAAAAATCGGTATCATCGAATCATACAGACCCGGAAGCAATACCGACACAATAGCAATACTACACTGTGGCGACAAACACGCGATTTTACCATTGTATACGAATAGTACTACTTACAGTAAATATCTATTGGCTATAGATGAGTTCTTTAAGAATGAAAGTATCAAGCACACTGAATTCTGGCAGTATGCATCCACTGCAAAAGGCAAAGAAGATGGCGCTTTGGAAGAGTATCTCTTTTCCGGAGGCGGAGACGCAAAAGATTATATAAAAAAGAATTCTAAAAAAATTGCGTTAAGGCTGATTGCTGAAGGCGAAGAAGAGAAACTGGTGAAGCTGTTAGAGACCGGAGTCGTTTCCAAACCAACATTGAAGGTTATTCTGCCGAAGGTGAAAGAGCAAGACATGACAGCGGCACAGTCGTATGTGTTGGAGCAATTGAACAAAAAGGGGATTTCAGAAAATAAGTTTGCGATTTGATTTTTCTTGCTAAAGGCTGGCGCGAAAACGCTGGCTTTTTTTGCGTGGGAAAAACACGAGGCAGCAGCGCGGCCGGATAAGCCGGATAAGAGGATGTTGGCGTATGAAAGACTGAGTAGAAAACGAAATGTGTTCACCAAACAGAGCCAAAAAGTGTCGTGTAGGATACAGAATTTAAAAAAACATTCGCGAAAATTTCAGGTTAACCAAAAATACAAACATACTACAAAAAGAAACAAAAAAAATAAGCTCAACGCTTCAGCTATTCATCCACTGTCTGTTGGTGTCGCATGCTGCCCGCAAACACAAAGAGGAGAAGAAATGGAAGAAAAAGTCAACGAAAAAGTAATAATAATTTCAGCAAAAGACTTAATAAAAGAAAAATGTATTATTTCGTATATAGAATCACTCACAGCTGAAGACATGGTATCTCTTGTCATAGAAGACCCGGACAGAAGGCTGACAGATAATATCCTGCTTGCCATTGCGTCCAGCGATAGGATTAAAAATCTTGAGATTAAGGGTAATTTCAGATACAAATGCGTTGATGGTATTGCCTACAGCAAATCAATGGTAGAGCTGATTGCCTGCCCAACAGGAAAGACTGGAAAGGTGATGATTCCAGAGGGGGTAAGGATAATCAAGGCAAGAGCGTTTAGCAAATGTAAGATTTATGCCGTAAAACTTCCGGATTCCCTTGTTACAATAGAGCGCTCCGCATTCAGAGGATGCCGCAATTTAAGCGAGATTGATTTCGGGAAAGGAATTAAAACGCTCGGTTCTTATTCTGCTGAAGGCATCTTTGCAAACTGCAATATCCAGAAACTGGTTTTACCGCCACAGATTAAGGCAATTGGAATGGCGGCATTCCAGAATAATAATATCCAGGAATTACTTCTTCCTGACGGTCTTGAGGTGATAGAAAGCAACGCATTCTTCAATAATCCGTCGCTGAAAGAAGTAACAATCCCGGAGTCGGTAAGCAAAATTAAGGAGAATGCATTTCCAGATGCCAGAAAAATCCACGTTAAAAAATATATCCCTGACCTGGAATTTGCAATAACACGGTCATATGTATATGGAACGGCAACAATAGAAACGGGTGGCCGTGAACTGATAATTCCAAAGCATCCAAATGCACCGATTGTGATGAGAAGTATTATCCAAAATTTTATTGAAAATGAACGGTATGAGGTACCGCCTACACATGACTTCGCTCGTTTTGCAGTTGAACGGCAGGAAACAGCGCTTCAGATTTTTGCAAAAACAAAAAATGAGAATGTAAAGAGATACTTAAAAAAGAACTCCAAAGTGATTTTTAAAAGACTGCTTCAATATGGAAGAAATGAAGAGGCGGTTCAGATGGTTCAGAATGACCTAATGTCGAAAAGGACGCTAAAAGAAATTCTGCCAGAGATTACTGAATACCCTGATGTGTCGGCGTATATCCTGATGAAACTGAATGAGGACGGACAGACGAAACAGAAATTTGTGATTTAAGGAGACTGCTGCAAACTGCAGCGGTCTTTTTCGTTTTGTCGGCAATTTTCGCATATTAGCATATAAATAAACAAAAAGAAAGGGAAAGAAAAATGAAAAAAAATCTAGAATGCAAGGTTACTGTTAAAAACGGTGTCAGATATTATGTGGACGTTTCAAGTAATACCTGTATTGACATCATCTGTGATGATGAGAATGCTGAGGAAGTGTGCTTTGATGAGGGATTTGATAAAGTAGAAATCAAGCTTAAATCAGCTGGACAGCTGGACAATATTAAGAGAATCTATATTGGTAAGTCTATCAAGTTAATAAACATTCCAAATAAGGTATTTCCAAATGTCAGGGAAGTGAAGTCTGACAACGAGAGATACGTATCCGGAACAATGCTTGTTGAGAAGAGGAATTATTATACCGTAAGTAGTGACAGACTGATACTTCTTAATTCTTTCTGTCTGAGAGAAGATGAGGTGCTGGACTTGAAAGGCATTGCCGCTATTGACGAAAATGCGTTGACTCGATGCAGTGCAGGAACTGTAATTAATACAGAAGATGTAAGACGCGTGGATAAGGCAGCGTTTTCAAGGTCAAATATTCCGACAAGAGAACTTCCTGAGGAATATAATGTAAGTATGGTGGGAACGATAATTACTGATGTAAACACAAAACCTGGGTTTAACACCTGTGTAATTCCTGCAGACACAACACTGATTGCTAAAAATGTATTCTTCCGAAGCAACGATGTAATTGATGTACGATGTAAAAACAGCGTATTTTTTAGATGCAGGTCATATTTGTGGATTTACAGCAACACACTGATTTTCAATGCTGAAGATGATATTGATGAAAACGAATTCGCAAACCTGAAAGAATGCTGCGTTAAAGTTAGTCCGGCAAACAAACATTATGTTGATATTAACGGGATTATTTACACAGCCGATATGAAGCATCTGGTTAAATGTAATCAATTAGATAAGGGCTTAAGAAAGGTTGTAATTCCAGATTCTGTTGAAAAAATCTGCAAATATGCATTTTACAAAGACACATCTTTGGAAAGCGTAGAGATTCCTGATTCTGTTAAGGAGATTGGCGAGTGTGCGTTTATTGGATGCAGGAGCATCAGCTCTTTAAAACTACCTGACAGCATTAAAAAACTTGGATACCGCAGCCTCTGCGGGATGAATAAGCTTAAAGAACTGGAAATCCCAGGAAGCGTAGAGGATTCAAACTGCTATTGCGAACTGGAAGGAATGACCACTGCGATTAAATTCGGTGAAGGCGTTTCAGAAGTATATCTCAGCTCTTCTTGCGCATTAACATCCTATCAATCCATGGTCAGGCGAGTAGAGCTTCCATCAACGGTTACTAAATTCAGTGATTATAGACGAGAGGAATTGGCACGTGTAAGAGTAGTAACTCTTCAGACCGAAAATACACCCCAAAACCTGCTGCTTGCTATGATTCCGGAGACGAGATATAAACCAAATGGATACAGTTATTCGTCTTGTGAGGCATTAAAAAATGAAATCTACTGCATCCAGACACCGGAAAGAACGATACTTGTTCCATCAAACATATCTGAAAAAAGTATCCAGGAAATCAATGATACCATGAACAGGATTGGAGCTTACATTCCGGCAAATCTTTTCCGATACTGTAAAGACATCAAGCAGAAATTGCCGATGGCTTTTCTGGAATGGCAGAATTCTCACGACGAGGCAACAAAAAGATACTTAAAAAGAAACAGGAAAAAACTTGTCCAGGATTTGGTAGAAGAAGGAATGGATGAGGCTCTTGCGAGATTCCTTAAAACAGGTATTTATGAAAAGAAAGAGATGCAGAAGATGCCACTACATGTTTTTCCAGAGCAATTACGGTAGAAGAGTTGGAAAAAGTACATCCGAATTTCAGAAGTACTAATGGCTGCCAGTGGGCGCGTTCGGACGCAAGCTATCTTGGAAAAAGATACAAAATCAAAAGAGAGCACAAAAATGGCAAAGTGTACTCTGTTAAGCTTGATGGAACAAACAGAAATTCTGTTAGCAAATGTCGTAGTATTCGTCAGGACATCAGAAAAGAAATGTCAAAACGGAAGTGTGCTCTACTGGATGTTGGAGTTAATATTGAGGTTGACCACAAAAATGGAAAATATGACGAGCTAAGCAATACAGACGTTAAGACACAAAAATTACAGGATTTCCAGCCGCTTTGCAAGCCGGCAAACGATGCTAAAAGACAGCATTGCACCGTCTGTAAACGACGCGGCAAGCGATTTGATGCCAGAACGATGGGGTATCAGGTAGGCTGGATTTGTGGAGACGAAGATACAAAAGTCTGTACTGGCTGTTTCTGGTACGATATTGAGAAATTCAATCATGAAGTTTCAAAAGGTTTTGTTAAGACAGCTTAAGCTACATAGAGGCAGCGCTTTGCGCTGCCTCCTCTTTTCCACCTTTCTCAAAATATTGCATACTAAACACGACACAAAAAAAACAAATCCGAAAAGAAAAGAAAGGAACAAAAAATATGCCAAACACAAAAGAAATTCTAAAAAAAGTAGACCACACCTTACTTTCTCAGGCTGCAACATGGAAAGATATCAAAACTGTCCTGGATGATGCAGTTAAATATGATACTGCATCTGCCTGCATTCCTCCTGCGTATGTTAAACAGGCAGTAGAGTATCTGAAGGAAACGGGCAGCAGCCTTCCGGTTTGCACTGTTATTGGTTTTCCGAATGGATACAATACGACTGAAGTTAAAGTGTATGAGACTAAAGATGCAATTAAGAACGGCGCGTCTGAGATAGATATGGTCATCAATATTGGAATGTTAAAAGATAAGAGGCATGACGATATTGAAAAAGAAATCCGAGCAATTCACGAGGCGTGCGATGGAAAAGTGCTTAAGGTCATTATTGAGACATGTCTCCTGACAGAAGAAGAGAAGATTACAATGTGTAAGATTGTCACCGCTGCAGGTGCGGAGTATATTAAGACATCCACCGGATTTTCGACAGCCGGAGCGACACCGGAAGATATCGTACTGATGAAAAATCACGTCGGCCCAAATGTCAAAATCAAGGCAGCAGGCGGTGTTAAGGATTTTCTGGATGCAGAACTGATGATTAATCTTGGGGCGGACAGGCTCGGGACCAGTTGTCTGGTCAGAGTCCTGAAAGCGAAAGAAAACTAAAAACCCCGGCATACGGAAGAGGCAGAAGCCTCTTCTTTTTGTTGCGTTGCCGGCAAAATAGATAAAAAAATAGCAACGCTACAAAAGCGATGCAAAAAAAATAAAAAAATTCAAAAAGGTGTTATCATTTTTGAAAAATCCTGCATATTAACTTTGCGCTGATAACGAGCCCAGCTTTGCTGGCGAGTTATCGAATATGAGGAGGGCAACAAAGAACGTATTGCTATTTAACGAGCTTTGCTGACAATGTAAAGAAATACCACAATATCAAACAAAAACTGTAAATATTTTAAGTATAATTCAGCTGACATATTTTCGCCCTCCTTGCACAGTCTATGCATACAGGACGTTTGGGGTCCTGTATGTAAGTGACCATACAAGAAGGATATGCCTACCAAACTGTACTGCAATACTGATATACATTTTTTTGCGGTATTAGATTTTCTGGCAAAGAAAAACTACACGAAAGAACGTGTTCTAAGTGCCCTCCCTGGAAATAAGATAGCAAAATATGACGACTTTTGCAACACAAAAGTTTGTTCTGTATTGAAAGAAGCCACCTTTTTGCGGGGTCGGCTTCTTTTTGTTTCGCCGGCAAATCACGCATATTAACGATGTATTAAAAAACAAAAAGAAAGGAATAGAAGAAATGGCAAAAAGAGTAAATAAAGCAAAAGAAGCAGAGTTGGAGATTGTTGATGATATTTTCATGGTTGAAAAGAACAGTAAAAAGCTTATTGGGTTGAATCCTAACATTGAAGAAAGCACGGAGAACCTGGTCATCCCTGAAGGGATTGAAATTATCGGGCCGGCGGCATTTGTATCTAAAAATAAGTTTCAGTACAGCGATATAAAGTCTGTTAAGTTACCAAATTCGTTAAAGAAGATTGGAAACGATGCATTTTCGCACTGTACTAAGCTTACTGATATTCAGTTCGGGAATGGGCTGGAATGCATTGGAAAGAACGCGTTTGCTTCATGCAGAGGGCTTGAAGAAATTGTTCTTCCTGACAGCTTACGGGTCATTGAAAGCCTGGCCTTCGCGGATTGTTCTAAACTGAAAAATATTGTATTCAACGAAGGCCTGCAGGTAATTGAGCAGTCAGCGTTTTATGTATGCAAAAACCTAAATAACTTTGTACTTCCAAAATCGTTACGGGTTGTAGGAGATGAGGCACTGCAGTATGCCAGAAAAGTAACGATACATGGTGAATTGCCGCATAATCTTACGCGTGCCGTAAGCCCGATAAGCTGGGCTACACATTCAGAATATACTCACAGAAACTGGCCGATGGTGGTAGAACTTGTGACAGATGATGGTATTTATTTTTTACCGAAATACATAGAGACAACCAATGCTGCGGATTGCGAATGTGCATTAAATTCCGGGATGCCGGAAAAGATGCAGACGATGTATAAATACTGTAATTCAGGGGATACTTCTGCTGATACTGCATATGCAACATATATGTATCTTTTGGAGTCGGGTAAAGAGCCGTGCGAAGACTTAAAAAAATATATAAAACGTATGAGCAAAAGCATCGCATCGCGCTTGATAGCAACAAATCGTAATGCTGAGGCTGCCAAGTTTATCGGTCTTGGACTGCTTACCCCGGCAGCGGCAAAGAGTCTGTATGAAAATGCTGTCAATAATGGAAGCAACGATATTGCAGCGTATCTGATGGAAGAAATGAAAAAAAACGATAAAAAACCTTCAATGAAATTGTAAGCTTCTAAAGCCTCAGGCTCTGAGACGACACCCCGCAATTATTTTGCGGGGCGTTTTTTCTGCGTGGAAGATACTGCATATTAATTTTGTAAAAAAGCAAAAAGAAAGGAGCAAAAAAATGATAAAAGAATTTAAAGACAATGGCTGCAGGTTTATGTGCAAATGTATTCCGGGAAGTGTATCAGTGTTTGATATGGATGTTGATGACGGCGTTGAGGTAGTGGAATTTGAGGGATTTGACGATGTTTCAATCGGAAAAGTAGCAGAAAAATCATTCCCGAGTGTAACAACACTTGTTATTGGGGAAGAAGTAGATTGCATATCAATCCCGAATAAAATGTTCCCGAATGTGAGAAATATCATATCTTACAACAGGCATTTTCTCAATTCAGACATGCTGATAAGGGTAGACTACAATATATTCCCGAATAAGAACGGAAAACATACTGATATCTGGCTGCTTAATACGTTCTGCAAAAAACCAGATGAGGTCATAAATCTGAAATCTGTTGAGTTTATTGACGACTATGCGTTTGATGGCTGCAGTTCAACCAAAATCATTAATGAAGACTGTGTAAAAGGCGGCTGCCAGTTTGCTTTTTGGGGTTCAGCGTTCATGGAATTAAAGCCAGTTGGCGGTGCATATATGGCTGGAAGTATGATTATTGGTGTTGACGAGGATGTGAAGGAACTGGTAATTCCTGAAATTGCAACATATTTTCTGAATAACAGACATGACGTAACATTTCTTCGTAAACTGTGCAAAAGTTATGACAAAATAATCGTCAAAAACAGCAGTCTGTTTTTCAAGCGTGTTTTATATGCGTATGCGGCGCCAAAAAATCTCGTTATTGATTGTGAGGTAAATGAAGATAAAGAAGATTTTTGCATTTATATTAAAAATTGCAGCAATCTGCAAAATATTCAGATTACAGACAAAAGTGAGAGATATATGACTTATGATGGCGTTTTGTATGACAAATCCGGAAAAACGCTGCTCGCATGTCCGAAAAATAGACATGGTGCTGTAAAAATCAAAGAAGGAACAAAAGAAATTGAGAAAAATGCATTTTTTGACTCTGAGGTTGAAGAGATAGAGATGCCTGATTCGGTCAAAAGCCTTGAAAAAGCAGTGTTCTTTAACTGCCGGAAGCTTCAAAAAGTTAAGCTTAGCAATTCGCTTACAGAAATTCCGGATTCATGCTTTGACTCCAATATTTCACTGCGTGAGATAGTAATCCCTGACAGTGTCAGGACGATTGGCCCGTATGCGTTCTGCAGCTCCGGACTGGAGAATATCCATTTGGGGAAACATGTTAAAGTCATACAGCACGACGCCCTTATGGACACGAAGCTGAAAGAACTGCGGTTCCCTGCGTCGGTTAAAGAACTTCAGGATATTGGCCCGCTTCATGCCTCTGACGTGTATTTGGAATCATCTAATATTCCATCTTATTTTTGCAGCTCCGTCTCTGAAACAATCACATTCGCCTGTGATTTTGATACATTACACAAGGCTGATTCACTGGCTCAGCCGTATGTAAAAGTACATACGCCAAAGCGGACAGTATACTTTCCTTCACATATTCTGATAGACACAAGTAATGAGTTAAGCAATTTCATTGAAGCCAGGAATGATTTTCCTGAGAATATGTTCCCGTATGCGATTGACACAAGGATAAGATTTCAAATCGCGTTGGCGGAATGCAGGGACTTGAAGAGTATAACTGCCGAGAAATATCTGCGTAAAAATATTGTTGATTGCGTGAGAGAATTCATCAATATTGACGAAGAATCTGCATTGGTTGACCTATTCCGTATGCATTTGGTAGATGACGTTGAAGCGCTTACTGAAATCCTGCAAATACTGCCGAATAGTATGGTATTAGCGAAGGCTTATTTACTGAATGAGTCTGAAAAACTTAAACTTGATGATTTATCATGCTGATTTGTAGCCAGCCCGGGAAATTATTTCCCCGGGCGCTTTTTTTGCAAAAAAAAACAAAAAAAAGGCTTCAAACGAAAGCCTTAGAAATGACATACGGCCGGGCGGTGTATCCAGCATCTCAGGTACTCCGAAGAGTGCGTCAGGAACCATTTCTGACCTCGTATGCTGAGAATAGTATACCACAGAATTAGGTAGAAAAATAAGAATAGCTTTGGAGAAAGTGCAATTTCCTTTTCAACAAAATCCGGCATATTGTATATGTAAATATCGCCAGAATACTGGTAGAAAAAAGAAAGGAATGAAAAATATGAGTAAAGCAAATTTGAAAAATTATCGCTGGGAGACCGTTAATGATGTTGATTTTTTTACGAATGGCGTAGTATGCACTGATATTAATATAAAAGATACTGTCAAACAGCTGTGTTTTCAGCATATGGTCATTGATATTGACCGGGATAACAAAAAGGTTTTCCCGAATATTGAAGAAATCTACATCAGCCCGAAAGTGGTAAATATCTGTATCCCGAACAAAATGTTCCCTAATGTCAAAAACGTTAAGTCTGACTCAAAAGTATTTAATGGCGGAAAGTATCTGGTAGTTAAATCAACGCTCAGATTGTTGAATGCTTTTGGACAAAGCGAAGACACGCCGCTTGATGGCAGCAATTTTCTCTCAATCAATGAATACGCCTTGGATGGGTGCAAATCTCATGAATTTGTTAATCTGTTTCCAGGGGGCAAATTTACAACGTATGAAAACTCTTTTACGGGCTCTGGGTTCATGGAACAGCCTTTTGTTAATGGTCTTAAGGCATTCAAAACGCATTATGGAACCACTATCCTTGACATTGATGAGAACGCTGACATCGTTATCCTCCCAGAAGGCAAAATCAAATTCCATCAGTTAAAACCTGCAAAATGCGTTAAGGTTTCGGATGCGAAAAGCTTATATTATGCAGCAAGACTGGCTCCGGAAAAGCTTATCCTGGAACCGGGCAGCAGCACGGCGGAACCTTTTGATGGCGACGATTTTCTGATGGCTTTATACGGCATACGGTCTTTGAAGGCAATAGAATCGCATCTTCCACAGTGTAAAACCATAGATGGGATTTTGTATAGTAAAGATATGAGTGCGTTGCTGGTCTGCCCGCGTGGCAAAAATGAAAGCATCACAATCCCTGAAGGCGTCACAGAAATTAAAGCATTTGCGTTTGCTAATTCTGAAATTGAAGAAGTATCTTTTCCCGACAGTCTTAAAAAAATTGAAAAGCATGCTTTCTACGAATGCTCTCGCTTAAAAGAAGTATCTTTTCCTGACAGTCTTAAAAAGATTGAAAAACTTGCTTTCTACGAATGCTCTCGCCTGAAATCTGTTGACTTTGGAAATGGAATTGACGAAATTGACGGTGCCATGGCGTTTGCATATTGTTCTATCACTAAGCTTGAAATTCCTTCTCAAATTAAAACAATCGGAGATGGAGCATTTTATAATTGCGATAAATTAAAAGAAGTGAAATTCAACGAAGGATTGCAGAAGATTGGAAATGATGCATTTTCCAAGTGTGACTTAATCAAGAATCTGGATTTTCCCGAAACACTAAGCTATATCGGAAATCGTGCTTTTCACCCTGGCATCCTAAGAACGGAAGATATTACGGTAACTCTTAAATCCATACCCAGTAATTTTATCGCTGCTTTTGTAAAAGCAGAAAAGTCTTCAGGAACAATATGTATTAGTGTCCATGTGGACAATGCAGCTAATATGTTTGATTTTGTAATTCCTGAGTATATGTCACATCATGGATTTCTGACTACAGCTGCGGCATTCGATATGCTGCCTGGCAAAAAAGCAGTAGAGACATTAAATGAAGCATATATTTTTGCCATAAGTACGACAAGCCGAAGTATTACTGCATTCAAAGTATACAAAAAAACAAATGACGAAAAAATAAAAAAGGCAATTCAGGAAAATTATCTGTTAACCGCGCTTAGCATTATTACATTCACGACTGAAGATGATTTCATGGATTTTCTAAAGCTTGTAGAAGTAAAATATAACAAAAGAATATTAAACGGCCTCCAGAAAAAAGGATGGTTGCCAAGTATCTCATACATTTTGCAGAACACAAAAGAAACAGAAAAAGAAGACTTTGCTTTATCATAAGATTTATTATGTGCGTCAGCATCAGCTGACGCTTTTTTATGCGTGCAGTGCAAAAAGGCTACAACAAAGCATATTCCAGTGCAAATGCTTTTCTGTACAGAATACTACCCCTATACATACAATATATATACAAAGTTGTACAAAAATGCAAGAATTTTTGCCTGTTTTGCCTACTGCCAAATCCGTCATATTAATCATGTACAAAAACATACAAAGAAAGGAAGAAAAAAATGGCAAAAAGAAAAACAGGTAAAGACGCAGAACTTGCTGGACTGGAAGTACTGAGCAATGGATTGCTCGTAAGAAAAAGCGATATGGAGGTTGTTGGAATTCATGGATGCGCGGACAAAAGTGATTTAAGACATCTCGTAATCCCAGAGGGCGTTAAATCAATTGGTGGTAATGCTTTTTCAAAACATAGCGAAATCATATCTGTAAGTTTCCCTGAATCGCTGGAAAAGATTGGAGCTTTAAGTTTCCATATGTGCCACGAATTGCAGAAAGTCAGTGTCCCTAAAAATGTCAAAATCATTAGGGCTTCTGCATTCCAAGGATGTAATAGTTTGACGGAAGTAAAGCTGAATAAGGGTCTGATGGTCATAGAAAGTCATGCTTTTAGCTATACTGAAATTTCAAAGCTTGACCTTCCAGAATCGGTTAGGGCTCTTGGTGATAATGCGCTAGCCAATGTTAATGCAGTGAATATTCGGAGCACTGATATGCCGCATAATCTGATTCGTGCGATAAGCCCGGCCGACCCGGCCGATTGGCATGGCTACTATTGGAAATATGATTCATGCAATATTCCGATGACCGTAGAAATCTCAGTGAATGGACGTGTAATATACCTTCCGAAGTTCGTTAATGAATCCGATATAGGCCTTTGCGAATGTGCCTTGAATTCCGGGATTCCAGAGATGGAAGAAAATCTCTTCCAGTACGGAAAGAGTGGTAAGCCATCATACGATACTGCTTTCGCGATGTATTCTTATCTTTATGCTTTTGGGCGCAAACCGTCTGATGAGTTAACAGCATACATCAGGAGGGTAGGTAAGAAGATAGTGGAATATATGATTGATTCCAATCGTACACAGGACGCAATCAGGCTTATCAGTTTCAATATTCTTACATCGAATGCCCTTAAATCTCTTCATGAATCAGCAGTGCAGCAAAATCGTACTGAGGTTGCGGCTTATCTAATGGAAGCAATCAAAAAGAACGGAAAGAGCACTTCAATGCGGTTGTAATTTTGCAGCAGCGCCTTCGGCGCTGCATTTTTTTATGCCGGAAATTCGGCATATTGTATGCATAAGCGAAAAAAGAAAGGAGAATGTGGTATGTTAAAACACAAAATTGGTCCGTATTCTGTAGTTGATGATTTTCTCTGCTACGGTTCGCAGCAGATTCTTAACCCGGCAATGGCGGTAATCTGTGATGGCGAATGCTGTATAGTGCCCAAAATTGGAGAAAAAACAAGTGTCCTGAAATGGCATACGAATTTTTTACGACTCCGTCCGGAAGCCGCAAAAACGCTGTATATCGTTGTCCTGGAGAAAGAGAGGATTTCTGTTGATTAAATAAAAACTAGAACGGCCATGCACGCACACCCCGTCTATAGCGTCAGACATCTAAAAATGTCATATCTGA